>Ga0208509_1000560_pt1 | contig 12925 bp, 9 predicted proteins | sample LakWasMeta7_HOW4_2_FD_183857 | JGI IMG/M metagenome (GOLD analysis project Ga0208509, IMG submission 183857) | Freshwater sediment methanotrophic microbial communities from Lake Washington under simulated oxygen tension - Sediment Metagenome... | ecosystem: Environmental > Aquatic > Freshwater >...
TTTTAAAAGCTCTTCCGCTTTGCCCTTCAAATTGGATGCTTTGATCAATTGCGCGTCCTTCCTGGCCCGGCCGGTGAAGTAAATTTTGTACATCACCAATCCAGATGTTCCGAACACTCGTTGAGCGGTGTATTTAAACCATCAATGATCGCCTGTTTGATTTTCGGGTTTTTCGATAAATAATCGCTGTCGCTTTCCTTGCCCGCTGCGCTTTTGAGAAACAGCACGAAATCGAGCACTTCTTTTTGCGAACTCAAAGGCAGCGTATTGATTTCCTGATTGATTTTTTCTTGCAAGGTATTCATCTTTGAGCTCCAGCAGAATAATATTATTCGATTGCACTTATGAGTTCAAACTAAGAGGTATAAGTTCAAAGACGGTGTCCCCGCCTGCCCCAAAGTTTTTTTGCCGCCTAATCACCTTCACGATTAACCCAGTTTTCGACCAGCAAGTCTGGAACTCGATTAAATTCTTTGCTGTTATTGGTGACCAGGATGGTATTCAATGACAGCGCATGCGCTGCAATCCATAGGTCATTATTGCCGATCGGCTGCCCGCTTTTTTCGAGATAAAAACGGATCATTCCATATTTTTCAGCCGTTTGCGCCGTTGGTTCGATGACTGGAATATAGTCTGTCAGCCTGCTCAATTTTTCCAAGGCAGCTTTTTGGTGCTGGCTTTTTTCCGCGCCGAAACGTAACTCGCCGAAAGTAATCAACGACATGCCGACATCGCCCACGCTCAACTCCGAAAGCCGGCGATAGACTTCCGGCGGACGTTTTTTGGCGATGTAGATGCAGATGTTGGTATCGAGCAAATAACGCACTGTCATAACCATTCGCTTCTTTCCTGCGGCGGCTCGTCTTGCCGTTGCGCCATGAAGTCCTCGGGCATTTCGGCCAGCAAGTCGAAAGCGGCGGCCAAGCTTTGTTTTTCGGGCGAGGGTTCTTTGAATTGATTCAAAAACTCTAAAACCAACAAAACGTTAACGTCTTTTTCGGCCCATTCCTTGGGTAACTTTACGGACAAAATGCTGTTTTCGTTGATGTGGGAATGTGTTTTAAATGTGTGCATCGTTTTTTCTCGCTATAAATTCAATTTCCTAACTCTAGGACCAATTGTTAAGTCGACAATACTTCGAACGTAAACTGATATTGGGCCAACCATTCAGAGAGTGCTGTACGATCGATCAAACTCACGCCATTTAATTCCGCTTGGCGTATCGCATTATCGTTGAACACTTGGTTGGTAACGGCAACTTTATTGAAACTAACATGAGGAAATTGCTGTTCGTACGCAGCGGCACCGCCTACGACTTCATTTATTGCATTCCACCCTAATCCTTTTTCATTGCTAGACGATTTGCATTGAATCAATAATCCGTGATTTCCTTTTATGGCAACAATATCGATGCCTCCATCCCGTGTGGCCGGCGTCGGTAAGCACTGGTAGCCTTGCCGTGCCCACAATTCGAGGCAAAGATTCTCGAAAGGAACACCAATAATTCTGGGCAGATGTCCCTTAGTTATCGTTGAATCTGCCTCTGTGTCATTTTCAAGCGCCCCTTCGCCTAACAAGTCAGTTAATTCGTCTTGGGTAACCATCGGCACTCCATTCAGCATGTCACCAGCTAACTCGCGTTTTTTGCGCAGAAGCTCATCCAGTTTTGCTTCGAACGATACAAAATCATTTGCGTAAACTGTCGGATAATAGACATAGACATCGCGCGTTTGGCCGATGCGGTAAGCACGATCTGTCGCCTGGTCTTCCACCGCCGGATTCCAGGGACGCGTGTAATGGATCACATGATTGGCAGCCTGAATATTCAAACCGAAACCTGCTGCTTTGGGCGAAAGAATCAGAATATTAAACCCATCGTGAGCTTGGAACTCATCGATAAACTTCTGCCGGCTTTCTGTCGCTTCACTGCCGCTTTTAACCGAGCCATTGATAATACGGGGCCATGCCGACCTCAGTTTGTAATGTTGGCTCAGATAATGTTGCAAAGCGCGTTGCAAGTCGAGGTATTCGGTAAAAATTAGAACCTTTTCACGTTTGTCATGAATTTCATCAAGCCTTTCAATCAGCCAATTGAACTTGGATGATTGTTTGCGATAGGCGTTGACTGATAATCCTAAATCAGACTGTAAACCGTTTGGTTTGGGATCGGCACAAATGGCTCGCAACCGGTGTAAAACCGTGAGAATAGGATTGCTGCGTTGTCCGGAACTTTCCGCAACTGCTTTTAGGCGTTGATAATCGGTAAGTGCCTCTTGGTACAATCTTCGTTGATAATCATTAATTGGGATACGGCTTGTCTCCCGGATATGCGCATGGCTGTCATCAAATTTGATCGGCAAATCCTTGGCGACTTCGCGCTTGGTGCGGCGTAATAACTGCGGATCAATTAACCGTTTTAACGCCTCCAATGAAGCCTTTTGTTCGTCATTGTCGCTAGCATTTTCAATGGGGCGGCGGTAGTTAAGCCCGAACCGATTGAGCGGCCCTAGCAAACCGGGCTGAATAAAGTCGAATAAACACCATAAATCCGTCAGCGAATTTTCTACCGGCGTGCCGGTGCAAGAGATTTTAAACAAAGCTTTTTGCGCTTTGACGGCATCGGTAACCAAGGCGCCCGGCGTTTTGATTTTCTGCGCCTCATCGCACACCATAACTCCCCAAGTTTGCTGGCCCAAAGAGATAGACAGATCGCGCAGAGTCTCATAAGTCGTCAGTACCAGATTGGCATTGTCCAGCCAGCCATCGGCTAAAAACCGTGTTAAACGATCTTGAAGTACATTCTGGGCGATGGCTGCTTGCGGCACTTTTTTCTCCGCAAGTGCCTTGCCGTATAGTGTCAGCACCCTAAAAGAGCCGGGCGTGAAAAATTTTTTGATTTCGTTCTGCCAGTTTTCCAATAAACTGACTGGAGCGACAATCAACACCGGCAAAGCACTGCGTTTTTCCAAATACCAAGCGACGAACGTCAACAGTTGCAAAGTCTTGCCTAAGCCCATGTCGTCGGCCATCAGGCAGCCGGAACAAAATTCCGGACTGTTGCGCCAAAGATGTTGCAGCCATGCAATCCCTATCGATTGATGGGTTTTCAACTCGGCACGTAAGGCAGAAGGTATCATCAAACCGCCCGCGCGATTTTTGTCAAATGCCAATCGCCGTGTCCGTTCATCGTCAAACCGGCCTTCGGCATAATCAATCGCTTCGATATTGGTTGCAATGATAAGCCCTTGCCGCGCCTGCCGGGGTGTTGTTCTTTCCATGACAGGTAGCGGTGCGCCTGACCGCGTGGCATTGATCACTCCCTGAATCAAGGGGATCATTATTTCGGCTTCCCGTATCGGCATAGGCTGATTCAATTCCGGATACTCGATTGACTCCTTACCCTCCGCCTTGGCTTGCGTCACGGCGTTCGCAAATTGCTCAAGCTGTTCGGGTTCAAAAGCCATCAAAGGAGAATTATCCGAGGCGCTGCCAATCCCGATTAAAGTATTGCTGGGCAACCAAGGCTCATTTGGCTCTTTCTTGATAATGAACGGCGAGTAATAAGGCTTGCGTTCGCCAATCTCGATCACGCGCTGGGCATAGCCGGGAAATTCATAAACATCTTCGTATGTGATTGCCGGAACCGGATTCAGCCAGCGCTCATGCCAAACCTGCAACTGCCGCAGATTTTCTTCGGCATCGCCACGCAACTCAACCTCGTATCCTTGCCAGTTAAAACACGGATAACCATCGCGTAACTGACGTTGGATTTCATCGATCAGGCGTAATAAAGCGTCAGGCGAATCGAGCGTGTAACTTTCAAAGGCCGGAATCGCCCCCGAACGGGTTGCTTCTAACTCCAGCGAAGCAGAAAGGATATTACCCTTGCTATCTTGTTTGGCGACGATCTCGAAGGCATAAAACACAATATCGGCATGGCGCAGCGAAGCCTCGTAACTTTCCGGTGGAATCACCGCTTCGGCCTCTCCTCCCAGCACTGCGTAAGGATTGCGAATAAAAGCCTGCGCCCGTTTGCCGCGGGCCACTCGTCCGGGCATCCGTTTGATTTCGCGCAACACTTTTTTGACCGGTTCGGTCACGGCAACATGCATCAGGCCGCCGTCAGGTAAAGAAAACCGATAATAATCCGGTATTGAGTTCAGGTTTTCGAAACGCGCCAGCCAGTCTGCCGGGGCATCTTCAAACTGCGGGGAAACACGAATTTCATGATTGTCCAGCCGTTCAAGTTCCAAATTCAGCGTTTCCGGTGTCAGCACGATTGTCTTGGTTAAAAAATCGTCGAGGTTCGATCCTGCCGCAAGCGCCAATCGACGAATTTTGCCCCAATTCTGAAAGTTGGCTTCCACAGTGTGTTGATCGGCCGGCAAAGATTTGAACTCGATGACTTCGTTGACCAACAACCAAACAGGCCTACTTAGCAACTTTTGCTCTCCCTCAATTTCGATCAAGCCACCATGAAGCCAACGTGCGTTTCGCAGAGAGTTACTCGATGCGTTACGCCAATCTCCGAAACTGATTTGAAAGCTAAGGTCTGTCAGTGAACCATTGCTGACCAAAGCAGGCCGGACGTCGCATTGCGGCGGTAGACTCAACAAGGCAAGGCTTTCCGTATGCTCGGGATCATCCGCCAAATCATAAAAATCCTGCCAACTTAGATAAAAGCTGTCATCTTTAACCGCAGCGAGGCCGATTTCGGTTAATTGAAATAAATAAGCTGTACGAGCATGGTCTGCAGAATTTAAACAGGTGATGCCATGCTCAGAAAACTTTGTTAGACAAGAAATATCATTTTTGGCCTTTTTAGTAAAAAACATCCGACAGTCTCCATTAAGACGAATAAAATTCATGTCGACATGTCGGGCATGTGATCTTCAACTTCTTTCCGCTTGGAAAGCGTAGTTTTTGAAAACACTTTGGACAATGGGATTCGATATATTGGTCTTTACTACCAGCGTTTTCAACTTTTGTAGCGGAGCTACGCACATTTCGAACAAAAGCTCCAACTGAGGTCTTAAACTCAAAATCGTGACTTTTGAGAAATTCTGCAATTACCCCACCTTCATACGGATGCTTAACTCTCTGCGTACCGCTCGGTAATGGCTCAAGTTTTAAATCATATCGGTCGATAAATGCTTCAAAACTCACAGTATCTGGCCTAATACCGAGTTGTTCCAAGGCGCTATGGAACCTTTGTTCCCATATGCCGCCTTGATGGGCAAGACCGTTAGACCAACCGCCGTTACCTGTAAAAAGATTCCTATTTGGATCGCGAAAAACCTCATAATTAAGGCTACGCTTTTGAAGCAGCGGGAGTATTTTATCTGCCCCGTACGCCCAACATTTCCCACCTGCCTTTGCACCAGATTCAATGATAAACACATTCTTTATTTTTATTAATAAAACATTATTATCAGGTTTCCCTGGATGGCTAAGTAAAGCACATCGTTCTCGTCGATTTTTTAGCAAATGTGGAAAATCATATTGCGCATCTCTTCCAAGCCAAACAAATGTATATTCAATTTGCTCAAGAAATTGCAACCAAAACTCATATCTGCGATGATCATCAACGAGTTTTTTGAATACGTCTTCAATATCCTCTCGAACCAGCCATTGCTGAACCATTTTTTTTGCATCCAGAGATACTCGTTCCCAGTCTCGCTGTTTTTCTAATGAAGGATTTTTCCAACATTCAATCGCCATAGATTTCAACTCTTGATGCTCCTCTTTACTCCCGCACGAGCTGTAACGGTCAAGTATTCGCGCTAATCCATCATCGATACATTCTTCTCGAGTCTTGAGCTGAGGCAATAAAATATCAACGGTTGCTTTAAACCTATCGTCTGGATATTTTTCTATAAACTCAATCTGAGACATCAGCAACTCAGGCCAAAACCAGCTTGTCGATGGAATATTGACCTCGCGCGCGATGGACTCGACCCTGTCCCTGCGTTCATCCAACGCTTCTTTGGCCAGTTTAAGGGTGGCGTTTTCTTCCAAAATTATTCTATGCTTCGAAATAGCCTCCAACCAACGCGGTTTAAAACTTGAATAGTTGAAGACATCATTTAGTGAGGCCGACAGAAATTTCCGCAGTACCTCCCGATTGCCGATTTCAATTGCATTTCCACGAGAGGAACAATTCAGGTAGGCATTGAGAAAACCTTGCCAGGGATAGGGATTTAAGATTTGGCTTTGATATTTTTTGGCGAAGTTTGTCAGTAGCAGATTTACGGCGCTTTCCGATTTCATCAGCGATCCGAAACCGGATATTTCAGTTAACAAGCCTCGACATATCAAGGCTACTTCCAGCCAATTGAACGATATTGCCGGATTTCTCGCCCAGTCGAAAAACTTCATAATGGTCAAGCGCACCAATTCGGGATTCGGCTCTCCCATTTCCGCGTCTTTCAGTTTATTTTCAACCTCCTCCTTTGTTTCTTCCATTAACCGGATCGACTTTGCCAAAGGCGGCAAACGATAGACATTTTCATACTGCCGCAGTGCTTGATTGAAATGATCGGCGAAGTTCATTGACATTGCCCAAAATTGGATGGACTATTTGCATTGGCAATGGCAGGCACCTCATCAAAACCCAAGAAATCCAGCTTCAATTCCACGCGCCGCATCTCTGCTTCGGTTTTGCCTTCGCCATTGTTGAAGCTGTAGCCGCCTACCAGAAACAAATCGCGAATCATGCGCTTATCTTCATCGAGTAAAGCGGTTTCATTTGCTTTGGGCATCTCGAATAAACTGCAAAGAACGGTTTCCGCGCGGCGCATGCTCAATTGCAGATTGAGTAGATAAGAGCCGGTCGGCGAAGCATAGCCCTCGACAACAACGCGCTTGAGTAGCTTACCCTGATCTTTTCGCGCGACATTCAACACAATGGGAACGAACCGCCGCAGAGCTTGTTTTGCTTGTTCAGAAAGCTTCGAATCGTTGTTGCCGAACTGAGCCTGGCTGCCAAAATCGATGCGATTATTGAGGCAATCGACAGTAACGCCGTTGACGCCTTTAGCAGCCTGTTTGATGTCGTCGCACAATTGCTCGATTTTTTTGAGATGATCCAGCTCAGGTCCGGGATTGGTAATGATGACCAAAGAAAATGTCATGACAATCAGAAATAGCATCATCATGGCCGTCATGAGGTCGGCATATGAAATCCAAAACGGCTTTTCGCCTTCTTCTTTGGCTTTTGGACGGAGAGTGCCACGTAAAAACATTAGCGGCCTCTATTTTTTGCCATTATATCGGTGAGTCCGCCAATGGAGGCAGCCAATGGATCATAGGCTGAAGCGACCTTGTTGAGCGTGTCGGCATGATGCTTGTGAAACTCCGCGTCATGCTTGACCATATCCTCTCGGAACTTGACCAAGGTTTCAGCCAGTTTGTCAGCAATGGCGGCAAACGCCCTATCCGCTTCGGCATTCATATCTTTGAAATTATCGACAGTCGACTGCATTTTCTGGACGATTTGTTGATTCATGCCGGCTTCCTGTTTTGCTCGATCCAACATGCCGCCCATTTCGGTAACCATCTTGGCGATGGCGTCACGGGTTCCGGCATATTGCCTCAGCATTTCGCCAACGGAACTCGTTGCCTTTTCCAGCAGATTGCTGCTTTGATTAAGCTGAGTCGAGACCTTTTCAGCTTGTAGCATGACGCCGCTGATCTTGTCCCCGGCTTGCGAAAAGCTGTTGGTCGCGGACGATATTCGCATTGCTCCTTCGTTCATTTTGTCAATCGCAGTGATCGATGTTTTGCTCAGTTCGGTAACGTTTTGATTCAGGACTTCAAGCGTTTTGTCGATTTGGTCAATCAGGTTACCCATTTGGGATTGCATTTCATGAAACAGATTATCTGTTTTTTTATCGTATTCTTCGCGTTTTTTTCGTTCTTCGCCCGCCTCAATTTTCCGTTCTTTGTCCATATTGATGAGAATGCCATTCACGGAACTTTGAATCTCTTCAAGGCTGTTTTTCACAAAATCTTTGGTCTCGTGCTGGCTTTCGTTAATCTTGCTTCTAACCGACTCGACAAGATCGGCAATCTGGCTTTCCAGCTTGCTTTGCTGTGATCCGAGCGTATCCACCAAAGACAGGACTTTGGCCGTCAATTCTTCGCGTTCCGTTTTACCTGATTGGCGCAATTCATTCAGAAGTTCACGAAAGCCCGTTTGCATATCATTCATGGCTTGTGAAGACGCATCCATCATGCCGACGAGCCCCAACATTCGGTCGGAGAATGTACTGTCGATTTTGTCCGAAAAAGTCTTGATTAATTGTTCCAAGTTGTTCGTTACCGTAGCTCCCTGTTCACCAGTCACATTGGCAACTCTCTCGCCAATATTTTCAAGACCTTTTTCCAACACTTCACGCACCGATTCTCCATGCTCCTTTCCTGACTCGATATGCTCCTGTATTTTTGCAGAAAGCAAATCACCAAGCGCCTTGGTTTGATCGATCTGTTGCGATGTAAGATTCTCAAGAACGACAGACAAATCATTGACCAAGCTATCCTTTAAGTGGGCCATCTGTGTTGCGTTTTCCGTCGATGACTTGACCAGCGAAGCAAGATAGTCTTCACCGACACCGCCTTCATAGAGAGAATCTAAGCGCTGACATAGTTGTTCCAATTTTCGATAGCAGAGATTGAGCAATGCCTTTTCCAAGATGGTAATCAACATCGCTGCGCCAATGGCAAAAAATGACGCGATGAATGCCCCTTGAACTTCATCAAATAAACTCTTGAGTCCCGTAAACAGCTTCTCCATTTGCGTGGCATCGGCTCTTGCTTTCGCCAGCAGTGAAGGATCGAATTGCTGGATGCCGTGGATCAGCCCGTAAAACGTTCCAATGATCCCTATGCCGGTCAATATGCCCGGCAGATGTTTGAAAAACTCGACGTGAAGTCTTGAATCAATTAAGGATTGTGTACTGAAAACCAATTCGGCGGGTATGGTTGAACGTATGCGCGTCAATTGCCGCTGGCCGCCTTGGAATTCATATTGCTCATGCAGCGTATCGCGAAAGCTGCTCCAGGCACTGGCAAAGAAGTTGTGACTGAATACTTGCTTCAATTCGTCTTTTGTAAAGATAGCTCCAGCAGTCTTTTCTGACTGCTTTCTAGATATATCGAGTACGGCATTTCGCACCTTAATAAAAGCCAACAAAGCAGGTACAACGTATAGGAATACAAATAATAACAGCAAAACCGCAACCACAAAGATGATATAGCGCGGATTGCCATTGATTGGTATGTCTAACCAGTGGCTGAATAGATTGGGGAGAAAAGCAAAAATTTGTTCCATACGTTATGTTCCACACACTTTAAGACAAAAAATTTCAATTTTGGTCTTCGACGCGCAGCAATGCCGCCAAATCGAGCTTCTCGAGCGCATTAAGATTATTTTGCCTTACCAGCGACTGTTGCTGGCAAGTCAGTTTGTCGATTACTAATGCATCCCATCAAGAACCAGAAATATAGGGGAGCGAATCGTTTAAAACATGGATGAGATGGTTTGTAAGGAGGTTAAGAACGGCTGTATCCATATCTTCTCGATTGAATCCGAATTGAGAGTCGACGCGTTAGAAACGCCAAACTATAGCAGAGCCGATGTTGGATTGCCAAAGACTGGGATTTCGGCACAGTGAAAGCCGACCATGGCCGAGAGGCGAAATGCTTCTTTTTCATTGACATCTGTATCCCAGACTCTATAATCACCGCCTGCTTAAAGGTTCCATTGATGCAATTTCGTCAATGATTAAACGGGAAGCCGGTGAGGAAACTCCAAGGCCGGCGCTGCCCCCGCAACGGTAAATAAGTTAAGCATCATCAACAGCCACTGTGCGCGAGCATGGGAAGGCGATGATGCAGGGAAACCGCTTATGAGCCCGGAGACCGGCCTGAAAGTATCACTCGGAACAGCGGAGGGCTGTCCGCGACACGATCACGGCGGTTTTCCCGCCTGCCTGTGCGTTCGTCCTCCGCTGTGTAACTCACCCAAATGCGCGGGCGGCGCAGAGGACAACATGCAAAAACTGCTTTTCGGTTCGCTATTGCTGGCGGGCTTCCCTACTCTTGCCCAGGCCGAGGACACCTCTCCCGGCGACTCCAACGCTTTACCCGAAATGGTCGTGACCGCAACCCGGTCGGAAGTCGACAAAAATGAGCTCGCCACGGCCAGCACGATCTATACCCGCAAGGATATCGAACGGCTGCAGGCCAAGACCCTTCCCGAACTGCTGAAAGGCACCACCGGCATAGACCTGACGCAACAAGGCGGCGACGGCAAGACGACCAGCGTGTTCATGCGCGGCACCAACTCCGATCATGTCTTGGTGTTGATCGACGGTATCAAGGTCGGCTCTGCAACCTTGGGCACGACGGCGTTCGAGTTCATTCCGATCGATCAGATCGAACGCGTGGAAATCATCCGCGGCCCGCAATCGAGCCTTTACGGTTCGGAAGCGATCGGCGGCGTGATCCAGATCTTTACCCGCAAAGGCGGCCAGAGCGAAAAACCCACGGTCACACTGGATGCCGGCGGCGGCAATTACGATACGATGCGAGCAGCGGGCACGGTCAGCGGCAAGTGGCAAAACTCCTGGTATAGCGTCGGCGCATCGCATTACAACACCCAGGGATTTAATACCCGCGAACCGGTGACCGGCTTTTTCGGCGTCGATCAGCCGGATGACGACGGCTATCACAACACCGGCGTGAATGCGCGCCTCGGCCACCGCTTTGCGAATAATGCCGAAATTGACGCCTCCTTTATGCATTCGGAAGGCAGAAGTGATTTTGACGGCACCCAGCAGGACAAAGCCAAATTCATCAACGAGGTGGCATCACTCTCCGGCAGCCTGAACGTGTTCGACTTCTGGAAATCGACCGTACGTCTCGGCCATAGTTTTGACGACAATAATAATTTTGCTCCCAACGGCGTCTTTGCGTCGCGTTTTTATACGCAGCGCTGGAATGGCACCTGGCTGAATGAATTTAACCTGACCGAAGACCATCAACTGCTGCTCGGTTTTGATGGCCGCAATGATGAAGTCGACAGCACGCAAAAGTTTAGCGCCAGCTCCCGCTATGATTTCGGCGTTTTCGGCAATTTGCATAGCCGGGTTTTCGATGATCATTTCATCAATGCCTCGCTGCGCTGGGATAAAAATGAAGCCTTCGGCGACAATGTCACCGGCAACATCGGCTGGCGGTATAACTCGCCGATCGGCATCAGCCCTTTTGCGAGCTTCGGCAAAGCCTTCAAGGCGCCGACTTTCAACGATCTTTATTGGCCAAACACGGGCTTTGCCTTCGGCAATCCCAATTTAAAGCCCGAAGAATCGACGACGGCCGAAATCGGCGTCGCCGGCAACCATAAGCTTGTGCAATGGGAAGTCCGCGCGTATCACACCAATATTGATGACCTGATCAATTGGGCGCCGGTGAATCCAACGAATCCCTCCTCGCCATGGACACCTCAAAATGTCAGTAAAGCGCAGATTGATGGCTTGGAGGGAGAAATCGGCACGCAAATTTTAGGCTGGAACGGCAAACTGAACATGACTTTGTTGGATCCGCAAAACCGGGAGACCAATAAACGCTTAAACCGCCGCTATCAAAAGAGTCTGTCGTTCGACCTGTCCCGCTCATTCGGGCCTGTCGATGTGGGCGGCATGCTTCTGCTGCAAGGCGACCGTTTCGATGATCCTGGCAATACGGTTCATGTCAATGGCTACGCCACGCTAGACTTACGCGCCGCCTATCATTTCGACAAAAACTGGATGATCAACGCCAAGGTCAATAATCTGCTGGATAAACAATACCAACTGGTGGATACTTATAATACGGCGGACCGCAACTTCTTCGTTTCTATCCATTATAATAACTGACCGCGCGCCGGGACCGGCGCATAACCCGAATCACCTTGGAGATAATCTCATGACCACGACACAACGCCTGCAAACACGGTCTTGCCCTATCGCACTGATTGCGCTGATGGTGCTGACCCGCTTCCATCACTTCGGCGACATGCTGCATATGCCCGATGCCTCGCTGGCGGTATTTTTCTTTGCCGGCTTCTACCGGAAACCGTCCTTGTTTGCGTTTCTGTTGGTGCTGGCGGGAGTGATCGATTATCTCGCGATCGCAAACGGCACCAGCGCCTGGTGCGTGTCTCCCGCTTATGTGTTCCTGATTCCGACTTACGCGGTGATGTGGCTGGCTGGACGTTATTGCAGCCGCTATACGGTGCTCGATTTCGTCGGCGTATCATTGACCTTCGGCATGGTGATGCTTTCCGCCACGATAGCCTTCCTGATCTCGAACGGCAGCTTTTATCTGCTTTCAGGACGCTACGATCCACTCTCTTGGAGTGAATATACCGCTCGCGTCGTTCAGTATTATCCGCCCTATGCCGGCTCGACCCTGCTTTATGCCGCAGTGGGATTCGCAATAATCAAAATCTTGATCAACATGCCGAAATTCCAAAGCCGTCAAAAAGCGCTTTGATTCGCTGTACCGGTCCCCAGGGCGGATAAGCGCTAGCCTATCCATCCTGGGGGTCACTTTATTTCATCTGCAACTTCAGTCCCGCCGTGCAGAAGAACACCTGTTCGCAATGCGCCGCAATCAACTGCGCGGCCTTGCCGGACAGATCGACATACTGCCTGGCCAGCCGATTGTCAGGGATGATGCCGAGGCCGACCTCGTTATGCACCAGCACCATACTGCACGGCAATTGCATCACCGCATCCAGTTCTTCCAAGATTCCCGCCACCGAAACCCCGTGAAAGAGCTGATTGTTCAGCCACATCGAAATGCATTCGACCAGCACCGGCCCTGGGCATTGTTGTAAAGCCGCCAGCAATTTGACCGGCTCCTCGATCGTGACGAGCGC
>Ga0208509_1000563_pt1 | contig 12904 bp, 9 predicted proteins | sample LakWasMeta7_HOW4_2_FD_183857 | JGI IMG/M metagenome (GOLD analysis project Ga0208509, IMG submission 183857) | Freshwater sediment methanotrophic microbial communities from Lake Washington under simulated oxygen tension - Sediment Metagenome... | ecosystem: Environmental > Aquatic > Freshwater >...
GTATTGTATTTTCAAAACCAACGGGATCAGTCTTGATGAGGCCATTGATATATTCAATAGCTAATCGTTTATCTCCAGATCTCAATGCGGCCAATGCCGCCAATTTTCGAGCCACCAGACTTTTGGGATCCTGATTCAACCATAAAGACAACGCCTCATCAGTTTTCCCCTGGTTTTTCATATACATCGCAATACTTGCCGCCCTTTCTGCAAACCTTGGATCATTTACTCTCTTTGCAGCCTCCATATAACCTTCCAAGGCAATTTCATATTGACCTCGTTGGCCTGCCAATTCAGCAGCAAGCAGCATGTACATAACATCAGGTGCAATCGCCGTTTTAACCTCTTTAGGCTGAATCTTACTTTTAGTATCACTTGCAGAGTCCTGGACCTTTGCTTCTTCAGGTTCATCCGTTTTTTCTGGCGAGCCCGCACAAGCAGCGAGTAAAATCAGTCCCAATAATGAAAACAATCTAATAATTAACACGAAAACATCCTATTTGATTTGTTAATACGCACTGCATTTTTATGAATTATCAGAAAAACCCACTAATTCCAGCCACTGTTGCGTTTGATTTGGACAAAGCCATTATATTTTTTAGAATAGGCTGACATAATATCTGCGATTTTTCCGAAAAGCCATCTGTACGGTTAAATGGAACAATTACAGATTTAATCGACGCCCTGCTCTTGGATGCTGAATAATAGAGCATCCATCAAATCTAAAAACATCAGAACAATGACATTTCTTTCAGTTGGAATTAATTACCAGACTGCACCAGTTTCTATTCGGGAGCGACTGGTGTTTCCTGCTGAAATTTTAAAAGCCTCATTACAAGATTTCTGGCAAATTAAAGACATCAAAGAGGCGGCCATACTTTCAACATGCAACCGAACTGAATTCTATTGCACAGCTAATGCCGCTGATGAACAAATTGTGATCGACTGGGTCGCAAAGAATAAACATATTAATCCATCTGAATTAACCCCCTACTTATACACACATACCGATTCTTCAGTGTGTCGACACATGTTTCGCGTCGCATGCGGACTCGACTCCATGATACTTGGTGAGCCGCAAATTCTTGGGCAAATGAAAACAGCTTATCAAGCCGCGCACGAAGCAGGTACTTTAGGAAAACAACTCGGCAAATTATTTCAACATACGTTTACCGCAGCAAAAAAAGTCCGCACCGATACCGCCATTGGTTCCAGCCCAGTATCGGTTGCCTTTGCCGCTGTTCAATTAGCCCAGCAAATCTTTGATAAATTAAGCGATCAAACCGCATTATTAATAGGTGCCGGTGAAACTATAGAACTCACCGCTCGCCATTTATCTCAGCAAGGCATTGGCCGCATCATCATTGCCAACCGGAGTTATGACAAAGCACATGCCTTGGCAATTCAATTTAACGGTTATGCCATTGCCTTGTCGGAATTGCCCAATCATCTTGCTGAAGCCGATATTGTTATCTCATCAACTGCCAGCCAATTACCAATACTGGGTAAAGGCAGAGTAGAAAGTGCGTTAAAAAAACGCAAGCACAAACCCATGTTTATGGTCGACCTTGCCGTTCCTAGAGATATTGAAGCTGAAGTAGAGCAACTTTCAGATGTGTATCTATATACAGTTGATGACTTGCAAACCACCATTGACCAAAATATGCTTTCACGACGCCAGGCTGCTGAAGAAGCGGAAGAAATTATCGACACGCAAGTCAATCATTTTTTGGCATGGCTCAGAGCTCAAAACGCACAGTCAATTATTCAAGATTACCGATTACAAGCAGAACAAAATCGTGATGACACCTTACAAAAAGCACTTTCATTACTAAAAAATGGCATGGCTCCCGAAGAAGTACTCAATCGACTAGCGCACAGCCTGACCAATAAACTCATCCATACACCCAGCACTCAAATACGAATTGCCGCAGAAAACGAACGCCATGACTTGGTCGCCGCAGCTCGAGAAATTCTTAAACTAAATTCAACGCAATGAAACCATCAATACAACAAAAATTGGAAAACCTGTGCGAACGTTATGACGAAATCGCTGCCTTGCTCTCAGAGCCAGATACACAAAACAATCAAAATAAATTCCGCGCGCTCAGCCAGGAATACGCACAAATCGCGCCTTTGGTTGATTGCTACAAACGCTATGAAAACACATTAGAATCATTGGCTTCGGCTAAAGAAATGGCCACCGATAGCGATCCTGAATTGCGCGAATTAGCTAAAGAAGAAGTGCGCGAGACGGAACACCAACTTGAAGCTCTGGACCAAGATTTACAGGTACTACTTTTACCCAAAGACCCCAACGATAACCGCAATATCTTTCTTGAAGTCCGAGCCGGCACCGGCGGTGATGAAGCTGCCATATTTTCCGGGGATTTATCGCGCATGTATCAACGCTATGCCGAACGCAAAGGCTGGCAAACTGAAATTATCAGCGAAAGCCATGGTGAACATGGTGGCTATAAAGAAGTCATCCTGCGCGTGTCCGGGCGCGATGTATATTCGCAATTAAAGTTTGAGTCAGGCACCCACCGCGTGCAACGTGTACCAGAAACAGAATCACAAGGCCGCATCCACACTTCTGCCTGCACAGTAGCCATCATGCCCGAAGTGGAAGAAGTCGACGCCATTGACATTAATCCTGCCGACCTTAAAGTTGATACTTATCGCGCCTCTGGCGCGGGCGGTCAGCACGTCAATAAAACCGAATCGGCAATTCGTATTACTCATCTACCCAGCGGCGTAGTTGTTGAGTGCCAAGATGAACGCTCACAACACAAAAATCGTGCTCGCGCCATGTCACTGTTGGCATCGAGGCTATTATCGGCTGAGCAGGAAAAACACCATGCGGAGCAGTCAGCCACCCGGAAGCTGCAAGTAGGTAGTGGCGATCGCTCGGAACGTATCCGCACTTACAATTACCCCCAAGGCCGCTTAACCGACCATCGTATCAATCTTACTCTTTATAAACTGGACGAGATTATGCAAGGTGGTCTGGAGCATGTAATACAGCCACTAATCAGTGAACATCAAGCCGAACTATTAACGCAGCTGGGCGACGATTAAGCAATGCCATGCATACAATCCCTGCTCAGTAAAGCCAAGGATAATCTGGCAACAAGCTCTGATTCAGCGGCTCTCGATGCAGAAGTATTGATGTGTAACGTACTCGGCAAGCCACGTAGTTATTTACGTGCATGGCCTGAAAAGACATTAAACCCATCAGAAATCGATGCCTATTGGCAATTAATTGAACTAAGGCAACAGGGTCAACCTGTTGCTTATATCACTGGACAAAAAGAGTTTTGGTCTCGTGATTTTATTGTTACGCAGGATGTATTGATCCCTCGACCTGACACCGAAATTCTCATTGAACTTGCGTTAACGCTAATACCCAAACATCAACCGGCCAAGATAATCGACTTGGGCACTGGTTCCGGTATTATCGCCATCACCCTCGCGGCTGAACGCCCCCTGGCAAATATAATCGCCACCGATCAGAGCGCAGCAGCACTCACTTGCGCTAAAAGTAATGCAACAAGACATGAGACAAACAACGTTAGTTTTATCAATAGCAACTGGTTTAACCAAATACCTATTAGCCAATTTGACTTACTCATCAGCAACCCGCCATATATTGCTGAAGACGATATTCATCTCCAACAAGGCGATCTTCGGTTTGAACCACAATCGGCATTGCGTGCTAAAGACCAAGGGCTTAGTGATATTAAAATCATCATCAGCGAAGCACGTAACTACTTGAAAATCGACGGCTACTTACTCATCGAACACGGCTATAACCAAGAACAACAGATGCAAAAGCTATTTGCCGATTTTAATTACCAACAAATTACTACTTACCAAGACTATGCCAACCAACCCCGTGTCACTCTCGGCCGTTGGCATGGCTAACTTCATTTCAATCAATATTCAGCAAAGACATGAACCTAGACATCCAAATTCCACGCAAAATAACGACCCAGTTACTTCATCTGGCACAAATCTCACCTGATACGGAAGTTTGTGGCTTGATAGGCGGTAAAAATGACTTACCTACTCATTGCTATCCTGTCACCAATATTGCTGATCAACCACAACAGCGTTTTTTACTGGACGCAAAACAACAAATTACTGCCTTGGCTCAAATGCGCGAACGAGGTGAAGAGCTGTTTGCAATCTATCACTCCCACCCAACCGCACCAGCACAGCCTTCAGCTATAGACTTGGAACTTGCAGCCTATCCGGATGCGCTCTATCTGATTATTTCGCTCAACACGAAAGGCGTGCTGGAGATGAGAGGGTTTAGACTAGAACAAGGCAGCTTCAAAGAAGTTACTCTGTCGCTGAGTGAAGAGGCTTAAATTAATCGAGAAAAGCACTATGTCGAGATGAGAGTAGCGGGCGATCCGCTACTCTAAGTGATTAGTTTTAGAATTTATGAGATGGTATCGATACGTTTTACAATTTCGCTAGAGGCAAGCTCCAAACCTTGTTTGTAAAACTCGCTGGCTTTGTCTTTATCACCTTGCAAGTAACTAAGATCGCCCAACAATTGATAAGCACTCACCGAAGGCTCAACAGCAATACTACGCAATAAATAGGCTTCTGAGTTGGCATTGTTGCCAGACTTTAAACTTAACTTACCTAAAACATTCAATAAGACAGAGCTATTGGGTTGCACGGAAAGCCACTGTTCTGCCATTTCAATTTGCTTGAAAACGTCATTCGACTCCACACAGCCAAATAATTCCAATAACGTTTCGTTCCAATTTTTCGACACGGCCCTGGCAAGTTCCGCTTCAATTTTTGCACCTGCCCCTACGCCGATCATGGCTGCAAAATAAATAGCCGATATTCCCGGCATATTTTTAATGTACTCGGGGATTTCCGCCCATAACTCTTCACAAACCAAAACATTGCCTTCTGCTGCAGCTTGTCTGAGCAAATTACTAAATGCTTCAGTTTCCAACAACTTAATCTCTGCTTCCATCAACACTTTATTGGTGTTCAGTGAAGGGATCAACTTGCGAATACCTTCCCAATCACCAACCCGTTGATAGGCTTGATGCATAAGCTTAAGCACACTGGCATGACCAGGATCTATGGAATGCAACTTGGTTAATGTTTCCAAGGCTTGTTCAAACTGATTGCCCGATAAATGCAATTCGGCCTGAGTCAGGCCAACAACCACATCAGAACCGGGTGCTTGAGCCGCCGCTTGCTTAAGGTATTCATCTCTTTTATCAAGCGCACCGCGTGATTGAGCAGCTCTTGCCGCCGTTAAATAATGAATCAACGGCGCACCACTGTGTGAAACGTGCTTAATTAATACCTTTTCGGCTTTTTCCCAGTTCCCTTCAGCGGAATCGACAAGGCCGGCAATTAAAGCTTCTTGTGAACGGTTAAACTTAACGTTGCGACCACGCTGTTTAAGCCGTCCAGGCAAACGGATTAGCCATCCCAAAAACCTAAAAAACACATAAAAGGCAAAAAAACCAATGATCAGCGTAACAGTAAACACCACCAGCGAGGTTTCTAATGACCAATTGCCAATACCGATTAGAACATAGCCTGGGTTTTCATACCCTCCCAACCAATTACTAGCAAAAAAAGCTACTGCAATGGCGAAAAAGAGCGGCCCCAAAAAATATAAGATATTTTTCATTTTTTACTCTTTTTAGCTGGCTCGGGCTTTGGTGCTTCAACGGGTTTTTCAGCATCTGGGGCTTTGTCTGTATTTACGACAGGAGGTGCTGCTACCGCTGGTGTTGATAGGGCTGGGCTTGCTGGCTCATTAATCGGTGAGGCTTTATCAGCCTCGATTCTTAACTTAGTAATATCCTTCAACAGTTTCAACGATAAGCTGATGTCAGGATATTGGTTGTGCATATTAACTGCATTTAGCCGGTCTAACTCGGCGATAAACGCGCTAGTGTCTGCGTTCGTGGCAAAATTATGTTCAGTCCATTTTTTTGCATCTGCTAAGCCAACCTGATACAGCGCCTGATTTTGTTGAACTAAGGCAATTTTGACCATTTCCAACTTCACCCTGAGCTGCTCTCTGATGAATTCAGCTTGCTGAGGTGTCAAAATCTCTTTAATAGGTTGTTCAGTGTGTCGAATGGTAACAATACCTTCCAACTGCTCAAGGGCGGAGTCAACCAGCCCAGAAGTTTCTTTATCTGCTGCAGGTTCTTTTTTAGCTGCCTCAGTTTCAGCCAACGCTTTCCCCGAATAGGGTAAAAATAGTACCAAGCCATTAACACGATCTTCTAAAGATTGAATAGTTCCGTAAATGCCTACCGTATCAATAACGGTAATGTTACTAAGCGCGGCGATCTCTTTGGCAATTTGCTCCCTTACTTTGAAGCCACCGGCATCGCCACTTTCACGCAGTCGCTGATCTGCTGCTTCCAACGCTGCTCGAGTGGTATTGATGTCGCCACTTAAATACAGTCGTTGATTAGCGACTGTTAGCAAATACTCGGCATCGGCTATCAACCAATCACCACGAGTTTTGCCTAACTGACGCTGTACTTGAGAGATCGAATCACTTAATTCTTTACGTGCGCTATCAAGTTTTTCGTTATGTAATTGTGAAAAATCTGCGAGGGTTTTATTGAAGTGTTCGTTTTTACCCGCAGAATCGGCTTCTAAAGTTGCCAATTGCGACTGAATAGCCGCTAGCTGAGACTGATAACCACTGATTTGCTTTGATACTTCTAAGAGCTGCATATCACCTTTATCAAGCTCGCCACCTAAGTTTTCTTGCTGACTCCTTAATTGTTGAAAAAGATAAAAACCAGCACCGGCAATACTTATAATTATTATCAGAACGATAATGCCGAACCAGAGACCGGAGCGCGATTTTTTAACTTTTATAGCTTCGCCCGTAATCTGTTCCTGTTGTTCACTCAATTCAGCCACACTCATTCCCCGTCACAAATTTTATTACCGTTTCAAGAATTGCAGAGTCTGAAGGACTCTGTGTTACTGCAATTCGATTAAAGCCGAGATCAGCGGCCAAACACCTAATTCTATTGCTCACTACTACCAACGGCACTTCCCGTATTGCCGTCGCGTGTTGATCACCCGCCATAAGCACGAGATTTTGCAAAGCCTCACCACTTGTTATAGTGATCACATTCAAACCGTTTTCGATCAAATAACTTAGGTTTGAAATATTATCAACCTGGGGGATTATTCTTTTATAAACAGGGAGATAATCGACTTTTGCGCCACGCTCCCGAAGCTTATTTGCTAATTCTTCTCGACCACCTTGACCACGCACAATCAGCATCCTTTGCCCAGAAATATGCTGCATTTCCGGCATAGCCAGCAACGCTTCGCTGTTAAAATCTTGTTTAGGTACTAAATCAACGACTAAATCGGCATTAATTAAGGCCTGCGCTGTCGAACCGCCTATTGCAGCAAAAATCACAGATTTTGAGCTGGGTATTTTGCCACCATTCGCGCGGAGCGCAAAATTTACCGCGTTGACGCTAACAAAAATAACGCATTGATAGCTATCTAGGCGCTGAAAGGTCTTTTTAATCTCATCGACATCGTCTACTCCAGCAATAGCTAAGGTCGGAAAACGCATTGCTTTGCCGCCAGATTGCTCTATCAACTGGACTAAATGCTCTGCTTGATGCGCCGGTCTCGTTACTAAAACACCGGCACCATTCAACACACCATTCAAAGCTCACGCACCTTGACTTATATCCATGTGGATTAAGAAAATAACGTTTGCAAGATTTTATCCGCACCTTGCGTTAACAAATCTTCGGCAATAAGCCGCCCGATAGTTTCCGCATGCTCCAGCTCACCTGAGCGTTCTGATCGAAAAATAACTTGCCCGTCCGGACTTCCTACCAGCCCACGCATAATCAATCGCTCATCATGCAACTCGGCAAAACCGGCAATCGGCACCTGACAACCACCGTTTAATCGTGCATTCATAGCTCGTTCTGCGGTTACGCATACACCGGTTTGCCAATCGTGTAGCACCTGCAAAATCTCATTGATTTCCGGATCATTCACCCGACATTCAATCCCGATTGCGCCTTGCCCAATAGCGGGCAAACTAACTTCAGGTGCCAAACATTGGGTAATACGCTCAGCCATTCCCAAACGTTTTAGCCCGGCCGAAGCCAAAATGATGGCGTCATACTCACCTGCATCCAATTTGGCGAGTCGAGTATTAACATTACCCCGCAAGGTTAAAATCTCAGCATTAGGAAAGCGTTCTTTAATCTGGCATTGCCTACGCAAACTGGACGTACCAATTTTGGCGTCTGCAGGCAACTCATCTAATGATGCATAGCGATTAGACACTAACGCATCCGTGGGATCTTCACGAGTCAAAATTGCCGCCAGATGCAAACCTTCTGGGAACTCAACCGGCACATCTTTCATGGAATGCACAGCAATATCTGCCGTCCCTTCCAACATGCCCTGTTCCAACTCCTTAACAAATAAGCCTTTACCGCCGATTTTAGCTAATGGCGCGTCCAATATTTTGTCGCCCTGCGTAGACATCTTTACCAACTCTGTCTTCACCCAGGGAAATGCTTTTTCCAAACGCTCTGCAACATGTTCCGCCTGCCACAATGCCAGTGGGCTTTTACGGGTTGCGATACGAATAATTTTGCTAGCCAAGATAAAACCCATTTTCATAAGAATTAAGATAGCGCTATTGTAACTGTATTTGCCTTCAAAGACGGCTAGTTGCTTGGTAATTCTTTAATATCTACAAGGTTGACTAATAACCACACTAATCAGCTTGAATTTATCTTCTATAATCCAAGCATATTTCTACTAATAACTCGATTAATACCACCTTTGCCGCCATTCAAAATATTATGCAGACCATCCTGATTGTCGACGATGCCCCGGAAAATCTGTCGTTACTGAGCGACTTACTCCAGCCTTATTATCAGGTACGCGCCGCTAATTCAGGTTTGCGCGCATTGCGAGCAGCAGCAACCGATCCTCAACCGGACCTCATTTTGCTGGATGTGATTATGCCGTCCATGGATGGCTATGAGGTTATCACCCAACTTAAAGCCGACCCACGCACCGCTAATATTCCGGTCATTTTTGTTACTGCCATGGAATCCAGCGAAGATGAAGAACATGGTTTAGCACTAGGCGCTATGGATTACATTACCAAGCCCATCAAACCCGCCATTGTATTAGCACGCATAAAAACCCATCTTGAACTTAAAGCCGCCAGCGATTGGCTTCACGATCGCAATAAAGTGCTGGAGGCTGAAATCGCCCAACGAATGGAAGATAACCTGATTATTCAAGACGTGACCATCCGCGCCCTGGCCCATCTTGCAGAAACCCGCGATCCTGAAACCGGTAACCATTTACTTAGAACGCAAAGCTATATACAAATCTTAGCGTTACAGTTGCAAAACCATCCCCGTTTTCAGCATTTTCTCACTGCAAACAACATTCAGAACATGGTCAAATCGGCCCCTTTGCATGACATCGGCAAGGTAGGAATTCCCGACAATATCCTACTTAAGCCCGGCAAACTGACCGCTGATGAATGGGAAGTCATGAAAACCCATAGTTACTTAGGCTTTCGGGCTATAGAGCTTGCTGAACAAGATGCCGAACGGCCTTTAGAGTTTCTTAACATCGCCAAAGACATAAGCAGATACCACCACGAAAAATGGGACGGCAGCGGGTATCCTGATGGTCTGCAAGGTGACGCCATACCTATCTCGGCCAGACTAATGGCACTGGCTGATATTTTCGATGCATTGGTTTCTGAGCGCGCTTATAAAGCTGCTTTTCCTATCGAAAAAGTCATAGAGACCATTAGCCAGGGAAGAGAGCGTTTTTTTGACCCCGATATTGTTGATGCTTTTTTGCAACGGCAGAATGACTTTATCGCAATCGCCAGACGCCATGCAGATAGCCGAGAAGCCGTGCTTGCCAAACGCGTTCTACTCAAAGGCCAGGGTAACCAACTCCTATGATGTCATGCAGTTTTGACTGATCTGAGTTTTATCCTGCATCAGTTGTAATCATCCGCTTTAAATAGTCCACCATGCATCCTCTCAAATTGTTGCAAAAACTTAAACCCTGGCAACTTTGGTTACTGTCTATCTTTGTAGCCATTGTCATCACAGAAACGATTGTTTCAGAAATGGAGCTGTTACTTACCAACGAGATCACCAATGCCGACTTAATAACCGGCTTAGTAGCATCCGTATTTGCTAGCTCAGTAATTGCCGGGATAACGCTCTACTTTCTCAAACAAATTGCTGCGACCAAATTGCAATTGGAATCTGAGTTACTTGCTATCATCGAAGCGGAACCAGAATGCGTAAAACTGCTGAATAATAAAGGCATTGTCTTACGTATGAACCCGGCGGGGCTGGCAATGATTGAAGCAGACTCACCGGATCAAGTCATCGGAAAGTCTGTCGAAGGAATTATTCTCCCCGCTTATCGCAAGGCATTTAATGAACTCATGCAGCGCGTATTTGCCGGATTTTCCGGAAACCTAGAATTTGAAATCCAGGGGCTTAAAGGTGGCTACTGCTGGCTGGATACCCACGCGGTGCCATTACGCGACGAGTCAGGCAACATTACCGCCTTACTGGCTGTTACCCGCAACATCACTGCACGCAAACTCAGCAAAAGTGCTTTGCAACATAGTGAATCCTTATTGAGCAGCACATTAAATGCCACCGACGAAGGCATTCTAGTCGTTGCCGAAAACGGCGAAATATTATCTGCAAATCAGCGTTTTAGCGAACTTTGGCAAATCCCGGAACAACTTAGATCCTCAGCAGAAGATGCCAAATTACTGGCGCATGTACTCGATCAACTGATTGACCCTGATGCCTTTATTGCCGAAGTACAACGGCTTTATAACAGCGATGAAGAATCTCAAGACTACTTACATTTTAAGGATGGTCGCGTATTTTCACGCTTTAGCCGTAGCTTAAATATCGACGGCCAACGTGCGCGCATCTGGTGTTTTAAAGACATCACTGCCGAATCGAAAACGCAAGCAAACTTAGCGGAACGTGAAGAAATTTATCGTGCCATCGTCACCCAAGCCAACGAAGCCATCACCTTAATTGATACCGAAGGCCTTAGATTTGTTGAATTCAACGATGCCGCTTGCCAAGGCCTAGGCTATAACCGCGAAGAATTCGCCCGATTAAGCATTAACGACATCCAGCCTAAACTGAGCGCAAAAACAATACCCGGGAAAACCATTAATAATTTCGAGACCTTATTTCGCCGCAAAGACAATTCACAATGTACTGTCTCTGTGAGTTTTAAAGGCATCCAATTGCACAACCGCACATTTATCGTAGCAATCTGGCATGACATCACCAACCGTCACCAGGCAGAACAAGCCAATCAACGCTTCGGCCGTTTATTACAAAGTTCGTTTAATGAAATTTATTTATTTGACGCTAACACTTTGCACTTTATCCAAGTCAGTCAAGGCGCGTTAAGAAATCTGGGCTATTCGGCAAGTGAAATGGAACAGCTCACGCCATTAGATATAAAACCGCTGTTCACCCCAGCAAGCTATACAGAATTAACCGTTCCGCTCAGAAATGGGCAAATGGAATTGCAACAGTTTGAAACCTTGCATAAACGCAAAGATGGCACGATCTACCCAGTAGAAGTTCGTTTACAATTCATGGATGGCGAGGCGCCGGCGTTTTTGACCATTATCCAAGACATTACCCGTCGTAAAAAATCCGAATCTGCACTTGCCGAGTCTAATAAGCTACTGCAAACCATTATTGATACCTCCCCCATGCGGGTATTTTGGAAAGATACCGACTTACGTTACCTTGGCTGTAATCCTGTATTTGCCCAAGATGCAGGCTTAACCTATCCCAGTGAATTAATCGGCAAAGATGACACCCAATTGAGCTGGCGAGAACAAGCAGAGCTTTATCGTAACGATGACTTTCAGATAATGTCATCAGGCCAATCTAAGCTTTTTTACGATGAACCCCAAACCAAGCCGGATGGCACGTTAATGTGGCTGCGTACCTCCAAAGTACCTCTGCGCAATACAGACAATGAAATTATCGGCGTACTGGGCATTTATGAAGACATCACTGAATACAAGCTCTCCGAGCAAGCATTGCGCGACAGCGAGTTTTTCTTAAAAGAAAGCCAACTCATCGGTCGAATGGGGGGGTGGCGCGCAGATCTCGCTAATAACGTATCTCTTTGGACCGAAGGCGTCTATGCCATGCTTGAGATGCCTCTGGACTACCATCCCAACAATGCCGACATCCTTAATTTTTACTTGCCGGAGTCCCGGGAACGGGTACAACAAAAAATTGACAATCTCATTGCTACCGGCGAATCATTCACGCTCGAAGTCCAAGTCCAAACCAGTTCCGGCAACATTATCTGGGCCGAGTTACGCGGCTTTCCGCATTATGCTCATGACCGTATCGATTATCTAATGGGCACCATACAAGACATCACCCAGCGCAAACGGATTGAAGATGAGCTTGATCAACATCGCCATCATTTGCAAGACTTGGTACATTCAAGAACCCTCGAATTGGCAGATGCTAAAGAGACAGCAGAAGCAGCCAATAGCGCCAAGAGTACCTTTTTGGCCAACATGAGCCACGAAATTCGTACCCCCATGAACGCCATTCTGGGACTTACCCATCTGCTCAGTAAAGAAATCAAAGCTCCCGAACAACACACCAAATTACTTAAAGTAGAAATTGCCGCGCAACATTTACTGCACATCATTAACGACATCCTTGACCTGTCAAAAATTGAAGCCGGCAAATTGGTTCTTGAAAATACTGAGTTTTCTTTAGCTCGGATTATCGATCACGCCTTCAGCATGATGGCCGAACGC
>Ga0208509_1000564_pt1 | contig 12896 bp, 9 predicted proteins | sample LakWasMeta7_HOW4_2_FD_183857 | JGI IMG/M metagenome (GOLD analysis project Ga0208509, IMG submission 183857) | Freshwater sediment methanotrophic microbial communities from Lake Washington under simulated oxygen tension - Sediment Metagenome... | ecosystem: Environmental > Aquatic > Freshwater >...
GACATTGAATGCCGATGAGCTGCGGCTGGTGTTGCTCAGCGACGTCAAAACCCTGTGGTGGCAAGTGTTCTATCTAGACAGATCTCTGGAAATTGTCGATAGCAACCATAATTTGCTGCAACAGTTCGTTGATATTGCTAGAAGCAAATATGAAGTCGGTGAAGGCTTGCAACAGGATGTGCTGCTGGCCCAACTGGAATTATCCAAGTTGCTGGATCAAAAAATCAGCCTGACTGGCATGCGGCGCGGCACCGTTGCCAAGCTTAACGCATTGCTAAATCAGCCCGCCAACACGACGGCACAATTACCTGCAAAGGTGGCGTTACAGCTGCAGGAGATCAGACCGGAAGACCGGCTTTACCAGCAAGCGGAAACGTCACGGCCGTTACTGGAAAGTGAACGTCAAGGGATTAACGGCACACAATCAAAGCTGGATCTAGCCAAAAAAGATATTCTCCCCGATTTTAATGTCGAAGCGGCTTACGGTGCTCGCAATAACATGCCAAACGGTACTAGGCGGTCGGATTTATTAAGCCTGGGCGTCAGCATGAATGTGCCGATTTTTGCCGGCAGCAAGCAGAACAAGATGATCGACCAGCGCAGCAGCGAACTGATGCAACAACGCTATGCCCTGCAGGATCAATGGAATTCAGTTAGGTCGCAAATCACCCAAAGCCACAGCGACTACCAGCGTGCCAAGCAGCAGTTTGTATTGTTCGATACCGGCATCATTCCGCAGGCGCGGCAGACCGTTGCTTCCATGCTGGCCGGTTATCAAGTCAACAAAGTTGATTTCCTGAACCTGGTGCGCAGCCAAATCACGTTGTTCGAATACGAAACCCAATACTGGAAAGCTTTTACAGAAGCCCAACAAGCGCTTGCGGAATTAAGCGCAAATGTAGGCGAGGACGATATTTATGAATAAGCAACTTCTATTCACCGCTATTGTGACGCTGGCGATAGGCTTGGCCGGCGGCTATTGGTTGGCTCAGCAATCCAACCATGAACCGGTAGTTCAATCCGCAGATAGCAGAAAGCCTTTGTTTTACAGAAGTACCATGAATCCATCGGCGACTTCCCCGGTACCTGCTAAGGATGAGATGGGCATGGATTATGTACCGGTTTATGCCGACGATAATTCGCCTAAACAATCCAAAATTCTGTTTTACCGCAATCCGATGAATCCATTGGTCACTTCTCCGGTGCCGACAAAAGACAATATGGGCATGGATTATCTGCCGGTGTATGCCGACGACGAGGAAAAATCGGGCGCTCCCGCAGGCGCCGTAAAAATCGATCCGGTCACTGTCCAAAACATGGGGGTGCGAACTGCCATTGCTAAAAAGACGCTGCTGTCTCATGTCGTCCGCGCAGTAGGTCGCGTCGCCTATGATGAAGAGCACATCGTCCGCCTGCATCCCAAAACCGAAGGCTGGATTGAAACATTGCGTGTCGATAAAACCGGGCAATGGGTCAGGAAGAATGAAGAATTGCTGAGCATTTATTCCCCGCAATTGGTCGCTAGTCAGCAGGAATATGTGCTGGCGTTAAACAATCTTAAAGTGCTGGAAAAAAGCCCGATCGAAGACATTCGCCGCGGCGCGGAAGACCTGGTCAAAAGTTCCCGTGAGCGTTTGAAGCTGTTGGATGTTCCTGAGCACCAGTTGCATGACCTGACGACAAGCCAAGCCATCAAAAAAGGCCTGCATATTCATACCCCGGCGGACGGTATCGTGATTAACATCGGCGCCCGCGAAGGGCAATACGTTACGCCCGAAACAGAGTTATACATGATTGCCGATTTATCCAACGTCTGGGTGTATGCCGATATTTACGAGTACGAGCTGCCCTGGGTTAAGGAAGGGGACTCGGTTGAAATGCGCTTGGCCGGTGTGCCGGGCCGCACGTTCAAGGGACACTTGGCGTTTATTTATCCTTACGCCGAAGCCAAGACTCGAACCATAAAAGTGCGGCTGGTATTTGATAATGCCGATTTAATGTTAAAACCCGATATGTTTGCCGAAGTGACCATCCATGCTGGTAAGAAAGTAGAGGCGGTGGTGATCCCCTCAGAAGCGGTGATTCGATCCGGTGCACAAACCCAGGTGTTGGTGGTGCGCGGTCCCGGCAAATTTGAGCCGCGCCAGGTGACAACGGGATTGTCGTCCAATGACGAAATTGCCATCATTGACGGTCTGACTGCTGGCGAGGAAGTGGTTACTTCGGCGCAATTTCTCATTGATTCAGAATCAAAACTGAATGAAGCCACCGCCAAAATGATGGCACCTTCCGCACCGCCGTCCGTAACAGAATCGTTGCCCGCGGAGTCAGGAGCGCACAAACATGACTGATTTCATCATCAATTGCGCCTTGAAAGACCGCTTCATGGTATTGCTGGCGGCTATTATCCTAGCGATAGGCGGTGTTTGGTCGTTTAAAAACATGCCGCTGGATGCGATACCGGATCTGTCCGACGTGCAGGTGATTATTTTCACCGACTATGCTGATCAATCCCCGCAGGTAGTAGAAAACCAGGTGACCTATCCCTTAACCACTGCCATGCTGGCTGTGCCGCATGCCAAAGTGGTACGCGGTTATTCGTTCTTCGGCTTGTCGTTTGTCTATGTCATTTTCGAAGACGGCACGGACATGTATTGGGCACGGTCGCGGGTGCTGGAATATCTCAACTATGTGAAAAATCGCTTGCCGCAAGGCGTCACGCCAACATTAGGGCCCGATGCCACCGGCGTCGGCTGGATTTACGAATATGCCTTGGTAGATAAGACCGGCAAGCATGATTTGGCGCAATTGCGCTCGCTTCAGGACTGGTATTTACGCTATCCCCTACAGACCGTTCCGGGCGTTTCTGAAGTTGCTTCGGTAGGCGGCTACGTCAAGCAATACCAGGTGGAAGTTGATCCCAACGCCCTGCAAGCCTATGACATTGCGTTATCCACCGTGATGATGGCCATCAAACGCTCCAATAACGATGTCGGTGGTCGGCTTTTGGAAGTGGGTGAAACCGAATACATGGTCAGAGGCTTGGGTTATATCAAATCCATCGCTGACCTGAATACCATCCCGGTGGGTGTTGATAGCAACGGTACGCCGATACGTCTGCAGGATGTTGCTCATGTTCAGATTGGCCCGGAACTGCGGCGAGGCGTCACCGAGCTGAACGGTGAAGGCGAAGTGGCTGGCGGCGTGGTGATCATGCGTTTCGGCGACAATGCTTTGGCAACGATTGAAGACGTGCGGAAAAAACTGGAGGAACTCAAAAAAGGCTTACCGGAAGGCGTTGAAATTGTCACTGTCTATGACCGCGGCAGTTTAATCGAACGCGCGGTGGACACGTTAAAGGATGCACTGAGTCAGGAACTGATCATCGTCTGTGCGCTGGTGGCCTTGTTTTTACTGCATTTGCGTTCCTCTTTGGTAATTGTGATTACCTTGCCGTTGGGTATTTTGATGGCTTTTATCGTGATGAAATGGCAAGGGATGAATGCCAATATCATGTCGCTGGGCGGTATCGCGCTGGCAATTGGCGATATGGTCGATGGTGCGGTGGTAATGGTCGAAAATGCCCACAAACATCTGGCGGAAGCAACGGAGAAGAAACAGGCCGAACTGACACCCAGTGAACGTTGGCAAGTTATCGGTAACGCCTCCCGCGAAGTCGGTTCCGGGCTATTTTCCTCACTGCTGGTGATTACCGTTTCCTTTCTGCCGATCATCACCATGGAGGCACAGGAAGGGCGATTATTCAGTCCGTTGGCGTTTACCAAAACCTATGCGATGGCGGCGGCCGCGATTTTAACGATTACGCTGGTGCCGGTGTTGATGGGGTATTTTGTGCGCGGCAAGATCATTCCTGAGCAAAAAAATCCGATTAACCGTTTTTTGCATACGATTCACTCGCCGGTTTTAAAAATGGCGATGCGTTGGCGTGCCGCAACGGTGATTTTGGCGTTGCTGTTAATGGCTTCTACGCTATACCCGCTATCAAATATTGGTAGTGAATTTATGCCGCCGCTGGATGAAGGCGATATTTTATATATGCCCACGACCTTCCCCGGCATCAGTATCACCAAAGCTAAAGAAGTCTTGCAACAAACAGACAAGATCATAAAAACCTTTCCCGAAGTACATCATGTCTTCGGCAAGATCGGCAGGGCTGAAACAGCAACCGATGCCGCACCACTGATGATGGTAGAAACCACCATCCAGCTCAAACCGCAAAACCAGTGGCCTGATCCGAGTAAAACCACGCGGCAATTGATGAATGAAATGGATAAGGCCATTCATTTTCCTGGCTTAGCCAATGCCTGGACTATGCCTATCAAAACCCGAATAGATATGCTGTCTACCGGCATTAAAACGCCGGTCGGCATCAAGGTATCCGGTCCCGATTTGAACGTCTTGCAATCCCTGTCGCTACAAATCGAACAGGCGATGCTTACCCTGCCGGATACGCTGTCGGCATACGGTGATCGAGCCGTTGGTGGCTATTTTCTGGATTTTGATATTAACCGCGAAGCAGCGGCACGTTACGGCTTGACGGTCGGAGACGTCCAGGACGTGATTCAAAGCGCGATCGGCGGTATGAATATCACCGAAACCGTCGAAGGTCTGGAACGTTATCCGGTCAATCTGCGCTATCCGCGTGATCTGCGGGATAACCCTGAGGCACTGCGTCGCGTACTAATCCCCACCCCCACAGGAAGCCAAATACCCTTGACTTCAGTAGCGGAGATTAGCTTCAAACGTGGAACAGATGTCATTAAAACCGAAGATGCACGGCCTAATGCCTGGATTTATGTGGATCTTAAAACCTCTGACATCGGCGGCTATGTTGAACTTGCAAAAAAAGCCTTAGCAGAACGCGTCACGATACCGGCCGGTTATACCATCACCTGGTCGGGCCAGTTCGAATACATGGAACGCGCGGCGGAACGACTACGCGTCGTTGTCCCCATTACACTGCTGCTGATTTTTATCCTGCTGTATGTCGCCTTTCGCAACATCACCGAGCCGACCATCGTCATGTTGACTATTCCTTTCAGCCTGATCGGCGGCATCTGGTTCGTATACTGGCTGGGATATAACTTGTCGGTGACGGTTTATGTCGGTTTCATCGCCCTCGCCGGCACCGCTGCTGAAACCGGTGTCATGGTGCTAAGTTTTATCGACATCGAAATTGACAAGCTACGGGCTAAAAAACAGGCGCCCTTAACCGGTGAAGAAATTAGGGCAGCGACAGAAGCCGCCACAGCTATGCGGGTGCGGCCGGTAGCGATAACGTCCCTTGCTAATATCGTCGGTTTGATTCCTATCATGTGGGCCACAGGCACCGGGGCGGATGTCACCCAACGTATCGCTGCTCCTGCGCTGGGCGGCATGTTGACCGTGTTGATATTAAGCCTGTTGGTATTTCCGGTGATTTACAGTCTGGTGCTGCAATTTCAAGAAAAGCGTAAGCAAGGAGCCGTGGATGTCGTTCATTAACACGTTATTTAGAGGTCGAAAACAGGTTGTGATAGTCATAGCTATTTTAGTGCTCACTGTTTCTTCGTGTGCATCAACTACTAAAGGAATTAAAAATGTCTACTCGTCACATCCTGGTGGCCATGGCCACCCCTGGGATAAGGGACGATCGTTTTAAATAACAGTCACACCGCTGGGTTTACTACCCCCGCATTTGCTAAGAACTGCGGGATTTCATTCTTCCATACACCCACTGGCTATATAAGGAGGTAACACTGATAACTATCTAAAAATATGATGTCACTAACTTAATTAAATTATTCCGGAGAAAACCCATGAAAACTAAATTACCGATTACCTTAGCATTAACACTTGGACTACTGTCAGCTTGCGCTGAAATGGACCCTCATCCGATGGATATGAGTCAAGCCGTGCAAAGCGCAAGCTCCAAAACCGATCATGAAGCACTGGCAAAACACTATGAGGAAGCAGCGAAAGAAATGCAGCTTAAGGTTGAGGAACACAAGAAGCTGCTTAGCCAGTATCAAGCAAAAAGCTATCAATACGGCAGACAGGCAGAAGATTTTAAAGCGCATTGTCAAAGGCTGATTGACGTCTATGAAAAAGCCGCCGAGGCCAACCTGGAAATGGCGAAGATGCATCGTCAGATGTAACGTTTCACACAAGATTGAGGGGATGGGAGTTTTCCTATCCCCTCGTTCGTTTTCGGTCATTGCCCGTGCCGTCTCCGGATGAGTACGGATGTTTACTACCTGTTCGGTGATGAGATGAGAGTTACAGAAAAACCTGATTCCAGTTATCCCTGGTATCTTCGTCCATTCTTTTGGAATCAAAAAAGAAAATACGGACAAATTCTTAAGCCTGCGTTGACCTGGGCCAGAGTCCCCAGGCTGTTTGCAGCGATAGCCATACTCTACGGAGTGCTGGATAGAAAAAGCAGCCCTATCGATCCGGTTCTACGCTCCTTGATTACCGTAAGAGTCTCGCAAATAAACGAGTGCCGTTTTTGTGTTGATATTAACTCCGCCATGTTGGCAAAAAGAACGGGTTCCATGAATAAGGTGGAAGCTCTTGAACGATGGCAAGAAAGCGAGCTATTTGATAGCAAGGAACGAGTTGTCCTGGGCTATGTCGAGGCTGTGACGTATACCGACCGGCAGGTTGATGATGATTTGTCTCAACGTCTGCATGAATACTTTAACGAAGATGAAATAGTTGAACTAACGGGGCTCATTGCCTTTCAGAATTTATCCAGCAAATTTAACAGCGCCCTGGATTTGCCTGCACAAGGATTTTGCCGTCTGCCGGGAAGTGCAGATCGAAATATTGAAAAATCAAAAGGTTAATAAACGTTGGCATTGCCGATTCTCTGTCAACACAAGGAACATAAAAAATGAACACATGGCACAAGCTATCGATTAACGAAGCTGCAAGCCTTCTTACTACCGATGTAGAGCAAGGTCTTGCCAACAATGAAGCGAAAAAGCGGCTCGCCCGGTACGGGCAAAATAAACTACGCAAGGGCAAGCCATTTTCGGCTTTGGTCATTTTTATAAGCCAGTTCAAAAGTCTCATTATTTGGGTACTGATGGGTGCGGCGGCGGTTTCCGCCGCACTGGGCGAAACCATAGATGGTATCGCCATCATTGCCATTGTAGTCCTGAACGCTGTGATCGGTTTCATTCAGGAGTATCGTGCCGAAAAGTCAGCAGCAGCGCTGGCCCGTCTGACAGCGCCCCATTGCCGAGTGATGCGCGGCGGCCATAGCGTGGTGATTGATGCGACTACGGTTGTTCCTGGCGACATCCTGTTGCTCGAAGGCGGGGATTTGGTTGCTGCGGATGCCCGCCTGATCCAAATATCGGTTCTTCGCATCAACGAAGCGCCGCTCACTGGTGAATCGCAGGCGGTAGGCAAGTTCACCGACGGCTTGCCTATGGAAACGCCGTTGGCAGAGCGAAACAATATGGTCTTCCTCGGTACCAGCGTGACAGGAGGCACCGGCCGCGCATTAGTGGTTGCTACCGGTATGGAGACGGAACTCGGCCACATCGCTAAACTGCTGGAGGCCGCCGAAAGCGGAGAAACCCCGCTGCAACGTCAACTTGAGCAGGCTGGAAGACTGCTATTAATGGCCTGTTTCGGTATAGTCACGTTGATTTTCGGTCTCGGACTATTGCGGGGAATTGCGCCTTTTGAGCTTTTCTTGAGCTCAGTGAGTCTTGCCGTAGCAGCTATCCCCGAAGGTCTGCCGGCGGTGGTCACTATTTCACTCGCTTTGGGTGTACAGCGCATGGTACAGCGTCATGCCTTGGTGAGACACTTAGCATCCGTTGAAACACTAGGCCGTGCCCAGGTTATCTGTACGGACAAGACCGGCACGCTGACAATGGGCGAAATGACAGCCCGCAAGTTGATCACCTCAACAAGCTTGTATCGAATTACCGGCGAAGGTTACGGGACGGAAGGCGCATTCTTTTCCGGCAATGAGGAAAGCCTGCCATCACAAAGTCCTGAACTCCTGGCCTTACTGCGTGCGTTGGCCGCCTGTAATGATGCCGAACTGACTCTAGTTGATAACCGGCTTGTAGTCATCGGCGATCCTACTGAAGGCGCGTTGCTGGTCGCCGCTACCAAAGGCGGAATTAGCCGTGGGATCTTCGAGACGGAAATGCCGCGTCTGGCGACTTTGCCTTTTGATTCTGACCGCAAGCGCATGACGGTCATCCGTAGTCGGGAAAGCCATTCCTGGGCGTTCGTCAAAGGTGCGCCCGAAGTTATTCTTAGCCGTTGCACCCTGATTCGAACCAATCAGGGAGTAAGAGAATTGACCGAGAATGACCGTAGTCGAATGATACAAGCCAATGCCTTACTAGCGCACGATGCCTTGCGTGTGCTTGCCGCCGCTGAGCGCTCCTTGGACGGTTTCAGTTTCGAAGATGGCAGTGTTGTAAGTGACACCGAAATTGAGCAGGGACTCACTCTATTGGGACTCGTAGGTTTACAGGATCCCCCGCGAAGTGAAGTAAAGGAGGCTGTAGCCAACTGCAAACGAGCCGGCATCAAAACCGTAATGATTACCGGCGACCATCCTGATACTGCACGGGCAATAGGTCTTGAATTGGGTATCCTGGGCAAGGGCGACGAAGTTTTAGTAGGAGCTGAACTTGATCGCCTGGACGATGAAGCGCTAAAGCAACATGTAGTAAAGGTTTCGGTGTATGCACGGGTTACCGCCGAGCATAAGCTCCGCATTGTCCGCGCATGGAAAGCGCAGGGGGCAGTTGTGGCGATGACCGGGGACGGGGTTAATGATGCGCCTGCAATCAAAGAGGCGTCCATTGGCATCGCCATGGGTATTAGCGGCACCGAGGTGACCAAAGAAGCTGCGGATTTGATTATTACGGATGACAACTTTGCCTCCATTGTCGCTGCCGTAGAGGAAGGACGGGGCATATATGACAATATTGCCAAAACATTAGCCTATCTGTTGGGTAGCAGTACCGGTGAATTAATGGTGATGCTTGTCGCGGTTCTGCTGGGCTGGCCACTGCCGTTATTGCCGTTGCATCTTTTGTGGATCAATCTGGTGACAGACGGCTTTGCAGCGCTAGCCCTTTCGACTGATCCGATTGACCCCGACGTGTTGAGCCGTCCACCACGACACTCCCAATCAGCGCTGCTCAACCGGAATTTACTCAAATTAACCCTGTTTACCGGTTTGCTGGCTGCCAGTGTCACTCTCGGCGTGTTTGCTTATGAACTCTATATAATCGGCAACAGCCTTGATCATGCCCGCGACGCCGCCTTTACCGCCTTGGTGATCACCGGGCTGCTACGTGCTTTCGGCGCACGGAGTGAACAGCGTACCCTTTGGCAGATAGGCCTATTTTCCAACCTGCGCTTGTTTCTGGTAGTGGCGGTGAGCTTCGCCTTGCAATTGGCGATACACCATGTCCCCATGTTGCAAACACTGTTCCAGATCGAGCCGGTTTCTTTACATCAGTGCGTCACCTGGATCGGGGTGGGATTCATACCGCTGATTATTCTGGAACTGAGAAAAGTCATCCGTCGCCGGAGCAATAGGATAAGACAATGAAAAAATACTCTAATAAGCAAATTTATACCTGTCCCATGCATCCTGAAATTCGTCTGGAAAATCCTGGTAATTGCCCTAAATGCGGGATGACCCTGGAACTGATGGCTCCGGTGGAAAGTCAGGCTGTCGAACCCCATAGCGAATATGTGTGTCCAATGCATCCTGAAGTCATCCGCAGTGAACCGGGTGCCTGTCCCAAATGCGGCATGGCGCTGGAACGCCGTGACGTTTCAATGGAGGAAGAGGAGAACCATGAACTCACCGATATGAGTCGAAGGTTTTGGGTATCGACCGCGCTGTCTATGCCTGTGTTCATTTTGGCAATGGCTCACGACCTGATGCCGGGATTGATTGCTGAAGCCTTCTTCACCCACTGGTTGCAATGGCTTGAATTTGCTTTAGCTACACCGGTTGTTTTATGGGGCGGCTGGCCTTTTTTTCAGCGCGGCTGGCGTTCCGTCATCAATCGCAATTTAAACATGTTCACTCTGATCGCATTGGGTACTGGTGTTGCCTGGGGATTCAGCGTAGTAGCAACGGTTGCGCCGGAGATTTTCCCGCCAACCCTACGCAACTCAAACGGCATGGTGGCTGTCTATTTCGAAGCTTCCGCAGTCATTACGGCCTTGGTGCTGCTGGGGCAAGTACTGGAACTAAGGGCTCGAAGCCGCACCAATCAGGCTATCAAAATGTTGCTGGAGCTGGCACCGAAAACTGCGCGCCGGGTTTATAGCGACGGTAAGGAAGAAGATATTCCTCTTGAACAGGTACAAGCGGGCGATGTGTTACGCGTTCGGCCCGGTGAAAAAATCCCTGTTGACGGTGTCGTGCAGCAAGGTGTCAGCAGTGTCGATGAATCGATGGTGACCGGCGAGCCTATTCCGGTGGAAAAAAATGTAGGTGATCATTTGATAGGTGCCACCGTCAACAGTACCGGTAGCCTGTTGATGCTCGCCGAAAAGGTCGGCGGCGAAACGCTGCTGGCCCAGATCGTGAATATGGTCAGCGAAGCACAGCGCAGCCGGGCGCCGATCCAGAAACTGGTGGACGTGGTTGCCGCCTGGTTTGTACCGGCCGTTGTCATCATTGCCATTATTACCTTGGTTGTCTGGTGGCAGTGGGGGCCGGAACCGCGTTTGGCTCACGCCATTGTTAATGCGGTAGCCGTGCTCATTATTGCTTGCCCCTGTGCGCTTGGCCTTGCCACGCCGATGTCGATTATGGTCGGTACCGGCAAGGGCGCTCAGCTCGGGATATTGATTAAAAATGCTGAAGCGCTGGAAATTATGGAAAAAATAGATACCTTGGTGGTCGACAAAACCGGCACATTGACTGAGGGCAAGCCCCGTCTGATGTCAGTCATAGCTGGCAATAGTTTTTCCGAAGAAGAAGTTTTGTATCTCGGCGCAAGCCTGGAAAAAGCCAGCGAACACCCGCTTGCCGCCGCCATTGTTAAAAGCGCTGAAGAACAAGGCATCAAGCTGGCTGCCGGAGAGCAATTTGAATCGATAACCGGTCAAGGTGTTAGTGGCAGAATTTCAGGCCGAAAGATTGCGCTGGGAAATACCAAATTAATGGCAGCGCTGAATGTCGATACAACGCCTTTACAAAAACAGGCTGACGCGCTCCGTCTGGAAGGGCAGACCGTCATGTTTGTTGGCGTAGACGGGAAACTCGCTGGATTTATCAGTGTTGCCGACCCCATCAAATCGTCAACACCGGAAGCGCTGAAAGCCTTGCATGAAGCGGGGGTAAAAGTCATCATGCTGACCGGCGACAACAAAACGACAGCCGATGCTGTGGCAAAAAAACTCGGCATAGACCGGGTGGAAGCGGAAGTATTACCCGAACAGAAAACCGCTTTTGTTAAACAATTGCAGGCCGAAGGCCATATGGTGGCAATGGCGGGTGACGGAATCAACGATGCACCGGCATTGGCGCAGGCACAGGTTGGTATTGCCATGGGCACGGGCACCGATGTCGCGATGGAAAGTGCAGGCATCACGCTGGTCAAAGGCGATCTGCGTGGCATCGCCAGATCACGACGTTTGAGCCAAGCCACCATGAGCAATATCCGTCAGAACCTGTTCTTTGCTTTCATTTACAACGCCCTCGGCGTTCCTATTGCAGCCGGTGTGCTGTACCCCTACTTCGGCATTTTGCTGTCTCCGATGATTGCAGCAGCAGCGATGAGCTTTAGTTCGGTATCAGTCATCCTGAACGCGCTGCGACTGCGCAGATTATCGCTTTAATACGTCTATTCGTAACTTCATTATGCCTCTAACCATTGGCAAACTGGCCAAACAAACCGACGTCACCATTGAAACCATCCGCTACTATCAGCGCCTTGGCTTGTTGGCAGAACCTGAAAAACCCGACAGCGGTTATCGAGACTATCCAGCCGACGCGGTGACTAAAATCCGCTTTATCAAACGTGCGCAACAAGCCGGTTTTACGTTAAAGGAAATTGCCACATTGTTAGCACTTGACGGAGCACATTGTGCCGATGTGCGCCTACTCGCCGAACAAAAATGTCAGCAAATCGATGAGCAAATAACAGCGTTAATGACTCTCCGTCAGGTATTGGAAACTCTAGTCGATAGCTGTCAGCAGGCGGCTTCATCCGAACAATGTGCCATCCTTGACGCGTTTAGAGATGACATATCGGCTAAGCCCTGATTTATAAAAATACCAATCCGCTTGACCCTGTTCTAAAGAACAGGGTTTAGACTCCTTCCTAAAGTTTATTACTGTTGCGTTGGGGAGGCTCTTTATGAAAACAGACACTGAAACACCTTATAACAAACCTTCTTGGCTAGGGTTAGGCGCCGTCATAGCCGCCATTGGCGCATCGGTTTGCTGTGTTGGCCCGTTGTTGCTTTTATCTTTAGGCATTGGCGGCGCATGGATAAGCACGCTAACCTCAATGGAATCGGTCCGACCGTTGTTTATCATGCTGACCCTGATTTTTATAGCATTGGGTTTTCGCAAGCTTTATTTGACTCCTTCTCAGTGTGAAGAGGGCGGAACCTCGGCAACTGCTCCATGCGTTGCTCTACCTCCTGCATCCATGCAGTCGTGTGCCATATCCGGCGTTCAACGCCGGCAACGCATGCTGTTTTGGATCGGGTCCGCAATTATTTTACTACTGCTGGCATTTCCCTGGTTTGCACCATTTTTTATACAGTGAGGGGAATCGATATGACTATTAAAACCAGTTTGTTAATGTTGTGCTTGTCATCCAGCACTCTGTGGATGCCGGCAATCCATGCTGAAGCAACTGTTGCACAGC
>Ga0208509_1000566_pt1 | contig 12850 bp, 18 predicted proteins | sample LakWasMeta7_HOW4_2_FD_183857 | JGI IMG/M metagenome (GOLD analysis project Ga0208509, IMG submission 183857) | Freshwater sediment methanotrophic microbial communities from Lake Washington under simulated oxygen tension - Sediment Metagenome... | ecosystem: Environmental > Aquatic > Freshwater >...
ATTTAACTCGATTAAGCACCATAAACTTAATATCACTCGGGCGAGCTTTACACGTGGCGAAAGTACACACCGTTACATCCCCGCCTTTGGTGCCGACCTGTTTTTATCTGCCAATCCAGAAGACGTGCAGCAAGCCCTTGCTGCAGGACATGCTGCTGCCACTATCTTACCGTCCAATGTGGAGCAGAATGAATCTGCGCAATTGCGAATCGCCTTTGATGGTGATGCAGTACTATTCTCAGACGCATCAGAGCGCATATACAAACAACAAGGATTGGATGCATTTAGTGCGAGTGAGGAAGCATCTGCTAATGAGCCCATGGAAGGTGGTCCATTCAAGGGTTTCTTAGCTGCCTTACACCGAATTCAAGCAGAATATCCATCCGAAACTTCACCCATACGGACGGCCCTCATCACAGCTCGCGCAGCTCCTGCACACGAACGAGTCATTCGTACTTTACGCGCCTGGGATATCCGTATCGACGAAGCACTATTTCTTGGCGGTATGAGTAAAGGGCCTTTCCTGAAGGCTTTTGGTGCAGATATTTTCTTTGATGACCAAAAGGGACATTGTGATTCTGCTCGTGAACATGTCGCTACCGGCCATGTTCCGCATGGCGTGGCTAATGAATAAAGATGAAAAATTTCATAAGCAATATGTACTTTTCTAGCAATGATATTGAGAATAATTAATGCAAAAAAATAACCATGACACCCTGCACCGGCAGTGGCAAATGCTGCGAATGATTCCTCGTTATCCATCTAAAATTACAGCAACGCAGCTTAACGACAAATTACTTAGAGAAGGATATTCAGTTTCCAAGCGCACTATCGAGCGTGACTTACAGGCCTTATCTGATAGTTTTCCAATTGTATCTGACGAAAGTGAAAAACCTTTCGGCTGGAGCTGGGCGAAAGATGGTGCCGTGTTCGATTTGCCAGGCCTTTCCAATTCAGAAGCACTAACATTTAATCTTGTTGAACAGCATCTGAGGCCAATACTTCCCGCCTCAACTCTTGACCAATTACAGCCATTTTTTAAAACAGCGACTCATAAGCTTGGCAGCTTATCTGAGAATACACCGATACACTCATGGTTAGATAAGGTACGAGTAATCCAGCCTACACAGACATTATTACCGCCGGCCATTGATGCCGATGCCCATCGTGTGGTTTCCGAGGCGCTTTTATTGGATAAACAAATAAAAATTACTTACAAAAAAAGTGGCGAAGATAAAACTGCAGACTACACTATTCATCCTTTGGGGCTTGTGGAGCGAGGACAGATGATTTATCTCGTTTGCAAATTCTCAAACTACGAGGATATAAGAACTTTAGCACTACACCGTTTTAGATCAGCCGAAATGCTGGATGCTCCCTGTATACGCCCAACTGGTTTTTCACTTGATACCCATATTGCATCAGGGGCATTCGGTTTTGGTGGTGTTGAACCCATCCGCTTGGAAGCTATTTTTAAAAGATCAGCAGGAAATCACTTATACGAAACACCGCTTAGCTTAGATCAAACAATCACCATAGAAGATGATGACCATCTCAAATTGACTGCAACTGTGATCAATACAGAACAATTACGCTGGTGGTTACTTGGATTTGGAGAGCTTGTGGAAATCATAGCCCCAGCACAACTAAGAGAATCTATCGCACAGTCAATTCACGCTCTTGATTGCATGTACAACAAACGTTAGGTTTAGCCCTATATCTGAGACATAAAACAGTCATTTTGCGACATATTCTGTCGCATTTGTATTGATAATAATCACATTGAGTTTTACTCTCTGGAGATGTGATGCAATCAATCGTCGACCTGCTTAAAGCCGCAACAAACAAAATCGATATGCCATTACAAAACGGCTTACCTAGTGATGAGTCGGGCATATCATCTAGATTAAAAAAGTTAGATACAGCAACCAATAAACTTGTAAAAGGTAATTTGTATCTTGTTGCTGGCTATAAAAGCGCCTACAAAACATCATTACTCTTGAAATATGCTATCTCAACTGCCATTCAGGACAACCGACCCATCATCTTTTTTACACAACAAGAAACAGCAGTTGAAATAACACTAAGAATGATTTCTCAGATTAGTCAGGTACCAATAGATTTACTTAACTCCGGAAAATTAGAAGAAGAGCACTGGGAAAAATTATCCTTTGCTCTTGAGCTTCTAAATGAAGCTGAAATTTTTATTAAAAGAACATCGCTTGATGATATTAACTTTATTAGAGAAATTCATTCTGTCCAGACTAAACATGGTCAACAGGGACTTATTATTATTGATGATTTACATTTGATGAATAACAGGACGAGTCAATGTTCTAAAGGTGCCATGAATTATTTGATGCAACTATTAAATAGAGTAGCTGATGAATTTGAAGTACCCATTTTGGCTGCATGGAGGATCATAAAAACTAGATACAACTCAGACCAAATATATTCCATGCAGGCAGACTTACAAGCAAGCGGCTTTGATTATGAGTGCAATGCTGCGTCGGTCATTTATCTAAATAAAATTAGTGATAATTTTCCACACAACCATCAGTTTGATAGTGTGGATATTAATATTTGGAATGCTAAAGATGGAAATATAAGCAATCTCAAATGCGAAGTGAACCGAAAATGCATCAGTTTTAATTCAGATTAATCTCTACTGCCTTGATGGATAGATATGACTATGTCTAAACGCCATATCATTAACAAAAAATTAGGAGTATGTATTTGGATCAAATCTTACAGGGCGTTGTACTAATTACTGGTATTGCAGGTCAAATACTTGTCGCATATCGTAATCCCAATGGTTTCTATTGGTGGCTTATATGCAATGTTGCTGCCCTAACAATATCAGTCTGGAATCAGCTATACGGCATGGCAGGATTATATGTTTTTTACTCTTTCATGTGTTTTTACTCATTATGGAAATGGAAAAGACTGGAAGATATAAAATAGAAAACCTTGAAGCGACACAATCTGACGCATGAGATTGTGATAATAAATGAAAGTGTTTAAATCAATCATTTTTAAGGTAAATATAAATGTCAATTGCATCGAATGACAATCGTGCTTGTGTCACTTGTGACTTATGGGGCGGACCAAGACAAGCTAATGCTCCATATCCATCAGTAATTGTAACTTTTGATTATTTTGCCAGAGGTAAGTGTTTTGGCGGTGGATTCCAAAATACAGAAACTGCCGCTAGAGCAAGTTGCGGTCAGTGGAAAAAGTGGGGCCCACTAAAGTAATCACCCAATTCTACAGATGTGCCTAAAGGATGACTGAAAAAATTCAGAGTTATCAATGTGGTGACGACAAAATCACCATTACAGATTAAGTGAAATGAATGGTTAGCCATCAATGTCGATGGGGTACGCCGTGCCATCGGGTAACTTGCCGCGCACAACTTCGGCAAAGGTGCCCTTGTGCCAAACTAGGTGGCGAGCAAGCATCGGATTGCCGTTCATTCGCTCGGGGCTTGCTGTCCCCTTTCGAAAAAGTCGCTTGTGCATTCTGTATGCATAAACCTCATCAATCTTCGGATGCGAACTGATAGTCCGATGTTCGTAAAAGACAAAGTACGCTGGATTGGTGGCGCTGATCTTGCGGATTTCAAGAAGCAGTTCACTATCAATGTAACCATTCTTGTTTTTTTTCCTGAGATAGGTATCTGAGTACTTCTCGGTGCCATGCCAACCTCGTTGGAACCTAACCTCAATTCCATCACTCCGCGTGCATTCCCCAATCTTGATGAACGGGTTCGCCGTGTTCTTGAAGCGATATAAGTAGAGGCCAATAGAAGTGGCAACACCAGCAGACCTTAATTGAGAAAGAACAAAGTTATCATTTTTAGATAAAACGTCTTCTGGCTTGGTGAGCAGTATGCATACAACTTTCTCACGACCTGTACCTCGACCGCTGTCGGCGACATATTCCTGACTAATTGTACGGTGAGAAAGAGGATTCATAAAGGCTAGCAGTAATTATAGAGACTCATGGCCTCCATATTGATACATATAGACACGACATGACTGAATTAATTGTAATTGAATTTCAACATTTTATTAAAATTTATTCAATAAATAACTGACAGCATGTCCCGCATGGCTGGCGCTCAAAAATTTCTCGTTACTGCAGCTGAAGAGGAATCATGGCTGATCGGCTCGACTATTTTTGTCAACATTATTTCAACTGGCGTGGTGTTTGAATGACTGCTATTAAGGAAGCATAGAATGAATGATGAGAATACAAAAAAATTGCTCACTGCTTACCCGCTACTATATCGGAAGTTAAGGGAATGGGGCTTTGAGTGCGGCGATGGCTGGTTTGATTTGATCTGGCAGTTATCAGCAGAAATAGAATTGGCTGCGCGTCTTGAAGGTATACCAGAAAATTCAGATTCATGGCCTGCCGTGGGTGTACTCAAGTATAAACTTGGTGATTTGCGTGTCCAGTTTACCGCTCCTGTCAGTGACAACATCCGTGACTTGGTAGAGAATGCGAGAAATCTTTCAGTAAATATTTGTGAGATATGTGCTGCACCGTGTGAGCAAATGCAATGGGAAGAGCCACTTTGTGATAACTGTCGCAAGGCGAATCGTTCGCTGTAGTTGAATCAAGGTTAAACGCCGAGCAAGCCAACTAGTGATAATTGCGCTTATTGTTAGAAGAAATTTTTTACTGATGATGAAAGCGCTCTTATCAAAAATACCATCTAAATTATAGGCAACTCTCAACGACTAAATATCCTACTGAATGCGTTACATTTAGAATTGTAGTCGTTGTGTTTTTGAGTTTATTCAACACTAGGACGCCACATTGCACCCTTACGCGTCAACTCTTTAGGCCCTCTGAAATATGCATTCTCTCTGGTAAATAGAGAATTGAGGGCAATTTTGCTGCCAGCGCCTAGTGGCCTGAATATATCAACGCCGAGCTTTTTAATCGATTCTCGTGCATTTTTTACAGGGGTGTAAGTGCGGCTTCTGCGTAAGTTTGCACCTTGAGCATACATATCATAAAACGCCATTTGACCTTTACTCAAGCCTTCCAATTTATCAACAGTCAATTGCTGATTTATTTCACCTTGTAAATTGAGGTCACTTATCTTCTGCATCAGCATAACTTTTGCCTTGTCAGGACACCATAGATCCGCATAGTCAAGGCCAAGACGCTTCAAATCACTCTGACGCAGTGTGTATTCATAGCGAATAAGTTTTTGAGCATACTTAATGACTAGTTCACGCTCAACCGCGCAGCCTGGAATCTTGTTTACCGATAACTCAGGTCCTTTAGCATAAAACTTATTGGCTGCACGTGTTGAATTCTGGTCTTTATAGCAAGTTTCAACAACGTCATTTATGCCATATACAGCCCATTTATTACCACTTGACCTCTGCTGAATCCAAATCTCTTCAACACCTTGATGCACCGCATCTAACGACCCCATCCTAAAGCTGCAGAATGTGTCAACGCGACCGAGTCGAAATCTATGCATCACCACCTTTTTGCATTCACTAGTACTAAAATCTAAGCCGAACTGCTTATAAATAAGCTTTATTACTTCCAGACACATCTCTTGGAGGTGATAGCAACCAAAAACATTGTGGCCTTGTAATAGCTTAGGTAAAGATGTCTCCAACCACATTTGTTTTTTATCAAAATTGAAGTGAATATCAATATTTTTTAATCCGAATGGATGTTTTAAAAAGAATTTATTTCCGTATATTTTGATACCTAGCTTATCTAGTTCATCCTTATTTTGTAGTAAATTTATTAGGTACTCGGTCATGAGCATATAAAACTTTACTGTATCCATTATTGTTACCTTTTCAATAATATGTAGTGCTATTAATAAATAGGACTCGATTACATAAAGCATGTGGTTACTATGCAATCTAGTCATTTGTCATATAAAACGTGTGTCATGTTGTGTATTACAGTGAGTGTTTGCAGCAGTTGCTCGACCATTACTGCCAATATCTAGCGCATCTAGGATGTTGCACCATTGCGTATGTATAATGCATGCAACAGTGCAACACACAAGTCACCATAAATAACCGCCAACTTAGTGTGTAAATCAATCTCCCTTCAACCAACGTGATACCGTTGATTTACTGATGCCAAACTCCTTCGCAATTTCTGTTTGGTTTAGGCCTCGCGCACTCAACTCCTTAGCCTTTTTAATGTTTGTGTTGGCATCACTGACGTCACCTTTAGTCCACACATAAGAACCATCATCTCCCTTAGCAAAAGTAGCTAAGAACGGAGATGTTTTATCTGAAGCTAAATGCCGAGATTTTTTCCATTCAACGACAAAACGTAAAGCGCCATCATGGATGTCAGTTATTGGCTTTAATGCAATCACAAAATCTAACGCGTCTTCGTGTTTACTTGAACCACGCTGCACACCATTTTTACCAGTGTGGTGAATCAAAATAATTGTTCGTCCTTCACGTTTATGAGCAAGCATCCATCGAATTAATGGAGCAAAACTTTCGGCATCTTCGCGCCCACCTTCAGAAAATGCAGAGTAGTTGTCTATAATAAGTACATGCCAATCCGTTCCAATAGCTTCATCGATTTGGCGTTGGTCATCGGCTGTTGATAAAGTAGGTAAAACGCCATCGAATAACTCTGGGCTTATAAAGCGCAGGTTGTTATTTATCTCAACGTCTAGTGCGCCAGCTTGCTCTGCGATACGCTTTTGCATAGTCAATAGATCCATTTCACCGTCAAGAATAATGACCTTCCTAGAGCCCCCTGATTTATACCCAAGGAACTCAACATGGCTAACCATAGATAAAGCTAAAGCCAACGTAAATGTGCTTTTTCCAGCTGCTCGCGGCGCTACAATCATTCCAAGTCGACTTGCTGTGATAAACTCACCCCAATGTCTTTTGGGTTTTGATAACACCAATTTGCTTATATCATTAGCGCCCATAGCCATCAGATAAGCAAATGGCATAAAGGCTGCTTCATTTGAACTGTGTGATTTTTTGTCATCATTATTATGGGATAACGAGCATTCTGCTTTAGTCATGGAGGCCAGCATCCTTATAATGATTGTTACGGACGTTCACGTGAAATCTTAGTGCATGTAGCGACTGCCTAAGCTGACCAACATTCCATGCAGTAATACGGCTCCCTAACTTGTGAGGCGATGCGATTCGTGAATTTTTAACCCAGCGCCAAAGAGTTGATTTTGAACAAGCTAAAAGTCCAATTACAACGGGCAGTCTAACGTAGGCACTATCTGGAAGCTCATCAAATTGAGCTAAAGGAGAGTGAATTAAACTCGTAGGTCTCTTAGGATTTTGTGAACTAGTATCAGCTGGCTTAGATGTTACTTCAACCGTCATAGCAGCAGATCGATTTGCAGCATTTTTTGAATGCATAAAATACTCCTGTAAAAATTATTAATGTGTTTAGTACATTTACTATTTTTACAGGAGCGTAAGGATTTGTTTTGGGACTTGAGTGAGTCTAGCTAACTCCCCTTGACACGTTAAGTTTCTATCCGCATTTCTTTACTATCTGATTTTCCATGCAAAATTGCTAAATATAAATAATCTTCATTAGCCAACTTTTTCGCGGCTTCAATCGGGCTCTTTATGTCCTGGCGCATGTAATGATCCGTATTTTCATCAATTTTGCTAGGAAGTATTAGCCTAGCGCATTCAAGTGGTGTCCTTCCCTGAGCCAAAAGATCAAGCAGTCGAATATACTTTCCAAAATTGTAGGCCTTGGGTCTGTGCTCCGCGGCTTTTTTTTGAATTTTATTTTCAAAAATTTCCATGCGACGTCTAACGCGACTCTCTGCTGATTTCAGTTGCTTATCTAGCACTTTTTTATCCGCCAGCGCAGATGCTAAATCGTAGCGTATTAACACTTGGCCGTACTTGATCTCAACTTCATATATTTGCGGTTCTTTACTCGATGATTGCAAATATGACCAACTAGAAATTGATCCCAATAAAAATTTTGGATAACCTGAATTGCTCAAGTAGCCTTCTTTGTAACTTTTAAATTTCTTTAATCCAAATGCTTTTGCAACATTCTGCTTCTCTTCATCCGAGCTGAACTCAACCCTTTCACATTCTTTAATAAAATTTTCATTGCGGCGCAGAAACTCCCACGCCCATCTTTTGTAACTCCATCTACTTATATTTTTGTATCGGTCACCATCTAATCCATCTGGACGTTTACGTTTCTTACTTGTTGTAGCTGCGACTTTTTCAACATCTGCTCCAGTAACCACCTCACCACCCCAATATTATTAACTATTGAAAGAAATAAGAATCGATGTGATAGGAATATGCAGCAACGGATGATGTACCGCTAATTGAGAATTTTGATTTAATGTGATCAGTTATAGATTTGCTTTTTGCATCAGTTTTTCTAAGTTTATATCTAAGGCAGAAGCCAACTTTAGCAGGGTAAGAATGGCTACATTGTTATCGCCACGTTCTACTCGGCCTACATAGCTTCGATCCACTTCAGCTAAGAGTGCTAGTTTTTCTTGAGAGATGCTTTTTGACTGACGAACCTTTCTAATTGCCACACCAAGCGCCAGCAATGCGGGGTCTTGTCGGCTTTTAGAAAGATTAGGCATGCCATTATTATTCAGTTATGATGCGCATTAAGCCACGGTACATGTACCTCTGGTGGAATCTGCCAAATGATATGGCAGAACTTGCAATGGAGCTGCTGTGCTTGCATCAAACCCTTCCGACATATCGCCAAAACTTGTGAGTTTCTTTGACTCCATGTCAATAATTTCTCAAAAAAGTACGCCTGTTTCCTTGGAAAGTAAGTTGGATATTTTTTTTGACTGCTGGAAGCATACGTACAAACCATCTCACTCCATTCCAGTTCGGCAGGAAATTGACGGAGCGCGATTAGGTTTATTTTTTAACAATCTAAAAGTTGGGCTGGACTATCTTCAGAAGTCTAGAAGTACGGGTGAGTTTTCGAATGTTTGGCGAGCAGCCGGTCTAAAGCGGGATGAGGTTCGCAATAGCGCGGTGTTGGCTTGGCTATTAGATCAGCATGGAGATCATAGCCAAGGAAATAAAATCCTTTGGGATGTTCTCTGCATGATTAACTACAAAATAGAGTTATCAGCCGCCAAAAATATTAACTTCCCAAAACCTGAAGCTTTAGAAAAGCCATACTGGACTAGGGTCGAGTCTTGCCCACTAGGGGAACGTGAAAGTCGTGTTGATATCGAAATTGGTGGTGATGGATTTTTGCTTTTCATAGAAGTCAAAATTGATGCTCCCATGACAGGAAACCAGCTTGATCGATATATCGAAATTGGTAATATTAAATCTAAAAATCGCCCATGGGGGGTTGTCCTTCTGACACCTGAAGATGATCCATTCAGCAAATATGAAGTCTCCGAGATGGCAAAAAATCACACTAATATGGTAAGTCTATCTTGGAATGATTTATCCGCGATTCTTGAGAAATATGCCAAAAAATTGATTCCAAGCTTTTCTCATCATATGGTCTTGCAATATTCAAAATACATAAAGTCATTTTAAAGAGGGTTTAAGTATGAGTAACACTCAAGCAGCTGCATTAATTATTCAGAACATTGAAATGTTTGAGGATGCATCCAAGCTGCTATCTAAAATTACAGAGAAAGTATTCCATGAAATACATAATGAAATCTTCAACTTTTTTAACAAGAATAAGGAGTGGGAGGTTTTTGGTGATGGCAAAGATATAGACTCTGAGTTTTGGCTTAAGTCATGGAAAAAAGGGGAGGATTGGATAGCTTCATATAAATGGGAAAACATTAAGAATGATGAGGATGCTGAGGATACGCAATGGAACCTTCCAGCGATCTTTGGTATTGGATCAGAAAGAACTGGATTTTCTCTTCTCATTGATCCGATCGTATTAGCTGACATGAGGTTAAAAGATTGGAAAAGTTATTTATCTACCAAGCTTGATGAATTTCCTGAAATTCAAAAGTCTGAATTTATACTAAGAAACGGGAAATTCTTTTTACCTTGGCATCTGAATATTCAAGATGTTGCCGATGCCTACGAGGCTGACTCATACTCAGAGTGTTTAAAGCCAGTCAGAGACGCTCTAAAATTAATTGAAACTACAAATGGACATTTTGTTAAGTTATTTCAGCAAGCACAGGAATATGCAATCAAAGGGAATAAATTAAGCGGTGCACAGGAATAAGCAGCATCAGCTTGCTATGTTCTGACTTAGTTAAATGTAAAGTTTGAAGCCTTTGGAAAATCGCGTCGAAGAGTTACCAACTAACTAGGTATTTTCTTTAAATAGAAAGTAAATAAGTCATACTAGGCCAAAGCGTATACATACCTTTTTCTTCTTGGCCTATAGTGCATTTCTGCCGGTGAATTAACTGCACCCCGGCAGAGTCGGCAAGCACTAATACTTCAGTAGTAATTGCTTTAACGCAGGTCCAATGCTCCAGTCGTCCGCTAATAACAATAATCACAGCCGTTTTATCTAGCATCAAATGGCTGGTTAGTTTTTCCCAATATTGATCCAATGTTTCAGAGTCATTATCAAAAACGCGTTGTTTTTTCATTTTTAGCTGTTGATGGTTTTTGACTGATTTTATTGCAATATCAAGCAGACCACCCCTAGTATCGATTTTGCTGATACCTTTAGTCAGTGCGGCTTCTAACTTATTTTTCTTGGCTAGATAACCAATCAACTCATTAAACAAGATCCTTTTTTGGTTTTTTCGTTTGTTTCTTTTGGGAGCCACCATAAATTTACCAATCACTATTTCTGTAGCGTTCAGTACTGCATAAACGCCACACAAGCAGTCAAGGCTACCTTGCCTAATTGCCATGCTTATCACTCCATTTATTATTAGTTTGAATCGGTCGAGTCGATAAAATAATGCTGATTTTCACCAAATCTTGCTGATAGGGTTGTTTATAAATAATTGACTATCACGAATATAGCGTTGCAACATTGCGTCAGACTTATGACCTGTTTGTTGACGTATTTTCCAAGTACTGGCACCTGCATTGGCAGCACTGGTCACCAAGCCAGCGCGTAAACTGTGACCTGAAAGCTGTGCGGCATTCAGTCCTGCTGCAAGCGCCCTGGCTTTCACAATCAAAGCAACTGATTGTGCTGTGAGACCACTATTCATCACATCACCGTATCGGCTGATGCGTCTGAATAAATAACCACTTTTAATACCTGATTTAAGCAACCATTGCTTGATGGCTTTGACTGGGCAGAGTCGCTTTTTTAAGTAGGGTATTGCTATGTCACGTCCTTGACCAATTTGATCAGTTTTACTGCGACGCAAGCGAATAATGACGCCTTCCTTCACAAAACGAATGTCTTCAACTTTTAGTGTTACCAGTTCAGAACGCCGAAAAGCACCTGCAAAGCCGGTAAGTAATAAGGCTTTGTCACGTAGCCCTTTAATGTCACGCAAGCCAATGACCATTGCTTGAATATCCTGTTTTAAAATCGGCAATACTTGTCGTTGTGCACTGCCATTGGTACGTCTAATCCCTTGCAACGTAGCTTTCACTAACTCAGATGTGGTTGGTGAAACGTACTGTTGCAGTTTATGTGCTCTGCCAATGGCAACCATGCGCCTACTTAACGTTGCTATGGATAAATGTGACGCATGCATGGCGAGATAAGACGCTACACATTCAGGGGATGCTGGAATGTGTCCTCCCCATTGTAAAAAGTGTGCAATATCCCCTTGATAGGCTGTTTTAGTGTTGTTAGCTAGCGCTGCCAGTAAGTATTCATGCACGTTCTTTGGGTTTGGCTTATTGCTGGTGACAGGGGCCGTTTCAACAATCATTAGTTTGTTGTACATGCTATTCTCCTTATCAATTGACCGTGACATACAGCATGCAAGTACATAACAGATGGTCGTAATCTCCAGCTCTTGCTTCCTGTATAAAGGCTGTAGCTAACTCAGGGTGATTGCTACGCATAATGGCGCGTTTAACTCGACCAAGTATGGCAAACGCATTACCATCTTCGCCAGTTAGTTGCACTACAGCATCGGTAAAAGGGGTGTTATTCATGACTTTTCTCCTATTTGGTAGTTAAAAAATGTGTGTTTATTTCTGCCTAATAAAAAATGTTTTTTTGGCTAGATTTAACGTGTGCTGATGCAGCTTTATGATGTTTGACGTAGGAAGTGTGGTGTTTGCGTCACATGACTAAATATTGCATCGGCTAAAAGATGCGTCTGGCAAGCGTGTTACGGCCTACCAGACGCGAGGGTGTGGCGTTTTCATTTAATTTGCTCCCATAACGCCACGCAAAAGAGCTTATTTTTATTGGTTGTAGCTATGTGTTTAATACTCGTCTGGGAGTAATAGCGTTGTTGCACTACGATCAGCTTCAGTAATAATCCAAAGCTTGTCAGTGTCATTAAGTAAATAACTGGATAGGATGCGGCTGCCGGTTACAAGTGCATATTCATTAGCCTCTGCATCTTCAGCTGGTACACAGCCCCAATCACCATGTTGATGACGTTGAATCAGCACAAAACCATCTGTAGCTGTTTCTTCCAGTAGCTCAAGTGCGCCAGGTGTTGCAACAACTTGGCCGAGCTTGAATAGTGGTTTGGTATGTGGGTAATGATTGGCTGCTGTTTTGATTACAGTAGGTGTTTTTACGTTAGGCATGATATTTCCTTTGCTATGGGCGAGCGACGGCTGACTAAGTGTTTAGGCTTGGTCGATCTGAGGGTTGTAGTAATGGGGATTGATTGCTGTATTGCTGATTTGCTGCGGATAGTACTTATTGACGATGGGTACTACTTTCACTTATATACTGCGAATGCTAATTG
>Ga0208509_1000574_pt1 | contig 12792 bp, 12 predicted proteins | sample LakWasMeta7_HOW4_2_FD_183857 | JGI IMG/M metagenome (GOLD analysis project Ga0208509, IMG submission 183857) | Freshwater sediment methanotrophic microbial communities from Lake Washington under simulated oxygen tension - Sediment Metagenome... | ecosystem: Environmental > Aquatic > Freshwater >...
TATGAATCATTCCATTGCATGGCGACTTCTACAGTCACGCCTTCTTTTTCTGCGACGAAGTGAAATACTTCTGGGAATAACGGTGTTTTGTTTTTATTAAGATGTTCAACAAAGGCGCCAATGCCGCCTTCAAATTCAAAGACATCTTTTCTGTCACTGCGCTCATCTTCAAGACTAATACGCACACCGGAATTCAAAAATGATAATTCGCGAAGTCTTTTAGCCAGTATGTCGTAATGAAATTCGACATCGGTAAATGTTTCGGTGCTTGGTTTGAAATTGATCTTGGTTCCAGATCCATCTGCCGGACCAAATGCCGCTAAAGGCGCCACCGGTTCACCCATGTGATAGCTTTGTTTATACAGTTGACCGTTTTTGCGCACTTCCAGGTGTAAGTCTTCCGACAAGGCATTAACCACCGATACACCTACGCCATGCAAGCCACCAGACACCTTGTAGGCGTTATCATCAAATTTTCCACCTGCGTGTAGTACGGTCATGATGACTTCAGCGGCGGAACGGCCTTCTTCTTTGTGAATATCAACAGGAATGCCTCGACCATCATCAGACACCGATACTGAGCCATTATTATGAATTACAACATTAACTCCCTTACAGTATCCGGCCAATGCTTCATCGATGGAGTTATCGACCACTTCAAATACCATGTGATGAAGACCGGAGCCGTCATCTGTATCACCGATATACATGCCCGGACGTTTCCGCACCGCATCTAAACCTTTTAACACCTGGATATTGGTACTATCGTATTGATTGTTGTTACTCATGATGCTCCGATTTCCTGTTTAGCTTGAGTGTTCCACGTGGAACACTGCACTTGATCTATCGTTCCATGTTTCACGTGGAACATTTTAGAATTCTTAATATTTGTTAAGTCACCAAATTCAGCAACTTCTGTAGCTGTAATGAATGCCTGACAATCGATTAAGTTTAAATAGTCGAGCAATTTGCTACGATTGATTACGTCAAGCTCGGCCGAAAAATCATCAATTAAGATGCAGATGCCGCGCTGCTGTTCGTTAATGATTAGTTGAACTTGGGCGAGTTTTAAACTCAGTACCAATAATTTCAACTGGCCGCGTGACACAAAGTCTTTTGCCAACCTGTTATTGATTAATAATTGAAAATCGCCACGGTGCGGTCCGCTATGGGTAAAGCCGTAACGAAGATCTTTATCCAAGTCTTCAGCTAAAGCTTGCTCTAACAATTTAGACTCATCCCAGCCTGATATAAATCTTAAGCCGATATTTTCTACGTCAAGAAACTTACCGATAATCTGCTTAAAAACAGGCAATAATTTATCGGTGTATTGCTGCCGATATTCACTGACTATTGTACCGTAAACAGCCAGTTCTTTATCCCAAACATTGATGTGACGGGCTTGCTTGGTTTTTAACAATGCGTTTCTTTGCGATAACGCTTTTTTAAATTTTCGCCAAACAGGTAGAAACTGTTCATCGTTGTTAAATACCCCCCAGTCCAAAAATTCCCTTCTTAACTGTGGACCAGCATCAAGCAATTCATAACTTTTGGGGTGAATAATTTGTAAAGGCAACGCACTGACTAAATCAGCGCGATTTGTAGAGGTCTGTTGATTAATTCGAGAAGAAAAATGCTTACCGTCCATTTGCACACCCAACTGACCTTGGTTGCCGTTGGCTAGTTCTATCTGTGAAGCAACAATTAGCTCAGGATGTTCAAAATGAATAACCGATTTTATAGACGTGGCGCGAAAAGATTTAGCTCGACCCAGAATAAAAATAGCTTCAATGATCGAGCTTTTACCGCTGGCATTATCGCCATAAATAAAATTAATGCCTGGCGATGGTAGAAAAGATTGTTTTTGGATATTTCTAACTGCGTAAATATCCAGCTTTAACAATGTCATGGTGCAGTGGTTACAGCCTCATCGGCATAACGACAAATTTGTAAATAGAATCATTGGGTTCATCAATAATGCAACTGCTGATGTTACTGGCAATAGTCAATACGGCAAGTTCAGAATCTAAGTTAGACACAGCATCCAACAAATACTGCGCGTTAAAAGCTATCGTTAACGGCTCACCTGTATATTCAATAATCAATTCTTCTTCAGCTTCATCATGCTCTGGGTTATGAGTGCTGATGCGCATGCTGTCCGACGTAATATCAAGCGTTACGCCTTTGAATTTTTCATTGGATAAAATGGCAACGCGAGTCAGGGCTTCTTTGAACAATTGTTTTTGAATGTGAATTTGGTTCAAAAATTCTTGGCCGAATACTTTACTGAAATCGGGATATTTGGCATCAACCAATTTTGCAGAAAACACCAGGTTGTTGATAAAAATCCGCACATTACTGCTGGAAAATTCTACTTTCAAATCGATATCAGGATTATCTAACAGCCGATTTAATTCTTGCACGCCTTTTCTAGGCATGATGATGCGTGCTTCAAATCCTGCCGGTTGTTCCAATTGATCTTCAAAAACGGCTAAGCGGTGCCCATCAGAGCCGACTAATTTCAATCTGCTGTTAGATATATTTAGTAACAAGCCATTGAGATAGTAACGAACATCCTGATTTGCCATGCAAAAAATGGTTTTTTCCAACGCTTTTTTAAGCTGCCCGGCATTGATAACAAAATGATGTTCCAATTCCGATTCGGAAAATTCAGGATAATTTTCTGCAGGTAAACAACTTAAAGAAAAACGGCTCCGATTAGAAAGGATTTTGACCTTATCATCTTGTAGCTCCAGTTTTATATCAGCGCCATTGGGCAATAATCGGCAAATATCTAAAAACTTTCTTGCCGGAACGGTTATTGCCCCAGGTGTAGCATTGGCTACATTAACTTTAGCGATAATCTGAATTTCCAAATCCGTGCCGGTTAACGTTAACTGATCGTTTTCCATTACCAAAAGCACATTGGACAAAATGGGCATGGTTTGTCTTTTTTCTATCACACTGACAATTTGCTGCAGTGGACTTAAAAGGTCTTCTCTATTAATAATAAATTTCATAAAAGAATATTTTCTATTTTTACTATTAGCTTGGCTAATTACTGTTAATAACTACTTTTTTTACTTTAAAATCAAAAAGATAAGTTGTTCATACTGATGTGTTAAACCCGGGAAGGTGCCTGTGTACAGATTGTGGGTAAATAGTATTTGTTAACAACAAGTCCATTTATACACAGGTTACTCAATGCTAATGTGACAGGGTTCTTAACAGGTTGGAATAATCTTCAGCAACCTTGCTGTCTGCCTCTTTAAGCTCTGCAATGCGTTTGCAAGCATTCATTACTGTCGTGTGATCTCGCCCACCAAAAGCATCGCCTATTTCTGGAAAGCTGTGTGAGGTTAGTTCCCTTGCTAAACACATTGCCATTTGGCGAGGACGAGTAATTGATTGTCGGCGGTTTTTAGAAGATAAGTCGGCAACTCTAATTTTGAAATATTCAGCAACCGTTTTTTGAATATTATCGATATTAACCAATTTATCCTGTAAAGAAATCAAATCATGCAAAGCTTCTTTAGTAAATTCAGTGGTGATTTCCTTGCCAGTGAATTGTGCGTTGGCAATGACTCGTCTAAGGGCGCCTTCAAGATCACGGACATTAGAAGGGATTCTTTTAGCCATAAAAAAAGCAACTTCTTGCGGCAGTTCCACGTTAACCAATGCCGCTTTATTCATCAGAATAGCCGCACGAGTTTCCAGGTCGGGGGGCTCAATAGATACCGGCAAGCCCCAACTGAATCTTGATTTCAAACGATCTTCAAGACCAACGATTTCTTTGGGATATTTGTCACAGGTCAAAACGACCTGATGCTTTTTTTCTAAAAGCGTATTAAATGTATGAAAAAACTCTTCTTGTGAGCGTTCTTTGCCGGCAAAAAACTGAATATCATCAATTAACAGCACATCAATGCTTCGGTAATACTCTTTGAAAGAATTAATGGCGTTTTGTTGCAAAGCCCTGACCATATCCTGGACAAACTTTTCTGAGTGCAAATAAACAACCGTTGCTGAAGGATTATGTTGTAAAACAGCATTGCCAATAGCGTGCATTAAATGCGTTTTGCCCAATCCTGAGCTTCCGTATATAAGCAAAGGATTATAAGCCTTGCCGATATTCTCAGAGACTTGCATAGAGGCAGCACGTGCTAATTGATTCGATTTGCCTTCAACAAAATTATCAAAGGTGAATGCTTTATTTAAAAAATTGGGTCCCGCTTTTTTTCCATCTGCAGCTTTGGGTACCTTAGTAACCTGGGGAGTGACACTTCTCGAGCCTATTTCAAAAATCAAATCTAATGTGCCATTAGAAAATTCATGAATAGCGTCTGCAAGTTTTACAAAATAGTGCTCTTTTACCCAATCCAGTACAAAACGGTTGGGGGCTAGCAAGGTCAATTGTCCATCAGCTTCTTGGGCTTGAAGTGGACGGATCCAGGTACTGAAATCGGATGCGGAGATTTCATTTTCTAATTTTGCCAGGCAATTAGTCCAAATAGCGCTCATTAATAATTATAACTTTCTGATTAATTTGATTAAATAAACTGCGTGCAATCTGTGTAATGCAACCAAGCGGAAGCCTACGGAATTGACAGGGGTAGTGCTTTATCTTATCATCCGCTGTCTTTTTTATCCGTTTTTGTTAATGCCCGTTTTATCTCGTTTATTTTAAGGAACAAGTGCAATGAAAAGAACCTATCAACCCAGCAAAATCAAACGCGCTAGAACTCATGGTTTTCGCGCCAGAATGGCAACCAGAAATGGTCGTAAAGTACTTAATGCTCGTAGAGCAAAAGGCCGCGCCAAATTAACTGTTTAGTTGACAATGACCTAACCGAGGAGTCTTTTAGTTTTCCTCCAAGGTTAAGGTTAAAAAAACCTTTTGAATATAAAAGGGTATTTTCCAAGCCCGTAAAATCATCTGATCAGTATTTTACGTTGCTAGCCATCAAAAATGATTTTGATCATCCAAGATTGGGCTTGGCAATCGCCAAAAAAAACATAAGAAAGGCAGTACACAGGAATGTGATTAAACGAACTGTCCGGGAAAGTTTCAGGTTAAAACAACAAAATTTGGGGAGTATGGATGTTGTTGTATTGGCTCGCAAAGAAGCAATTGACGCACCCTCTCAATTACTAAGACAGTCACTGGAAAAGCACTGGCTTAGGTTGGTAAATCGATGCGCTTCTTGCTCATAGCACTCTTAAAGTTTTACAAATACTTTATTAGCCCGTTGTTAGGCAATAATTGCCGTTTCTATCCCAGCTGTTCAAGTTATGCTTTAGAAGCACTCCAAGTTCATGGAGCCATCATCGGCTCCTACCTCACCCTTAAAAGATTATTGAGATGTCATCCTTTTCACGAAGGCGGCATTGATCCTGTTCCAGAAAAATTTGGTAAAAAAAATGGATAACATAAGATTTGTACTAATCGTAACTTTTGCAATGCTGGTCTTTATGCTGCAACAAGCGTGGCAAGCAGACTATGGTCCAAAACCTCAAGTTGCTGAAGTGGTAACTTCAGAAGCTGTCAGCACCAAAGAGGACCTTCCGGCTACTGCAGCCAATACTGCACAAACACAAACAGAGCAGCAAACTGGCGAAGCACCCACCGCTCCAAAAGTCGCAGTGTCAAATAATTTGATCACTGTAAAAACTGACGTTATTGCCCTACAGATAGACTTGCAAGGCGGCAGCATCACCAATTTGGATTTATTAAAATATCCTGTCGAAAAAGAAAACACTGTCGTAAACACTTTGCGCAGCTTGGTCGGGTTATCAGTTCCAGAAATCAATTCCGCACCGGTACGTTTATTTAATAATAACCAAGAAAAATTATTCCTTGCTCAAAGTGGTTTGATAGCTGCGCCAGGTCAAACAGCACCTGATCATTACACCCCCTTTACCAGCCAGCAAACCAGCTACAGCCTGCAACCCGGCCAAGATAGCCTGGTCGTGCCAATTACCTGGACTGATGGCAATGGCCTAGTCGTCACCAAAAGCTTTACCTTTAAACCGGGCAGTTACGAAATTACCCTGGCTCAAAAAGTAAGCAATCAATCGGGTAAAATCTGGAGTGGCAGACAATATAACCAACTGGTAAGAGCGCCTGATCAAACTACCGGTGGTATGTTGACCGGCGGCATGCGCGCTTATACTGGTGGCGTTATTTCTACTCTGAAAGAAAAATATAAAAAGATCAGTTTTGATGACATGACCGATGAAAATCTGGATGTCACCAGTCAAGGCGGTTGGACGGCTATTATTCAACATTACTTTGCTTCTGCCTGGATTCCACCCGCAGAGCAAGAAAATCATTTTTATACCAAAGCGTTATCAGATGGTCGTTATGTCATCGGCTCAATTTCACCCATGACAAATGTTGAGCCCAACGCTGACACACAATTTGTTTCGCAATTATTTGCCGGCCCAAAAATTCAGCCAATGATGGAAAAAATTGCTCCAGGCTTGGAATTAACTGTTGATTACAGCGTGCTGACAATTATTGGTAAGCCTATCTATTGGTTACTTAACCAAATTCATAGTGTGACCAATAACTGGGGTTGGGCGATTATCGGCGTTACCTTAGTCATCAAATTGCTGTTCTTCCCGTTATCGCAAGCCAGCTACAAATCAATGGCGAAGATGCGCAAAATTCAGCCGCGTCTTAAAGAACTGCAAGAACGTTTTGCCGACGATAGACCACGTTTCAACACTGAAATGATGGCTATGTATAAAAAAGAAAAGGTCAACCCACTGGGCGGCTGCTTACCGATACTGGTGCAAATTCCTGTGTTCATGGCCTTGTATTGGGTATTAAGCGAAACCGTTGAATTCCGCCAAACACCTTTTATTCTGTGGATTCAAGACATGTCCATCGAAGATCCTTTGTACATATTGCCGATTATCATGGGCATCACCATGAAAATTCAGCAAAGCCTAAACCCGGCGCCTATCGATCCGGTACAAGCTAAAGTAATGAAGATGTTCCCAATCGTATTTACCGTGTTCTTCCTGTTTTTCCCAGCAGGTCTAGTGCTGTACTGGGTAGTCAACAACACGCTGTCGATCTTGCAACAATGGTATATCACCAAACACGTGCTTGAAGACGATGCGCACGCTCATCATAAAGCCCATTAACAGGCTATGCTGATAAACGGCGGCACCATAGCCGCCATTGCGACACCGCCCGGTAACGGCGGTGTCGGCATCATCCGAATCTCCGGCCCTCTGGTTTCCCAGATAGCCACCCAACTGCTCAATAAAACCTTAACTCCTCGGCTAGCGCACTATTCATCTTTTGTGGATGAACACGGCGTAATTATCGATTCCGGCATTGCCTTGTATTTTCCCGGCCCCGCCTCCTATACCGGCGAAGACACCCTTGAACTACAAGGCCACGGCGGCTTAGTCGTCTTGGATATGCTGCTAAGACGAGTTCTCGCACTGGGTGCCAGATTGGCCAACCCCGGCGAATTTACCGAACGCGCCTTTCTTAACAACAAACTGGATCTGGCCCAAGCCGAAGCCGTTGCCGACTTAATCGAAAGCAGTACCGAGCAATCCGTGCGGTCCGCGCAAAAATCCATGCAAGGCGTTTTTTCGACGCAAGTAAACGAGCTGGTCGAAGAACTCACCGAGCTGCGAATTTACGTTGAAGCCGCCATTGATTTTGTCGATGAAGAAATCGACTTTTTATCTGATGGCGTCGTCGAAAATCGCTTAACCAGACTGCAACAAAAACTCACCCAAATCCAGGCCACCGCGCAACAAGGACGATTATTACGCGATGGCATGACCATCGTACTGGCGGGCAAACCCAATGCCGGTAAATCCAGTTTGCTCAATGCTCTGGCCGGACACGAAGCGGCCATAGTCACTGATATTGCCGGCACCACCCGCGACGTTTTAAGAGAACGCATTCAACTTGATGGCATGCCTTTGCACATCATTGACACCGCAGGCTTGCGCGAAAGCGACAACGCCGTAGAAAAAGAAGGCATCCGCCGCGCCCATGCAGAAATCCAAAAAGCCGATAAAGTGTTATTGCTGATCGACGCCCGCGACCCTGAAACCCAATCCATCCTCGACACCCTGCCTCAAGATGTCGACATCGTCAAAATCTACAACAAAATCGACTTACTGGGCATCACCCCGGAAATCATCCAAACCGAACACAGCACCAGCATTCACCTATCTGTAAAAACCGGTAACGGCATGGAGTTGTTAACTCAATATCTCAAACAAAGCGTTGGCTTTAATGCCTCTGCCGATAACGTCTTCATCGCCAGAAGAAGGCATATCGAAGCCCTAAATAAAGGCCAAGAATTTGTCGAAAGCGCCATTGAGCAGCTAAAAGTCCAAGCCGGAGAACTGGTCGCCGAAGACTTAAGACAAGCCCAAAACAGCCTTGGCGAAATCACCGGCTTTGTCAGTTCTGACGACCTGCTTGGTAAAATCTTCTCCAGTTTTTGCATCGGCAAATAGCCCCTCTCAACTGACGCAAAACCGTTATAGATCATGGTTTGTAGGTGTGGATTTATCCGCATATATCAATCCATTCGTAGATAATGCGGATAAATCCGCACCTACAACCAAACCAATCCCAGAAAGGACTCCATGTTCGAACAAGCTTTCAAAAATATCGACGACGTACTTCGTAAAGAAGCCGGATGTGCCAGCGAATTGGATTACACCGAACAAACCTCCTGGCTGCTGTTCCTCAAATATCTGGATAGTCTGGAACAAGACAAAGCCGTGGAAGCCGAGCTGGAAGGCCGCCAATACCGTTTTATTCTTGACGAAGCCTATCGCTGGGAAAGCTGGGCAGCACCCAAAACTGCCGACGGCAAGCTCGACCACAACCAAGCACTGACCGGCGACGACTTGCGCGACTTTGTCGACCGCAAACTGTTTCCCTATCTGCACGGCTTCAAGCAACGCGCCGATGGCCCCAACACCATCGAATACAAAATCGGTGAAATTTTCGGCGAGATAAAAAACCGCATTCACAGCGGCTACAACTTGCGCGAAATCATCGACCACATTGACGAACTGCGCTTCCGCTCGCAAACCGAAAAACACGAACTGTCGCATCTCTACGAAGCCAAGATCAAAAACATGGGCAATGCCGGGCGTAACGGCGGCGAGTATTACACGCCACGGCCATTGATTCGCGCCATTGTCCAAGTCATCCAGCCCAAAATTGGCGAACGCATTTACGACGGCGCAGTCGGTTCGGCGGGCTTTTTGTGCGAAGCCTTTGATTACCTGAAAAACCAGCCCAACCTGACCACCAGCGATCTGGAAATCCTGCAAACCCGCAGCTTTTACGGCAAGGAAAAGAAATCGCTGGCCTACGTCATCGCCATCATGAACATGATTCTGCATGGCATCGAAGCGCCCAACATTGTCCACACCAACACCCTAGCGGAAAACCTGGCCGACATTCAGGATAAAGACCGCGTCGATGTCATCCTGGCCAATCCACCCTTCGGCGGCAAGGAGCGCAAGGAAGTGCAGCAAAACTTTGCCATCCGCACCGGCGAAACCGCCTTCCTGTTCTTGCAACACTTCATCAAAATGCTCAAAGCAGGTGGCAGGGCCGGTGTGGTGATCAAAAACACTTTCCTGTCCAACACTGACAACGCGTCGGTATCTTTGCGAAAACTGCTGCTGGAAAGCTGCAACCTGCACACCGTGCTGGATTGCCCCGGTGGCACCTTCCAGGGTGCGGGCGTCAAAACCGTGGTGCTGTTTTTCGAGAAAGGTGCGCCGACCCGCAAGGTCTGGTATTACCAGCTCGACCCCGGCCGCAACATGGGCAAAACCAACCCGCTCAACGATGCGGATTTGGCCGAGTTTATCGAACTGCAACTTACCTTTGCCGACTCGCCGAAAAGCTGGAGTGTGGATGTTGGTTCCCTGAGCGCCGCCGAAGGGTTTGACTTGTCGGTGAAGAATCCCAACGGTGGCGAAGAGATCGTCCACCGCAGCCCGCAGGCGATCATGGATGAGATTGCTGAGCTGGATGCACAAAGCGCGCAAGTCTTGGCAAAAATTAGAGGCTTGTTATGAAACATACCTCAGTCGATCAGACAACCGTATTAGTAGACATCCGCCAACTGATTGAACTTGCACGGCAACGCGCGGCGGCTGCCGTCAATGCAGAATTGGCTTTGCTGTACTGGCAAATAGGCAGGCGTATCCAGATTGAAGTCTTGCAAGGGCAACGTGCCGAATATGGCAAACAAATTATCACCACGTTAGCCCAACAACTAACCGCCGATTACGGCAAAGGTTGGAGTGAAAAACAGCTAAGACATTGTCTCCGCGCTGCAGAGACTTTTACTGACGAGATAATTTTCTCCACAGTGCGGAGACAATTGAGCTGGAGCCACATCAAGACCCTGATGTACCTCGATGATTCGTTGAAGCGGGATTTCTACCTATTAGATTTTCTCGGCCTAAGAGATACCTATGCCGAAAATCGTGAGTTGATTCCGTTCGTGGTGAATCGTGAGCTTGTCGAACGATCGAATGCTCTCCTGAGCTCAGCCGAAGGGCATGAATGGAATCAACGGAGAGTTGCATAATGGCCTTCTGGGTTTACATTCTCCAATGCGCAGACGACAGCTACTATACCGGCCATACCGACAATCTCGAAAAACGCATTGCCGAACATCATGTGGGCACCATAACCAGCTGCTACACCTACAAACGTCGCCCGCTGCAACTGGTATTTTCTCAAGATTTTCCAACACGGGAAGAAGCCTTGGCATCCGAACAACAAATCAAAGGCTGGAGCCGCAAAAAGAAAGAAGCCATGATGCGCGGAGACTGGGTCGAAGTTTCTAGGTTAGCAAAATCTAAATCAACTAACTCATCAACGGAAAGCCAACCAGTTTATTCCGAAGTTCCCACCACCGTTCGCCCTGAGCTTGTCGAAGGGCAAAAGCTAAGGCCAGTGTTTATCGAAGGCCCGAGCCCATCCATTCATGGTTCGACAAGCTCACCACGAACGGATGGGGAAACGCTAGATGAAGGAAATAAGCAATGAAAGCGGGTTGGCAGAACGAAAAACTTGGCGATGTCCGTACCTTATTGAATCATGGCATTTCACCAAAACACCTTAAATCACCCAACACCGTTCGCCCTGAGCTTGTCGAAGGGCAGGAGCTAAGACCAACTTTTATCGAAGGCCCGAGCTCATCCGATCATGGTTCGACAAGCTCACCACGAACGGATGGGGAAGCACTGGATGATGGAAATAAATTATGAAGACGGGGTGGCAAAGTAAAGCGCTTAGCGAAATTCTCCAAAAGACAGAAACAACCAATCCGTTGCAATCACCGGAAGTCGAGTTTGAATACATAGACGTATCAAGCGTATCCAATTCGAACTTTCAGATTGAAGAAACACAGAGCTTGAAGGGAAAAGATGCCCCAAGTCGAGCTCGGCGACTTGTAAAAGCCAATGACGTAATATTTGCGACGATTCGTCCAACGCTACATCGCATTGCTATTGTCCCTAAGCATCTTGACCACCAAGTATGTAGTACAGGCTATTTTGTTCTCCGGCCAAAGCCAGAAGTTGACCATAGGTTTTTATTCTATTGGTTGTTCACGGAAGCCTTCATGGGGCAAATGGAACAGCTCCAAAAAGGCGCAAGTTACCCGGCAGTTACCGACGCTGAAGTAAGAGCCCAAGTAATTACATTTCCCTCTCTTCCCGAACAACACCGCATCGTCGCCATCCTCGACGAAGCGTTTGACAGCATCGCCACCGCCAAAGCCAACGCCAAAAAGAACCTGCAAAACGCCCGCGCCCTGTTTGAAAGCCATCTGCAAGCGGTGTTTAGTCAGCGGGGTAAAGAGTGGGAAATAAAAAAAATTAGGGAAATTGCTAAGCATTCACTCGGCAAGATGCTGGACAAGGCAAAAAACAAAGGTGAGTTACAACCTTATCTGCGAAACATAAATGTTCGCTGGTTTACTTTTGAGCTATCCGATCTTCTCCAAATGCCGTTTCTTCCAGGGGAATCGGAAAAATACACAGCTGTGAAGGGCGATGTTCTAATTTGCGAAGGCGGGTATCCCGGCCGGGCAGCAATTTGGACCGAAGACTATCCAATTTATTTTCAGAAAGCCCTTCATCGTGTGCGGTTTAATGAGTCTGAGCATAACAAATGGTTTCTCTATTATTTGTATTCTCAAGACAAGGCTGGAAGATTGAAGAAGCATTTTAGCGGAACAGGTATTCAACATTTTACTGGGCAGGTTCTGGCTCAATTTACAATTCCTATTCCCCCGCTATCAGAGCTGCGTCGAGCAGTCGCAAAATTTGAGGAGCTATCGATCGAAACTCAACGCCTCGAATCCATCTACCAACAAAAACTCGCCGCCCTAGACGACCTAAAAAAATCTCTGTTGCACCAAGCCTTCAGCGGACAGCTTTGAATGATGACCTGTATAAAAAACCGGATTTTTTATACAGATCAGTTTAACGTGATAAGAAAACTTCATTTTTTATACACGTTAGACAAACATGTTAAGATAATTTTGTTTTCTTATCATGTTATGAATAAAGCGGATGGTTGAATTAGAAATTCCCAGTAATGACAGCTTGGAAGTTAAAGCCGTTTGGCAAAACCTTGCCGAAGCACATCGTTATTTGGCTGAGCTAAAAGGTTTATGCGAATCGTTACCTAACCGGGCAATACTTCTGGATACGCTTTCTATTCAAGAAGCGAAAGATAGTTCGGAAATAGAAAACATC
>Ga0208509_1000575_pt1 | contig 12782 bp, 12 predicted proteins | sample LakWasMeta7_HOW4_2_FD_183857 | JGI IMG/M metagenome (GOLD analysis project Ga0208509, IMG submission 183857) | Freshwater sediment methanotrophic microbial communities from Lake Washington under simulated oxygen tension - Sediment Metagenome... | ecosystem: Environmental > Aquatic > Freshwater >...
TTCCAGCAACTGAGCTACCAGCGCAGAGTCACCAATATCGCCTTGCACAAAAATGTGCCGGGCATCGCCTGCAACAGAAGAGAGGCTCTCCAGATTGCCCGCATAGGTCAGTTTATCGAGATTAAGAATTGACTCATTGGATTGCGAAAGCCAATCCAGCACAAAATTGGCGCCGATAAATCCTGCACCGCCAGTAACTAAAATCATTAATAAACCCTAAGATATTTGTTCGCTCTACGCGCTTTACGCATGGTTGCAGTTGGTGTTGCAGGAGGTAGTCTGCTAAATTCGCTTATTTTATAAGGACTTGTATTCTAATTTACAAATTGTAACATTTTTTAACATTTAATTCACAACTGCTTTATTTCTTCCATGCACAATTTGAGTGTTTTATCCTAAGTCGGCATTGTCAGCGACAAAGCGCTTCTCCAGGCATATTGTTGATAGTCTTTGGTTTAATCGGGAGTGGTTTGGCTGGTACCGGATAGCCTTTAGTACTTCGCATTTTTCAATTCTTTGCAGCGGACTAATTGCTAACAATACCACGTTGCATGATTTCGGCGATGACCTGTTTTACACAGTCATCGAGTGCTGTTTCTGCTGTATTAACAGTGAGCTCTGGATTCTCAGGGGCTTCATAAGGCGAGGAAATGCCGGTAAATTCGCTGATTTGGCCGCTGCGAGCTTTTTTGTAAAGCCCTTTTACATCACGGCTTTCGCAGACTGCGATGGGCGCGTCGCAGTAGATTTCCATGAAGTCGCCATGCTCAACCATGCCGCGCACACGCTCCCGCTCGGCGCGATAGGGGGAGATGAAGGCGGTTAATACGGTGACCCCCGCTTCCATAAATAGCTTGGCCACTTCACCGACGCGACGGATATTTTCCACGCGCGCTTCAGGAGAGAAGTCAAGGTCGCCGCATAAGCCATGACGGACATTATCGCCATCCAGTACGAAGGTGCGGCAACCGCGCTGGTGCAGGGCTTCCTCAACGGCGTGCGCGAGGGTGGATTTGCCTGCACCGGACAAGCCGGTAAACCAGATGATTGCGCCGCGATGCCCATTTTGGGCTTCACGCCGGGCACGGGTAACGGTGGCGTGATGCCATATGACATTGGCAGATTGCATGGCGGCGTTTTTTTCTGTCATGAAAGGGATTTTAAAATTTGCGATAGGGTGGTATCGGACTTTGCGTAAACAAAAAATTCCGGGTTATGTAAGTCTGTCTTGTTATAGCGCAATTCTTCGCCGAAGATGTCGCACACTAAACCGCCGGCTTCGTTGACGACAGCGTGTGCGGCGGCGGTATCCCATTCCATAGTCGGGCCGAGACGGGGATAGAAGTGTGCCGTGCCTTCGGCAACCAGGCAGAGCTTGAGCGAGCTGCCCATGCTAATGCATTCAAAATCGCCCAGTTGTTCGAGCAGGGTTTCGGTGCGCGCATCGCTGTGAGAACGGCTGGCCACGACTTTGACAGTTTCTCCAATGCGGTGTTTTTGGGCACGGACGGCTTGTGTGCTCAATGCCGGTGCATGGTTGTTGTCAATGTCGGTTAGCCCCCGCTGTACAAAAGCCCCCAGACCACGCGCAGCATAGTAACAGATACCAAGAACAGGCGCGTAGACTACACCCAGGACCGGTTCACCATTATCAATGAGCGCGATGTTGACGGTAAATTCGCCATTGCGGTTGATGAATTCTTTGGTGCCGTCGAGCGGGTCGACCAGCCAGAACCGTGGCCAATGGCTGCGCTTTGCGAAGGGAATATTGGCTGCTTCTTCGGAAAGCGTAGGAAAATGGGGCAAAAGTTCAGCCAGGCCTGCGCATATGATTTGGTGGGAGACCAGATCGGCTTCAGTCAAGGGTGAATTATCCGGCTTCGAGGTCACCGGACCGAGCGGTTGCTTGTACACCTGCATGATCGCTGTTCCCGCCTTAATCGCTATCGGTACGACTTGGGGTAACAATTTATCTAAGAATAAAGGGGCGGTCTTTGTCATGTATTCTGTGTATTGGGAGATAGAAGCAAATCCTATGATGCTATTTTTTCGCTTTCTAAGGCAGCTCAAGTCGGTCAAGCATGCAGAGATGCATTCCATGCTGCGAGGGCGAAATCTAGTGTTTACAACCTTGCCGCCTTCAATCGGGCGTTTATATCAAGCCGACGCCTCTAGCCGTATTGTTTGGCAACCCAGTCACGATAGGCGCCGCTTTGCACATTGGACACCCACTCGGGGTTGTCCAGATACCACTGTACGGTTTTGCGAATGCCGCTTTCAAAGGTCTCGGCAGGCTTCCAGCCCAATTCACGCTCAATTTTGCTAGCATCTATCGCATAGCGACGGTCATGACCCGGACGATCAGTGACATAGGTAATTTGCTCATGATAACTCTTGTTATCGTTGCGCGGACGGAGCTGGTCCAATAAATCGCAAACCGTCTTTACGATGTCGATATTGGGTTTTTCGTTCCAGCCGCCGACATTGTAGGTTTCCCCAGGCATTCCGGCTTCCAGCACCCTGCGTATGGCGCTGCAGTGATCTTTCACATACAACCAGTCGCGAATCTGCTGGCCGTCGCCATAGACGGGGAGTGGCTTGCCTGCGAGGGCATTGACGATCATCAGCGGGATGAGTTTTTCCGGGAAATGGTACGGGCCGTAGTTATTCGAGCAGTTGGTGGTCAGTACCGGCAGTCCGTAGGTGTGATGGTAGGCCCGGACCAGATGATCGCTGGCAGCCTTGCTGGCCGAATAGGGGCTGTTAGGCTCATAACGGTTGAGTTCGCTGAAAGCGGGATCGTTTTTGGACAGAGACCCGTAAACCTCGTCGGTCGAGACATGGAGGAAACGAAAATCCTGTTTTGATGGATCATCCAGCGAATTCCAGTAGGCACGCACGGCCTCAAGCAGGCGGAACGTGCCGAGGATATTGGTCTGGATGAAATCTTCAGGGCCGTGGATAGATCGATCCACATGGCTTTCGGCGGCAAAGTTGACAACGGCCCGAGGCTGATAGCGTTCCAGCAACTGAGCTACCAGCGCAGAGTCACCAATATCGCCTTGCACAAAAATGTGCCGGGCATCGCCTGCAACAGAAGAGAGGCTCTCCAGATTGCCCGCATAGGTCAGTTTGTCGAGATTAAGAATTGACTCATTGGATTGCGACAGCCAATCCAGCACAAAATTGGCGCCAATAAAACCTGCTCCGCCTGTTACTAATATCATTCGTTAGCCATCATTTTATGAATTTTTTGATTTCACATTGCAATTAATGCCTAAAAACCCAGCAATAATTTTGTGTGCTTTATTTTGCCATTCCTCTGGCCTGGACGCTCGCGCAAGGCGCGATTAATAAACGCCCAGATTGTACTTTAAAAAGGCGGAAGATACATCCCGTGCGAAAAATTATGACTTACTTGATGTGAGGGATTTGTCAGAGGGGGCGATCAATTCCCCCCTGCAAAAGATCACTGGCAGATCAAAAAAGCAGGATTGATGCTTGCCTGTTGATTTGCCCTGGCTGTTGCTGCGAAATCGGCGCAGGGTTTTGTCACTTTGCTTCTGGCGGCGACAAACACGAGAAGCAGGCTATCGCGCACCTGTCGGCTCAGAAGACCTGTATTCCGCACGTATATACTAAGGATTTGGCCAGAAATGACTTCCCGTGATGTCCGACCGCATATCGCCGGCGAAGCCCCTCCTACGTAACCCATACCTGGAATTGTTTGTTACCGAATCCTAAGGATTGCTTCTATTGCTACCCTTAATTTAATAAATAGTCCCTTTATCCTCGTCGGTTTCCGACAGAATCATGTCGTCAGTGGCAAAGGTTCCCGCATTTTCGGCGCCGAGTTTGATCATCAGGCGGACTTCATTTCTGGAATCGGCGGAATTGAGTGCGTCTTCGTAGCTGATTTTACCGGACATGTATAAATCGTACAGGGCTTGGTCAAAGGTCTGCATGCCCTGTTCGCGGGAGCTTTTCATTAACTCCTTGAGCTTGGTGATTTCGCCTTTGCGGATATAGTCTTTGGCTAAAGGTGTATTAATCAATATCTCGACGGCTGGATACCGGCCCTTGGCGTCGGCGCGTTTGATCAATTGCTGGGCGACAATGCCCTTCAGGTTCAGCGACAAGTCCATGAATAACTGGTCATGCATTTCAGCCGGGAAGAAATGCAAAATCCGATCCAGGGCCTGGTTGGCGTTGTTGGCGTGCAGGGTGGATAGACATAAATGACCGGTTTCGGCAAAGGTAATCGCGTTCTGCATGGTTTCCCGGGTTCTGATCTCGCCAATCAGAATGACATCGGGCGCTTGTCGCAGGGTGTTTTTTAACGCAACTTCATAGGATTCGGTGTCAACGCCAACTTCTCGTTGGGTCACGATACAGCCCAAATGCGGATGCTCATATTCCATCGGGTCTTCAATGGTAATGATGTGGCCGCTGCTGTTCTGGTTGCGATGCTTGATCAAAGCGGCCAAGGAGGTTGATTTACCGGTGCCGGTAGCGCCGACAAAGATGATCAGGCCGCGTTTTTCCATAATGAGTTGTTTCAATATCGGCGGCAAATGCAGCGCTTCGGCATCGGGGATATCATTTTCAATCCGGCGCAAAACCATGCCGGCGGCATCGCGCTGGGTAAACGCGCTGACCCGGAAGCGAGCCATACCCGGCACGTGGATCGCAAACTGGCATTCCTTGGTGTTCTCGAATTCATCCCTCTGCTTTTGGTTCATGATGCTCATAACGAGTTTCAAGGCCTGCTCTTCGGTCAGCGCGGATTTGGAGACTTCAATCAAGGAACCATCCACTTTTATAGTCGGCGCGCGGCCCGCGGTAATGAATAAGTCGGATGCTTTTTTCTGCACCATAAGTGCCAGTAGCGCTTTAAATTCCATCGTAATCTCCTGGGTTTAACGGAACATATCTTTATTAACGGCTCTGACCATCGCGGTTTTTGCCGTGATCATGCCCCTGTCGACTAGCTCTTTCAGGTTTTGATCGAGCGTCTGCATGCCTTCCTTGCGTCCGGTTTGGATGGCGGAATACATTTGCGCCACTTTGGCTTCGCGGATCAGGTTTCTGATCGCGGCAGTGCCGACCATGATTTCATGGGCCGCCATACGGCCGCCGCCCACTTTTTTCAGTAGGGTTTGCGAAATAACAGCCTGCAGGGATTCTGACAGCATGGAGCGGATCATGTCTTTTTCGGCGGCGGGAAACACGTCGATAATTCGGTCGATGGTTTTCGCGGCGGAAGAGGTGTGCAGCGTGCCAAACACCAGATGGCCGGTTTCCGCCGCGGTCAACGCCAGCCGAATGGTTTCCAGGTCGCGCATTTCGCCGACCAGAATCACATCCGGGTCTTCCCGCAAGGCCGAGCGCAGGGCTTCATTAAAGCCGTGCGTATCGCGATGAACCTCACGCTGGTTGATGAGACATTTCTGGCTTTCATGCACAAACTCGATAGGGTCTTCAATGGTGAGAATATGGGCATAATCGTTGCTGTTGATGTGGTTGATCATGGCCGCCAGCGTTGTTGATTTGCCTGATCCGGTTGGCCCTGTCACCAAGACCAGTCCGCGCGGTTTTCGCGTGACTTCTTCAAAAAACTTGGGGGCCTTCAGGTCTTCCAGGCTCAATACTTTGGAAGGAATGGTTCTGAATACACCGGCGGCGCCGCGTTCCTGATTAAAGGCGTTGACACGGAAGCGGGCGATGCCCGGCAAATCAAAGGAAAAGTCGGTTTCCAGAAATTCTTCGTAATCACGGCGCTGCTTGTCATTCATGATGTCATAGATCAACGCGTGCACTTCCTTGTGTTCCAGGGCGGGAATATTGATGCGGCGAATATCGCCATCCACCCGGATCATCGGCGGAAGGCCGGCCGACAAATGTAAATCCGATGCGTTGTTTTTGACTGAAAAGGCCAGTAATTCGGCAATATCCATAACATCCTCTTGCAGAGACTAAGTAAAATTATCCTTTATAACATAGTCCAACTCTTTGCTTTTTTAAAGCGGTGTTGTTTAATAATCGGCCATGACCTTTCAACTTGTGATTATGCCAACTATAGCTCAGCGACTTAATCAAATACGCTCGCAAATCCACCATGCCGAAATGGCCTGCCAGCGTAAAACCGGCTCCGTTTTATTATTAGCCGTCAGTAAAACCAAGCTCGCCAGTGATATTGCGGCTGCTTATCAGGCCGGACAGCGCCACTTTGGTGAAAGTTATGTGCAGGAGGCATTGCTCAAGCAACAGCAATTGGGTGCTTATGACATCACCTGGCATTTCATTGGCCCCGTACAATCCAATAAAACAAAAGCGATTGCGAGCCATTTTGATTGGGTGCACAGTGTCGACAGCTTTAAAATTGCCCGGCGGCTGAACGAGCAACGTCCTGGGCATTTGGCGCCCCTGAATATATGTCTGCAAGTCAATATCAGTCATGAAGACAGTAAATCCGGCATTGCCGTTGACGACTTGCCGCAATTAATTGAACAGGTGACTGAACTATCGAATTTGAAACTGCGAGGGGTGATGGCGATCCCAGCGCCGGCGGACGATTTTGAACAGCAGCGACTGCCCTACAGGGCGTTGTATCAAGCCGTTGCCCGACTCGACAAGCCAGAACTCGATACCTTTTCGTTTGGGATGACCGGCGATTTGAAGGCGGCGATTGCTGAAGGCGCGACGATTGTTAGAATCGGCACCGCCTTGTTCGGAGCAAGGACATAGCTTGCCGTAGGTGCGAGTAATTCGGCAACGGTTTCGTGGATGCTATTCAGAAATCGTATCAATCCGGCTGACGATTTCGCTGGAGGCCAGCTCCAGACCCGCTCTGTAATAGGCGCTGGCCTTGTCTTTATCACCATGGGCAAGCAACAAATCCCCCAGTAACTGATAGGCTTGAACACTGGGCTCAATGCCGATGCTTTGGGTTAAATAATTGTCTGCTTTCATGATGTCGTTGCATTTGAGGCTCAATTTGCCCAGAACCGTCAGCAGCACGGCATCTCTGGAATGGGAGGGCAACCATTGCTCGGCTTTCTGAAGCTGTTTCGGTACGTCAGCCGATTCAATGCTGCCGAACAATACGACCAAGGTTTGATCCCAGTGTGTGGACAGGGTTTTAGCCAGTTCATCTTCAATTCTGGCGCCGGCTCCGGCATTAATCATGGCGGCAAAATAAATCGCGGAAACACCTTGCATGGTTTTGATGTACTCGGGAATTTCCGTCCAAAGCGCGGAAATGGCATCGATATCGCCGGTTTCTGCCGTCTGCTTCAATAATCGGCTGAAAGTCTCGGTTTCCAGCAGTTTGACTTCGGCTTCCATCAGGATCTTGTTGGTGTTCAATGAAGGAATCAGTTTGCGGATACCTTCCCAGTCGCCTATGTGCTGATAGGTTTGGTGCAGCAGTTTTAAAACGCTGGCGTGGGAGGGCTCGATTGAATGCAGTTTGGTCAGGGTTTCCAGCGCTTGTTCAAACTGGTTGCCTGATAAATGCAGTTCGGCTTGAGTGAGTCCTATCGCAATATCCGACCCCGGCGCTTGTGCGGCGGCTTTTTGCAGGTATTCGTCGCGCTTGTCAAACGCGCCGCGGGATTGCGCGGCTTTTGCTGCAGTCAGATAATGCAGCAAAGGCGCGCCGCTGTGCGAGGCATGTTTGATCAGTACTTTTTCGGCTTTTTCCCAGTTGCCTTCGGCAGAATCCACCAGGCCGGCAATCAAGGCCTCCTGGGAGCGGTTGAATTTAATGTGTTTGCCGCGATTTTTGATTTGTTCCGGCAATCTGATCAGCCAGCCCAGAAATCTGAAGAAAAAATAAAGAATAAAAAAAACAGTAATCAGGCCAACGGCGAAAATGACCAGCGAGGTTTCCAGTGACCAGTGACCAATGCCGATCAACACGTAGCCGGGAGTATCATAACTTGTCAGCCATGAATTAACGGCGAAAGCGGCGGCAACAGCCAACAACAGCGATCCCAGAAAATAAATTATATGTTTCATCGTGTATTCTCTGTTATTTCGCCACAGGCGCTGCTGGTGGAGGCGTGGCGGGTGCAGAGGCTTCAGGAGTTTGAACGGCTTTGTCGGTTTCGATGCGGAGCTTGGAAATATCTCTGAGCATCTTGAGTGACAGGCTGATGTCAGGAAACTGACTATGGATTTTTATGGCTTTAAATTTATCCAGCTCGGCAATAAAGTTCCGGGCGTCAGCATTTTTAGTGAAATGCTGTTCAGTCCATTTTTTGGCATCGGCCAGCGTTGCTTGATAGAGCGGGTCATTGTTTTGAACCAGGGCCGTTTTTACCATTTCCAGCTTAACTCTCAACTGTTCACGAATAAATTCCACCTGCTCCTGGGTCAGTATCGATTTGATGGGCTGGTCGCTGTGCCGAATGGTGACGACGTCGCCCAGTTTGTCGATCAGGCCGTCAAGCAGTTCATGCTTGTCTTCGGTTTTATCGGCATGGGCATGCACTTCCGTGGAGGGGGTCAGTTCCTTGCCGGCATAGGGTAAAAACAGCGCTAATTTGTCAATTTGATCTTCCAATGTCTGGATGGAAGCATAAATCCCGACAATATCAGGCACTTCAATGCTATTGAGCAGGGCTATGTCCTTGGTAATCTGTTCGCGCACTTTGAACGCGGCGGCATCACCGCTTTCACGCAAGCGTTGGTCAGCTGCCTCCAGAGCTTCTTTAGTGGTGTGGACATCACCGACTAAATGCAGTCTTTGATTGGCGACGCTTAACAAATATTCCGCGTCGGCAATTAACCAGTCACCACGGGTTTTACCCAGTTGGCGCTGAACTTGCTGAATGGCACTGTTGAGTTCTTTGCGGGCGCTGTCCAGTTTTTCGTTATGCAACTGGGAAAAATCCGCCAGGGTTTTATTAAAATGGGCATCTTTACCGGCAATATCGGCTTGGACGGTTGCCAGTTGGGATTGAATGGATGACAGTTGCGACTGATAGCCGCTCACTTGCTTCGATAGCTCGATTAATTGCTGATCGCCCTTGTTGAGTTCACCGCCCAAATCTTCCTGTTGCTCACGTAATTGGGTAAATAGGAGAAAACCGGCACCTGCTACACCAATAATAATGAGCAGAATGATGATGCCTATCCAGAATCCGCTGCGAGACCTGTGAACTGCTTTGCTTTCACTCACATTTTGTTCCTGTTGTTCAATCACTTCAGTCACGCTATTCCCCGTTACATGCTATTGCTACTGCTTCAAGAATTGCCGAGTCGGCAGGGCTATCTGTCACAGTAATTCGTTTAAATCCTAAACCGGAAGCGACAGACCGGATTCTATCGCTTACCACCACCAAGGGTGTTGCCAACAACAATTCATGATTGTCTTCGTCAATCATGATCAATAAATTCTGCAGGGCTTCCGCACTGGTCACAGTAACGACATCCAGTCTGTTTTGTGCAAGCAGTTTGCGCACTGGTCCGCTATCGATAGTGGGTCTTGTCCTTTTATAGACTTCAAGATAGCTGACCGTTGCACCTCTGCTGCGCAGCGTATTGGCCAGCTCTTCGCGGCCGCCCTCGCCACGGACAATTAAAAAAGACTGGCCGTTGACTTGCTGCATTTGCGGCATCGCCAATAAGGCCTCGCTGTTATAACCTTGATCTGGCACTAAATCGGCAGGTATGCCGGCCGCCGCCATGGACCGCGCTGTCGCTTGTCCGACTGCCGCATAGCGCACAGACTTAAAGCGTTGTATTTTGCCACCATTCGCCTTGAGCGCAAAATTTACCGCATTTGCACTGATGAAAACAAGCCATTGAAACTTATCCGGCTGTTGCAGCAGAGCCTTTGCCGCCTCGGCATTGTCCGAAGCAACAATATCGAGCACGGGAAAAGGGATGGCCGTCCCGCCGTGTTCCGTTATTAGCCGGAGTAAGTTTTCCGCTTGAAGCGCCGGGCGAGTGACTAAAACACGGACGCCGGTGATCAAGGCGGTCAATGGAATAGCGCCTGCAAAATTTTATCTGCGCCCTGGGCTAACAGTTCTTCGGCGATCTGGCGGCCGATGTTTTCAGCTTGATCGTGGCTTCCTGAGCGTTCGGCACGGTACAGCACGCTCCCGTCGGGATGGCCAACCAGGCCGCGCATGAATAATTGGTCGCCGCGTAATTCGGCAAAACCTGCGATAGGCACCTGGCAGCCGCCATTCAGACGGGCATTCATCGCTCTTTCCGCGCTCACACACAGGCTCGTGTCCGGGTCATGCAGGGCACTCAGCAGCCGATTAATTTCTACATCATTGCTACGGCATTCGATGCCGATCGCGCCCTGGCCGATGGCCGGCAGGCTGATGTCGGTAGCCAGGCATTCGGTGATGCGGTCGGCCATGCCCAGTCTTATTAAGCCGGCTGAAGCTAAAATGATGGCGTCATATTCACCGGCATCGAGTTTGGCCAGACGGGTATTGACATTGCCGCGCAGCGATAAGATTTCAGCATCCGGATATTTTTCCTTGATCTGGCATTGTCTGCGCAAGCTGGAGGTGCCGATTCGGGCATTGGCCGGTAATTCGGATAATGTGGCATAACGGTTGGAAACAAAGGCATCGGTGGGATCTTCGCGCGACAAAATGGCTGCTAAATGCAGGCCTTCAGGGAATTCTACCGGCACATCCTTCATCGAATGCACGGCAATATCGGCCGTACCCTCCAGCATGCCTTGTTCCAGTTCTTTTACAAACAAGCCTTTGCCGCCGACCTTGGCCAGGGGCGCATCCAGGATTTTATCGCCCCGGGTTGTCATTTTTACCAGTTCGGTTTTCAGCCCTGGAAATGCCTGTTCCAGGCGCTCGGCGACATGTTCTGCCTGCCACAGTGCCAAAGGGCTTTTGCGAGTTGCTATACGAATGATATTTTCAGTCAAAAGAAGACCTTCACTTTTAAAATAAAATGCCCATTGTAACCGGATTTAAGCGAATGGCATCTTATTGGTGTTGAAAACCATGCCAGATAGGGTGTTGTGAAAAAATCGGGCAGGGGCTGTCTTTGATCAAATGGGGAGGGGCAATCGTGATTTTAACTTCGATGTAAGCCCGCCGAGAAGTGCAAGTTACGGCATTTCAAAGTTAAGGCGGATAGCTGGATTTTCCGGACATGTCATCCAGCTCGGGGTCGATAATTTCAAGATCTTCGCGCCTGCGATCAAACCGGCGCCTGTCCTTTCCAATATAGTTGCCTGCGGCACTATTATCCCGGCGGTCGTTCTGCCAAATACGCTTGCAGGTGTATTCCCGTACGGCTATGCGTTTACCCTTGAAGATTTTCCGGTTGAGCTTTTTAATGGCTTTTTGGGCGGCTTCATCCGGCTCAATTTTTACCAGGCCATAGTATTCCAGGGCATTAAGCTGTTTGTCTTTCAGGACCAGCAGATTGATGGCCAAAATGCGGCCCATTTTGATATAGAGAGGGTTTCTGAGGGCGGGCCGGACAAATTCTGCGATGTCCTCTTTCTGCGTATCAGCTGGAATTTTGCTTAATAAAATAACCATAAAATCACCTGCCTTAATTTATCGAGGGTACTCAGCAAGCGATGCGTGTTACAGGGCTTGCCGAGTAAATTCCAGGCTGGAGCTAAAGCAGGTTCTTTAAAATCAAGCGCTTTTCTCAACACATGGCTTAAATGATGCCATTTTCAATCACCGGCAAGACCCAGTAGTGAATACCCGAGCCGGAAAAATTCTGTTTCAATTGTGTCAACAACACCGATAATGCCTGTTCGGGCACATACATCTGGAAGCGGATTTTTTTCTGGCGACCGGTCACTTGCTCGGCCAGCGACAGACCTTCGTTTCTATGATCATGCGCACTCACAGGGAAACTGCTGAATCCATGTTCTGATTCTAGCATCAAAAGACAATCGACGACCACCTCCTCAAGGCCCGGCGGCACATTGAGGGTGACTAAATATTCCTGGCTGTTCATGCTTCGATCTCCTTGGCTTGGCCAAACAACTTAAACAGGATCGGTAATAAAAATAAGGTTAAGAAGGTTGATGACACCAGTCCGCCTATCACCACGATGGCCAAAGGGCGTTGAATTTCCGAGCCGGGCCCGGTGGCAAACAACAAGGGAATCAGGCCGAATGCGGCAATACTGGCCGTCATCAGCACGGGTCGCAAGCGGCGTGCGGAGCCGATGATGACGACGTTTGCCATATCCATGCCGGTGGTCAGCAGCTGATTAAAATAGGTGACCATGACCACGCCATTGAGTACGGCAATACCCAATAGCGCGATAAAGCCTACGGATGCCGGCACCGATAAATATTCGCCGGAGAGCCAGAGCGCAAATACGCCGCCGATCATGGCCAGCGGGATGTTGGATAGCACCAGTGTAGCCTGACGAACAGAACCGAAGGTAGAAAACAGTAACAAGAAAATCAGCCCCAGGGAGACCGGTATCACCAGTGACAAACGCGCTGCGGCGCGCTGCTGATTTTCAAACTGGCCGCCAAATTCAACAGAATAGCCGGTAGGCAAGTCCACTTTTTCGGCAACCGCGGCGCGCGCTTCATCCACAAAGCCGACCAGGTCGCGATTTTGCACATTGCTGCTGATCACGACAAAACGCTGCCCCCGCTCCCGTTCTACAGAAACTACCCCTTCCACTTTTTCAATTCTGGCCACGGTCGTTATCGGCACATGGCCGCCATCGGGCAGGGTGATTTGCAGGTTGTCGAAATGGGCCGCAGAGCTGTCGCCGCGCACAATCAGCGGAGTGCGTTTAAT
>Ga0208509_1000578_pt1 | contig 12758 bp, 8 predicted proteins | sample LakWasMeta7_HOW4_2_FD_183857 | JGI IMG/M metagenome (GOLD analysis project Ga0208509, IMG submission 183857) | Freshwater sediment methanotrophic microbial communities from Lake Washington under simulated oxygen tension - Sediment Metagenome... | ecosystem: Environmental > Aquatic > Freshwater >...
ACACATAATGCAACGCCACCGTCAACTCCACCGTGCCTAGACCGGCGGAGAAATGGCCGCCGGAGATGCTCACCGTATGCGTTAAGTACTCGCGCAGCTCCTTGGCCAGCGGCTTTAACTGCTCTCTGGGCAGCTTGCGCAAATCGGCAGGCGTGTGGATGGTATTAAGCAGGGGGTAGTTGTGTAATGTATTCATATTAATAAAGAGGTTCGCGATAGAACATCAGAATGAGTCCAATCTGAAACAAGGCTGCAACAGACACGAAGCCGGCAATGTCTTTGCCCGGTCTGTCCAGTTTCAATTCCAGCCAGCGCCCGCAGGACAGAATCAGCGCAAAGACGCCCATCAAGGTGTGGCCGACCTGGATCAGGAAAGCACTTTTTGCCTGAAAACCGACGTGGGAATGGGTGAGCAACATGAGCCCGCCAAAAGCCGCCAATATCGGGAACACCAGAGGCAGCTTGCTGTTTGGGTCGCGGGTCATTCTGGCGCGCAATTCCATAATGCCGAGCACAAAGACCAGTAAGGTGGCTATGCGGTGTTGCAGTATTTCGCCGTTATTAAACGTGCTTTCCCAGAAGCCTAGCGGGCCCAAGGGCCAGCTTTCGGCATCGCTGCGGAAAAACAGGAAAATACCCAGGCCGACAAAACCTAAGGGCCAGTATTTGGTTAAATATAAAAAGCGGTCAAGAACAGAGAATGCAGAGGGTAAATGCTTAACATAAGAAAGCATGGCCAGAAAGCTCATCACTGTCAGGAAGATGCCGGCGATATTGTGGTTGTAGTCCGACCAGGCCGTTGCCGCTTCAGAGGGGGTCTGACCAATAATGGCAACGCGGCCGGGCTCACCGGCCAGCAGGGCTTCATGAGTCGGTGACTGCGTTCTCGGGATACGCGGAGTAAAGGCGTTTGCTACTTCCTGCCAGCTTGCGGTCAGGTCGGGAATATCAATGGCCGGCGGTTGTGATGCCAGGCTGGCCGCGGTAAAGAGCAGGGTGACCAGGACAAAAGTTTCGGCTTCAATAAAGTAGGGCACGCGGTTATTCAGCGAATAACCGTTGCCGGACAGGCCGTATTGCACGACGGCGCTGCGATTGAGCCAGGCAAAACCCAGGGCAAGCGCCAGCAGAATAATTTTAACCATTAATAAGTTGCCATAGCCGGTGCCCAGGAAACCGTTCAGGCTGTCGATATATTGCAAGGCCATGGGCAGACCCGATGCCAGAATAATGGCGACCGAGGTGATGCCGAAAGTCGAGAAACGTTTAAGCAGTCGCGGCCAAAGTTCGCCTGGAATTTGGTTGCCTTCACGTAACAGCCAAAGATTGACCAGCTGAAAAATGCCTCCGACCCACGCCGCCGCAGCCAGTTGATGGATGACCGTCAGGGACATTAACAGGGCCTGATTTTCAAAGCGGCCGGCGGCATGGACCAGCCAGGCGCCGGAAACAATCATCGGCAGGGCGACGAGGCCGGCATTGATCCAGTGCTGTCGGGAAAAAGGATTTGTGCGCAGAAACTGGTAGCAATAGCCGGCCAGAATCAGGGTCAAGACCATGCGCACGAGACCGCCGGAAAATTGCACGGTATCGGCAAATTCAGGAAACGGCCATTTATTCAAAATGGCAGTCATCAGCCAGATCTTAAGGATAATTTTAAACAACTGGATGAAGGCGAGTATGAATGCGCCTTTATATACAAGACGGATGGTTCTTTCCAGCAATACAGCATTGTAGGAACCGTTTGCGTTGTCCCAAGGCCGTAGAACAATAATGCCCCAGAACAGGCCGCCGATGGCCAGTGAGAAGCAAATCAGGTCGGCCCCGCCTACCAGGGAATCGAGAAAATCAGCTATGCCTTCCATTATGTGTCCTACTGAGCTACGACGAAATGAATTACGTCTTCGGTCAAATGACCGTCAGCGGCGAAGACTTTGAATTTAAGGGCATAATCACCGGGCGCTAACGCAGGGATGTCTACCAGCATTTGCCCCTGTTTGCTGCCTTTGCTGATCTGTAATAATTCTTGGATATCGCCTTTGCGCACCAGGAAAACCTGCGACAAGCCCAATTCAATTTTGGAATTAAACATCAGCTCAACTTTATCGGCCCGGTTGGCCTGAATGGGGGCGATTTTCAGGGAATAGTCAGTCACCACGGCATGGGCTGAAGCCAGCGGTGCTTGCAGTAAAACCAGCAGGGATATACTTATAACGAATAAAATTTTCATGACGTCGATCTTTCGGGTTACTTTTTCTTGTTTTTCATGGCATGGCTGGCCAGGTTTTTGCCCAAATCCCAAATGGAACCTGGAATCTGATGCGTATCGGCAATGGCCTTATCGAAGGCGTTGACGATATGGTCACGGTCCTTTTGCGTGAGGTTCAGCGGCGGCAGCAGTTTGACCACATTCATGCCGTGGCCGGCGACTTGGGTCAGCATGTGATGTTCCTTAAACAATGGAATGGTGATCATCTGGCAAAACAGCCCTTTATTGGCGGCTTCCAGCATTGCCCAAGCCGCTTTTAATGACAGACTTTTCGGCGATTTGAATTCAATCGCTATCATCATGCCTTTGCCGCGGGCTTCTTTCAGGAACTCGTATTGTCCGCTCATGGCATTCAGGCTGCTGATGATGTCATTGCCGACCCTGGCGCTGTTCTCAACTAGATTCTCGGCGTGCATCACGTGCAGGGTCGCCAGGCCGGCTGCCATCGCCATATTGTTTTTGGAGAAAGTGGAGCCGTGCACGACCGCTCTATCCATGCGGTTAAATACGGTGTCCATGATTTTATGAGTCATGGCGACACCGCCGACCGGCACAAAGCCGCCGGACAGGGCTTTGGCCATGCAGATCATGTCCGGTTTTACATTCCAGTGTTCAATCGCCCAGAATTTGCCGGTACGGCCCAGGCCGGTCTGCACTTCATCGGCGACAAACAGGGTGCCGTATTTTTTGCATAAGCGCTCGACTTCGGGCAGGTAATTGTCGTCGGGCACATTAACGCCTTTGCCCTGAATCGGTTCGACAATAAAGGCGGCGACATCTTTGTTGCTCAAAGCTTTTTCCAGTGCGTCCAGATCATTAAAGGGCACGGAACTGCAGCCGGGCAGCAAGGGGCCAAAGCCTTCGCGGAAAATATCATCACCGACCAATGATAATGAGCCCATGGTCAAGCCATGATAGCCGTGTTCACAGTACACGATCTTTTCGCGTTTGGTGGTGTAGCGGGCAAACTTGATGGCGGCTTCAACCGCTTCGGTGCCCGAATTGCAGAAGAACATCTTGTCGAGATTATCCGGCGTGGTTTTCAGGATTTCCTGGGCCAGCAAACCGCTCAGTACCGACACATCGAGCTGCACCAGATTAGGCAGTTCCAGGGTTAGGGTGTCGTGTAAGGCACTGATCACGGTGGGATGGTTGCGGCCGATGGCAAATACGCCGAAGCCGCTCAGTAAATCCAGATATTCGGTGCCCTTTTCGTCATAAAGATATTGTCCGATCGCTTTTTTATAATGGCGGTCATAGCCAATGGTTTTTAGCACTCTGACCATTTGATAATTCAGATGCTGTTCGTGCAGATCGAATTTATCATTGCTGTGCTGGGAAAAAAGTTCGGCGATGCTGAAAGACATTAGGTACCTCAGAAAGTTAAATACGTTTGCCGTTGGCGCCCCATAGGGTGCTGATTGCCGGCAGGACTATTAAAGAGCAAAGTAATGTAAAAGAAATGCCAATGGCCAGTAACAAGCCCATGCTGGCCGTACCCAGGTGCGGGGTAAAGGCCAAGCTGGAAAAACTGCACAAGGTCGTGATAGAGCTGAAAATAACGCCTCGGGCGGTACTGGTTTGCAGGACGTTGTCATGTTCGTCAAAGCCGGCATGCAGTCTATGAACGATATGAATACCGCTGTCGACGCCCATTCCCATCAGTAAAGGCAAGGCAATGATGTTGGCAAAATTAAACGGATTATCCAGAACGACGTTGGTAGCTCCGGTCAAGATCGTGGCGAGCAATAGGGGAGCGATAACCAGCAGCGTTTCCCTGAAGCTTCTCAAAATGATCAGCAGTAACAACACGATGGCAACGAACGCACTGGCAAAAGCTTGAATGAAGGCATCGACCACGGCTTCGCCAGAAAGACGTTCGCCAATCGGTAAACCAAAAACGGTATCGTCGACGCTTTGCGCTTCCGAGGCAAATTGTTTCAGGTTTTCAACTTGATTTTGGTCTTTTTCAGGCGTGATCAGGACTTTATAAAGACCGTTGCTGCTGACCCAGTGTGAACTGATGTAAGCGGGGATGTCTTCCAGGCCGAATGGTTTTGCGGTCAGGCTGGATTTTAGCCGTTCCATCGTGAAGGGCAGCAGCCCTAATACATTTTCCTGCAGTTTTGCATAGCCGCCTGCTGGATCATTGCTGTTGTCTGTCTGTGTTATAAACGCCTGGACACTTTGCTGCAACTGTTGCAGGGTCTGGCGCGGCGCACTCGGAGCCGGGTCGGCAAGGGCTTTGCTCAGGTCTTTGTCGAATTTGATCAGGGCCGCCCGTTGATTGGTGTTATTCAAGGTATGGCTGAAATTCTGCAATTGCCCGCCAAGAATGAGCGACAATTCTTCAATGATTTCAAGTTTCTCATCCTGATCTTCAGCGACAAAACTGGCCAGTGTGATGGTTTCGTGCACCGAGGGTAGCTGTTCGAATTTTAACGCCAAGCTTTTGGCGCTTTCCAGGCTGTTAGCCAGTCCAGTTAAAGCATAAGGCGATTCAGACTTCGACTTTAACAATTCCTTGAAGGTTGAGACCGATTCGCTTTTGGGATCTCTCAGGTTGATCGGATTGAAGTCAAAGGTCAGTTGGGTCAACACAAAGCAGGAGCCGATCACCAATAATGTCGAAACGATGCCGATGCTCTTGGCGAAGCGAAATGGGAAAGACATGATAAAAGTAGGCACGACCGATGAGCGTATCGGTTTGACATTATGGAGGGGCATAATGCGCAACAACGCCGGCAATATCGTCAATGAAAGGGCAAGGCCGATAAACATGCCTGCGCCTGAAATAATGCCCAATTCAGACACCCCGGCATAATCAGTGGGGATGAAGGCCAGGAAGCCGAGTGCGGTAGTTAAGGCGCACAAAAACAGGGAAACCCCGATGTTTTTCATGCTATCGATAATGGCTTCCTCATTGGACATCTTCAGCACGATGCATTCGCGGTAACGCAGGCACAGGTGGGTCGCGTAATCAACCCCTAAGCCGATATATAACACGGCAAAGGCAATCGAGATGAGGTTCAGATGGCCAACAGCCAGCGCAGCAAAGCCAGCGGTAAGAATAATGCCCATAATCAGGACGATAAACGTCGAGAGCAATAGTTTGAATGAGCGAAATCCGAGCCATAATGACAGACACACCAAAATTAACGATGCCAGGCCGGAAAAGACGGCTCCTTTGCTGACGCTTTCCATTTCCTCATGTTCAAGTGCCCGTTCGCCGGTGATACGAATACGCACTGAAGGTGCGTCTGCCATGATGCGTTGGGCGATGTTGCGAGCTTCAGAAAGCGATTTTTCAGCAGCCAGCAGCGTACTGAAATCCACCTTGGGCTTGGCTAAGACTATGGTTCTGTTCGGTTCCGTATTGAATTTGTTTTCAGCCAGCAGGTTTTGCCAGGACAAATGCCGTGATTGTCCTTTCAGCTGGCTCTGTATAGTATCATCGAGTGCAAGCAGTATCGGGTTCAGCTCGGTGGGCAAATTGTCCTCTTCCCTGTTAAGCGCCTGGCCGATAATGTCCAGCAGCCCCTCAAGATGATAATTTTGGGACAGATAACCAATAAAAGGCTGGGCATCGGTCAGTTTCTTAGCCAGTTCATCCAGATCATCCAGGTCAAGGTATAAAAAGGCCTGCTGTCTGAAAAAATCATTTTCGGTAGGAATGTAGACGTGATCGAAAGAGTCCTGTTGCTTGCTCAGTTCTGCTGCGAGTTTAATGGCTGCCTGCGTGGTTTCTTCGGGTGTTTCCGAATCAACCACTAAAAGAATCGCGTCGGCATTCTGCGGAAAAGCATTTTCAATACGGGCCCGGTTTTTCTGAAACGGCAGATCGGGTGACAGCATGTCTGCGGTATTGGTATCGATACCCAGCGTATTAATCGTGTAATTCAGGGTGAAACCGCACAGCAGCACAGACAGCAATAACAGTGTCCACGGAAAGCGGAGAATTTGTTTCCCCCACCAACAAATAAAAACGTCGAAAAGAGAGGCTTTTTGCTTAGTCATGAAGATTTTGCGTGCTTATGCCGGCCTGGCCAAAACTCACTATTGTATCAAGTTGTTGAGCAACACTTTCTAATTTGCTTTTTGCCTTTTTGAAATAGATCCCGAGACTTATCAATCCCGGCAGTTCTAGAGGGTGAGTCAGGAGAAAAAGCAGCAATTTGCTGAGAACGACATCGCCCTGGTCGTTAAGCGATTGCGTTACCGCTTTCGGCAGATTCATGTGGACCGGGTCTACAATGGCTCTGATCGCAAGGAAGGGCAGGTTTTTTTGTTGAGCCACTTTGGCGATGGCGACACTTTCCATGTCCAGGGCAATGGCGCCTGTTTTTGATTGCAGTTGTTTCTTGTCTCTGCTCGATGCAACGATCGTGGGGCTTTCGGCCAGCCGTCCGTTATGAACGGCGATTGAGGATGATTGTAAATGGGCCGCCGTTAAGCGATGCCATGGCGAATCGAGATTAAGCTTGGTATTTTGACTGTCTATCAAGGTATCAGCCAGGGTCAGATCGCCCGGTTTCAATGAATCGTCGAGCGCAGCGGCGCAGCCCCAGCTGATCAGGTGGGTTACGCCTTTCGAGATTAATTGTTCGGCAGCTTTCCTGGCATTATCGATGCCTGCGCCTGAATGGGCGACCAGCACTTTATCAGAAATAAAAACACAACACCCTTTGTCGATTCTTTTCGATGTCAGGGTGCCGAGTTCTTCCGGTAAGGCAACAACAATCCCGGTTATCACTTTTTATCGCCAGGGATGGCGTGTATGCCATTAGCCAGTTGGGAACTGGGATGGCGATCGCCAGGGATGGTATGTAGGTCGCAAACCGGCTGGGCGCTGGTGCGGCGGTTGAGTTCGTTGCGGTATCTGGCCAGCGCCCATAGCGGGAAGAACTTGTCGTAACCGTGATATTTCAAATAGAAAACCCGCGGGAAGCCGGGGGCCGTGAAACATTTGTCATTCCAGACCCCATCAGCCTGCTGATTGCGCAGCAGAAAATCGATGCCGGCTTTGACTTCGGGACTGTGTGCTTCGCCGGCCGCCATCAAGCCTAAAATCGCCCAGGCCGTCTGGAATGCGGTGCTGAAACGGTATTTTCCGCTAAAGCTGGTGTCATGATAGCTGTGGTTGTCTTCGCCCCAGCCGCCATCTTCGCGTTGTACGCCTTTTAACCAGGCGACGGCTTTGGTGTACATCGGGTCGTTTTTGGGCAGATGAGTCTGTTCCAGTCCCAGCAATACCGACCAGGTGCCATAGATGTAGTTGGTGCCCCAGCGGCCAAACCAGGAGCCGTCGGCTTCCTGTTCGCTGCGAATATATTCAATAGTCCGATCAAGTGCCGGCAGGTATTCGGCATGATCTTTGGCCACTCTCGCCATCAGCATGGCGCAACGTGCGCTGACATCGGTTGTAGGCGGATCCAATAGGGCGCCGTGATCGGCAAAGGGGATCTCGTTCAGATAATAATAGGTGTTGTCGACATCAAACGCGCCATAACCGCCGTTTTTAGACTGCATGCCCACGATCCAACGGGTTGCTCTATGGATCGATTCATCCAGGTTGGGTAGATTTGATTCTGCCATTGCAAACGCGACAACGGCGGTATCATCGACGTCGGGATAATACGGATTTTCAAACTGGAACGCCCAGCCGCCGCCGGCCAAATCAGGCTTGGTGATGCGCCAATCACCTGGTTGATCCAGGAGTTGTTTGGATTTGAGCCAATTGTAGGCGCGCGTCAAACTGGCGTTGTTGCCTGTTTTATCGGCTTCCTGCAAAGCCAGCGCAGCCAATCCGGTGTCCCAAACCGGCGATAAGCAGGGTTGGCAGTAAGCATCGTGTTCATTGATGACCAGTAGCTTGTCTATGGCTTTACGCGCAGTGACCACCAGTTCATGGTCTTTCGGCATGCCTAACAACAACATGGCTTCATAGGCATTGACCATGGCGGGGAAAATACCGCCCAAACCATCTTCGCCGTTCAAGCGCTCAATAAACCAGTCTTTGGCTTTTGCAATCGCTTTTTCACGCATTTTATGCGGGATGAAAGGGTTGGTAATGCGACCCAGTTTATCCAGGCCGAGGAAAATTTTATTGAGCAGGGTCCGTTCCGGAAAATAATGTTTTTCTTCGTCCGGGTGCGTGACGAACAGTTCCAGAATGTCAATTTTGTTCGGGTTGATGGCGGTCGCTTTTAAACTGCACAGTATAAACAGCGGCACCATCACGGTTCTGGACCAGTAAGAAACTTTGTCAAGATGGAATGGGAACCACTTGGGTAGCAGCATGATTTCAACCGGAATATACGGCACGCCGCGCCAGGGCAATTGCTCAAACATGGCCAGGGCAATGCGGGTGAAAACATTGGCTTTAGCCGCGCCACCCTGGCTGAGAATCCAGTTTCTTAAGCGGATCATGTGTGGCGCATCGATTGAGTCGCCGGCCATTTTCAAGGCGTAATAAACCTTGACGCTGCAGCTGATGTCGCCGATGCCGCCAGTAAACATCGGGTAACTGCCGTCTTCTGACTGGCGAGACCGAAGGTAGTTGGCGATTTTTGCCTGTAGCGGTTCATCAATGTCGCCCAAATAATGCATCATCATGATGTATTCGGAAGGAATGGTGCAGTCGGCTTCTAACTCGAATACCCAAAAACCATCTTTGTCCTGCAGGCTTAATAACTTGGTCTGGGCCTGGCTGATGGCTTTGTTAAGATCAAATGCATGGGAATGAATCGCCGTTGATGAGCTGAGCGCATCATTTGTATGTATTGCTGTATGTGCATCAGTAAACATGGCTGGTCCTTAAAGGTCTGAGTTGGCTTTTGAGGATGGTTTTGAATAGGTCCAGTCCGGCGTTTTCAGGCTCCGGCTGGTTAAATTAAACAGCAGGGACAGCAGTGCATTGCTGCGACCTGTTAATCGGGTTACAAAAATAGTGGTCTTGACGCTGTTGCGGGTAATCTTGACCTGGTTGGAATTGTTGAAATCCAGGTTTTGCTTGATTTTTTTTAGGGTCAGAATGGCCATGCCCAGAGCCCAAAGACAAAAATTGCGGATGCCGGTCTCATTTGCAGGGATCAATTGCGTATAGAGCAGGGCGTCATGCAAATGGTCGTGAGCCACGCTGATCAGGTGGGCCAACCCTGCGCGAAAATTCTCGTCGTTAGTTTCCGGGGTCAGGTTTTTAAGATCAAAACCGGTTTCGGTAAAGATATCCTGAGGTAACCAGCAAACGCCGCGCTCGGCATCATCCCAGATATCCTTCAGGATATTGGTCATTTGCAAGCCCTGTCCAAACGATACGGACAAGGTCAGCAATTGTTCACGGTGGCGTGCGATTTCCGGCGAGTAATGGCAAAACAGTTTGGCCAGCATTTCACCCACGCAGCCGGCAACGTAATAACAATATTTATCCAAGTCGGCGAGTGTCGCCAAACCGTCATGCAGATTGGTGGCCTGGAAAACCGGCATGCCTTCGGCCATGGTTTCCACACAGGTGGCCAGCGCCTCGATTTGATCAGGATCCAATTTATGGGTGATTTCAATAACCCGTGGCAACACATGGATCAGGGTGTGTTCTGCCGGTATGGTTTGTTTTGACAGCAAGGGCGCGAGATCAACGGCGAAAGGTTCGGAATTTTGTCCGGTTTTTACAACCTGGATAAATTCGGAACAAAAGTACTTTTTTTGTTCGGGCGAAAGCGAGACTTCGTCCTCTATGGTGTCGACGATACGGCACAACAAATAAGCGTTGGCGACGGCGCCGTAGAGTTTTTTCGGTAACTGCGGAATCGTGAGCGCAAATGTTCTCGAGACACCTTCAAGCAGAATGGCCTGAAAGTCATCGTCGGATAACTGGCTAAGTGATCTTGGGTTGTCCAGTGATATTTGAGTTCCGTTCATGATATTGAGGTTTTGCCTTATGGGCTTGTTTAAAATTGGCTTGGTTAAAGCAATGATAGACTGTTTGTTGGTATTTTGCAAAGCAATGTTGTTTAGTTGATAATATTGCCAATTTGCGAGGCTTGCAAGCCATTTAATAGGAATAAAAACAGGAGTTTAAGTGCGATTTGTTGTATTTGTACAAATGTTTTCATGCAGGTGCTCTTGGCCGTCGTTTAGGTTTTAATTAGCTTAAAAACTGGAGTCCTCTGATAAAAGATAGTATTCTAGCCATCAAGTATAAGCGCTTGTATTATATGGCTAGCTTAAGCAAAACTCTGGTTTTGGACGCTAAGGAGCGGAAGAAGGTTGTATTTTTGTGAAAAGTGTTTGCTTGTTGTTTTATTGCAACGCGGCTATTGTTTCGCATAAACTATGCGTTTTTAGGGTGGTTTTGGTGACAAGGCTATCATTCGTTATTTGAAGTTATTTGGAGGATTTTCTCGTGGGTGTTCCTTTACGTCAGCAGTTAACTGTAGGCAGTTATCTGATCAAGCAAAAGTTGAAAGGGGTCAAACGATATCCTTTGGTTTTGATGCTGGAGCCTTTGTTTCGTTGTAATTTGGCCTGTGCAGGCTGTGGCAAAATTGATTATCCAGATGAGATTCTGGATAAGCGCCTCTCATTCGAGGAGTGTATGCAGGCGGTCGATGAATGTGGTGCACCGATGGTGTCGATTCCTGGCGGCGAACCTTTGATTCACAAGGAAATGCCGCAAATTGTTGAAGGCCTGATAGCGCGGAAGAAATTCGTCTATTTATGTACTAACGCCCTGTTACTGAAAAAGAAGATTGATGATTATAAGCCATCGCCCTATCTGACTTTTTCGATTCATCTGGATGGCATGCGGGAACGCCATGACACTTCGGTCTGTCAGGAAGGAGTGTTTGATCGCGCAGTTGAAGCTATCAAGCTGGCGCTGGGTAAAGGTTTTAGGGTTACCGTCAATTGCACGCTGTTTCAGGGCGAAAACGCTGAGGAAGTGGCGGAGTTTCTGGATTATGCCATGGAGTTGGGTGTTGAAGGCGTGACGATAGCGCCGGGTTTCAGCTATGAGCGCGCTCCGCAACAGGATGTCTTCATTAAAGGCAAGGATGTGAAGGATTTATTCCGTGGCATTTTCAGGATCGGCAAAAAGCGCAGCTGGAAATTAAACCATTCATCACTGTATCTGGACTTTCTGGCGGGTAATCAGAGTTATGAATGTACCCCTTGGGGTAATCCGACACGTAATGTATTCGGTTGGCAAAAACCTTGCTATTTATTGGCTGACGAGGGTAATGCGGCTTCTTTCCAAGAGCTGCTCGATACCACGCCTTGGGAAAAATACGGCAACAGCAATAACCCCAAATGTGCCAGCTGCATGGCGCACTGCGGCTATGAAGCGACTGCTGTTGAGGATATGATGAAAAATCCTTTGAAAGGCTTGATTACGGCGATCAGGGGGCCAAAGACCGAAGGTCCGATGGTGCCCGAACCCGCGCCTCTGTTTGAAGTTGCGCACCAACCGGCATCAAGTATTTCAGGGATTCCTGTCAGGGTAGAGGTTGCAGAGTAAGCAGGGGTTAAGTGTTTATTTACCACCTAGAGCGATAATAATCCGGCAGATTGATTTGTGGCGTTGGTGGGGGCTGTCTGTCGAAGATACCCTGCAAACGGGTTTTGTCGATGACGCTCATACTGTTCCGAGTGTCATTACTGTGGTTGTTGCAGCACCTGCATAAAGCGGAAATATTTTCGACAAGATTGCCTGGGCTTGAACCTGTTAGGGTGCTGGCTTTAGGTCATTGTCGATGATGATTCCTGCGATGGAACGGGGGCATTTTCGGCGGTTCAATTTGCCGTTTGTCAGGATGATTGATCTAAGTCTTTGCCGAATGGCCGGGCAAGCTGGCGGGCGAAGCTAATCCAGTCTGGTAATGATGTGTTGCCGCTGCTTGCTGGATGTATTGCTGATGACATGGGTTTGCGCAGGCCGTTGTTGGCAGGCAGAGAGTTCAAGATGGAAAGGCCGGGGTTGTCATAACGAGATGAATACGCTTTAGTTACTACGAGGTTTTAATGATGGTTTTGAAAGGTATGAAGTGGGTTGCTGTTTTCTTGTTCGGCATGCTGATTTCAATGAGTGTTTTTGCAGAGGAAGACAGTACGGCAACCGCAAGACAGGTAGTCGAAAAATTCCAGACTGAGTTGATAGCGGTCATGAAGAACGGCAAGCAATTAGGCTATGCTGGCAGATATGATAGACTTAGCGGTCCGATTTCCGACAGCCACGATCTGACGAAGATTGCGCGTATTGTGGTGGGTAAGGAATGGGAAAAATTAACCGAAGATCAGCAAGAAAAATTGGTGGACGTTTTTAGTCGCTTGAGTATCGCATCGTATGCACATAACTTCAAAGACTACAGCGGCGAAAGCTTTGTGTTTGATTCGGAAGAAGAGACCGCCAGGGGAGGTTTTGTTATCCATTCTCGTCTGAAGGTGCCCAATGATAAAGATGTTAAATTTGATTACATGCTCAAGGAAAAAGGCA
>Ga0208509_1000579_pt1 | contig 12756 bp, 11 predicted proteins | sample LakWasMeta7_HOW4_2_FD_183857 | JGI IMG/M metagenome (GOLD analysis project Ga0208509, IMG submission 183857) | Freshwater sediment methanotrophic microbial communities from Lake Washington under simulated oxygen tension - Sediment Metagenome... | ecosystem: Environmental > Aquatic > Freshwater >...
GGCTGCTCAGTACCAACAGGAAATACACCCGCTCCCGTACCGGCTCGGCCTGACTGCCAGAACCAATCACCAGCCCCAGCGCTTCAAGCAGCGGGATGCTGCCGCGCACCAGCACAAAAGACAACAGGATCACGGCGCTACTGCATAGGGCTTGCCGCCAGCTGCCAAGCGCCAGCCAGGCCGCCAGAGTGGCCAGGCAAAGCCCCAAGGTGCAGTACCACAGCACATCAGAGATCAGCGCATAGTGCATCAGGCCACGACCGGCCGCCCAACCGCTCAGGCTGACGTTGGCAAACTCAGCCACAGGCTGGATGTCTGATTTCCACAACAACCATTCCAGCGGATGGATGCGACGTTGCTCCAGATATTCTGCGACGGTATCAATGAGCTGCTGCTCAGAAAACCCGGCCGGTAACTGCAACAGGATTTGGGCATATTGATAATCCGTCTGTCCTGCCTGCGCGCCGCCCAATAAAGTGCCATGTGCCAACGGGTTCTGCTGCAGCCGGCTCTTCAGCTGCTGTAGATCCAGCGCAGCCAGATCCGCCGGCACATAAGGCTCACTGCTCAGGCTCTGTTCGTCGGATTGATAGCGGTTCAGATTGTGGGTCAGACTCAGCACTGAAGCTGTTGGCAACAAAGCGGCCATGGCGTCGCTGATGTCGCGGATTTGACTGACTGCAGCGCGGTTCAGGCCGTCCGGCAACGCCAGAACGAGGCCCAGCGTATCGCCGGTCGCCAGCCCTGACACTGTCGCAACTTGCAGTTGCGCCTGCACATAAGGGTTTTCGGTTTGCAAAATAGCGCCGCTGACGATACCGCCTGGTACTACATGCAGATTCAGCCAGCCGAAAATCAGCAACAAGAGTCCCCAGCACCCCAGCACGAGGCGGCGACCGGTGATGGACAACAAACGCATCAGCCTTGCTCCCCTGCCACAGGTTGCCCGGTTTGCCATAACGACCAGTCACCCACCGGTTTGCCAAAACAATGGGGTTGCGGCAGGCCGATCCGTAGTGAATGGAAAGCTTCGGCGACCAACGTCTGGTTAAAAGCATTGACGTCAAACCAGTCACGACTTAGCGGCGTCGGATTGTATTCGCGATAAACTGTGTGATAGAGCGCCAGTGCTTCGGCAAAACAACCAAATACGGTGCCCTGCGCCAGCATCAGCTGTTTCGCTGTCAGATGGCCTAGTACATAACTTAAGTCAGCGGACCAGGCATTGCCGGCGTCCTGCCGGATCACGTCGTTTTGTACGCTGCGGTAGACCTGGCGGTCGAGGTTGGCCGGTTCGGCAACATCTACAACCAGCAGTTTTTGATTGGTTTTACGCAGCAACGCGATATGTTCAGCCGTCAGCCGGGCATTCTCGCTATGCGTACAGGCCACCACTAAATCGACTGGGCCGGCGTCCTGCAGATCATGCACCACGTCAATGCCGGTGTTTGCGGCGAATTCACGCAGATAGGTTTCGTTGCCGCCAAAGCCAATGAGCTGCCGTTGTTGTTGCTGTAGATGCTGGCAGACCGCTGAACCGAGAATGCCATAAGGCCCAATCACTAGAATACGGGGTTGTGCCAACCCACTGCTGGCGATGGCGCGGTCCACATCGGCACAAAGTAGCTGCGCGGTGCCATTGTCACCAATGGTAAAAATCAGCTGCGGGAATAACTGTTTCAGCTCCAATCCATCGCGACCAAATAAGCGTTTGGTCGAGGCGGCCAGCAAAATCACTTTTGCGCCCTGCGCTTCAGCCCAGCGCACCGCATCAATAAATGCCAGTTTGGCGACTTTGCGACCTTCGCGGCTGTACATTTCAGCCGCAGTAAAATTGATACCGCGGATCTGGCCAGCCACACCGTTGATGTACAAACGCGGGCCATTTTCCTGGCAACGCGAAGTGGCTCCCGGTTTATAAAACAAAACTCGCTCGGCTTCATCCCGCACATTGCAGATAAACACCACATCGAGCTTTGGCTGGCCGGTTAATGTGCGCCAGTGGCGGCGGTAGTCGGCGGCCGCCATCAGGCCGCGCCACAGTTGAACTAATTGCATGAAAACCTCATTCAGCTATATCTGTTGAATGAGGTGCAGCTTAAAGATTGGGCCGGAACTGAGGTATCAGGAAAATTCCTTATTCGCCGGTTGTGGGATCAAAATACTGAAGCAACTGCCGCGGCGCAGCACCGAATTCACCTGTAACCGATAACCAAGCTGGGCACATAACGTCTGCACTATGTACAACCCTAATCCCACGCCATTACCGCTTTGGGCATTCTCACCCTGCACAAAGGCCTGCTGCAGCCGCTGTAATTGTTCGGGTAACAATCCAGGCCCACGGTCAAGCACCTGGATTTCGAGCGCCTGCGGTCGTCGCCGCACGCCAATGAGTACAGTGCCGCTATGACTGTAGCGGATCGCATTGGCCAGCAGATTGTGCAGAATACGGCTTAATACCACAAAAGATGTATCCAGCGTCAGCTGACTGGGTACCACATGTAGATGCAAGCCTTTTTGTGCGGCCAGCGGCCGGTACTCCGCCGCCAACAAGTGGAATAAAGCGCCCAGCTGCACGGCTTCATCCGGCCGATGGCTTTGTTTACATTCCTGCATAATGTCGCTCAGTAAGGTCTGGGCATATTGAATAGTCCGGTCAATATGCTCAGCCAGTGGTTGTTGCGCCTGTTGTTGCTTCAGTACGTCGATGGCAAACCGTAATGACGCTAACGGCTGCGAGATATCATGACTGGCGGCCGCCAACCGTAGCGAACTGTCGGCAGCCCGCGCCTCAGCATAGCGGCGTTCCTGTTCGGCCTGCGCCAGCTGGGCCGCTTCCGCCAGCCGGTGCAAACGCTGTTCTGTCTGTTGCTGGCGGAACTGCCACATTTTGCTAATCAGTGCCGCGCTGAAAAACAAGGTTTCCAGCAAAAAGCCAATTTTTGGATAGTGAAAAAAGTCGATAAAAGGAAACGGATTTAATCCAAGCACACCCAGCCCCATCAGCAACATGGTGCACAACATCAGGCTGGCGGTTCCCAATAAATACAAAGTCGCGCCAGCCAGCTGGTCGCGGTGAGTGCGAGTGGCGGTCAATACAGCCAACACACCATAGCCAAACGCGATGAGCACCAGTGGCAGCAAAGCGTCGTATGAGAAACTCCCCAAGTACGGGAGCAAGCCACCCGCCAGCAGATTTAACATTAACAAAGCCAGCACCAGACGGTGCGCCAACGTCAACCGCGGATAACGTTGCGGCAAGCGGAAAAATACAAAGGCAAACAAGGCATGACTGCCAATCACCAGACTGCTCAACAGCAAAGGCAACAGTTGATTGAGCTGAGGCGCATCCGGCCATAGCAGTTGAAAATAATAGCCTTCAATCTGCGGCAACATGGTCACATGACCCAACACCAACAAACTATAAGCCCAATATGCGGCCTGATCACTGACACTGCGATACAGCATTGCCAGCAGCAACATCGTCAGCATAACCCCCAACAGCATACCGTTGAACAGATGTTGCCAGATTTGCGCCCGCGCCCAGGCATCGGCGTTATATAAAACCGGCTGCAATCGGCCGTTGGCATGAATATAATAATTCAGGTAAAACTGATGTTCTCCGACGCTGAGCTGCAGCGGCACCGCCAGCCTGGGTGTGGCGAGCGGTCGTGAAGAAAACGGCTGGGCCGGGATCTGGCTGAAAATCAGCTGCCATTGTCCCTGTTGCCACTGATACAGCTGCAGACGCTGGACGTCAGGCACCCCAAGTGACAAGACCGCAGCACCGTCAGCCTGAACCTGCAGCCGCACAAGTTCAGACCGGCCCGGACCGGTCCCGGCCGGAGCAGGCAGCCCAACTGGCACCGGCACGGCTTCAGTACAGTCTGTTAACGAACGCTTGGTGTCAGAGGCATACCACAGACAGTCAGCGCGTAATGACAAACTGACACTGAACAGACAGCAAATCCACAGGTACCAGGGCATGAATGAAGTTCCACAAAACGCGCCAATCCGCTTGTTGCTGGCTGATGACCATGAAATTTTCCGTGATGGTCTGAAATTACTATTGCTGACTATGGCCGATATCCGGTTGGTGGCCGAATTAAGCAGCCTAACAGAGCTGAGATCGACGGTAAAGACGACAGAACCGGCGCTGCTACTACTGGATTATCATATGCCGGGTGGCGACACCGGCGCAGAAATCCAGTATCTGAAGCAGCGTTGGCCAGCATTAAAGATTATCGTATTGACCGGCAGTCAGTCCGCCCAACTATTACATCAAGTCGCACAAGCCGGCGCTGATGCGGTGTTGCAGAAAAATGGTGATGCGACCGAATTACGCACGGCCATTGACAAGGTAATGCGCGGTGACAGCTATATCGCCCCTTCAGTGCAGATTTTGCTCGACACGGTCAGTCTGGAACTGACCCCCCGTGAATTTCAGATTATGCGGCTGGTGTGTGATGGGCTCAGCAATGCACAAATAGCCGAACAACTGAGTTTGTCGCCGAAAACCACCGACAAACACCGCGAAAATCTGATGCGTAAACTGGGCGTCAATAACAGCGCTCAGCTGATCCGCAAAGCGTTGCAAATGGGTATTCTGGATAGCCATTAAAGTAATATCCGCTGGCTAGCCCCCGATCTTCACCCGTTAATCCCAGACTGGCAGTGGTTAACTATTGAACCGATTTATGTTGATTTCCCATATTTATGTCTGGATGACGTCGATGAATAAGTTTGTTGCTGCTGTGCTGCCGGTCCTGTGTTGCGCTGCTCTTTTAGCTTGCGGCGGACAACAAACCGAGACAACACCAACGCTGCCGCCGGTCAGCACAGTCCCGACAGAACCGATGCCTGAGACGGGCACGAATCAGGCGGTGCCGGACAATCGTCAGCTGAATTCGTTGCAAATTCTGCTGTTTGGCAACAGTCATTCGGGCAGCCACAATCTGCCGGGCACTTTGCAGACCTTGTTACAGCAAGGGACCAGCAAAACCGTCAGCGCGTTGCGCGCAGGCGGTGCGCCTTATCTGGACGAGCGGCTAGAAGATCAGGTCAGCCGGCCTTTGCTCGAAAACAGTCAATGGACTCATCTGATCCTGCAAGCGCAGAAATACTCGACCACCGGACTCTATAACTATTCAACCGCAGGCGCCAAAAGCTGGATCACGCTGGCCAAAGCGCGTGGGATCACGCCTGTGTTATTCCCGGAACATCCACGCGCTGGCAATCGTGAAGAAGGGATGCGCATCTTCCGGCTACACCAGCAAATTGCTGCCGAACAAGCGGCTTGTGTGGCGCCGGTCGGCCCGGTCTGGGATCAGGTGCTGCAACAATATCCGGATCTACAGTTGCACAGCGAGGATGGTAATCACGCGGCGCCTGCCGGTGCTTTACTGACCTCGTACATTTTATATGAAGTGATTAGTGGCCGTCCGGCCGATGCACTGCCCGATATCCCTGCCCTTGCAGTCCCGGTGAGCAGTCAGCGCATCCTGCGCCAGGCCGCATCGGCAGGGATACGCCAATACCCGGCGTGCCCGTTCTGAGCCGATGCAAAGTCAGAACCGACCAAAGACTGATAAAGTTCAGATATTGTTGTGATTTTTGCGACACAGACATGTTGTATCACCGCGTGGCGGGTTAGCGTTTGGCTGACCGGAAGCTCCGGGCTACATCAGATTAATTCTGTAAAACAACAATCCAAGGGACAATATCATGAAAAAATCACTTCTGACTGCCGCACTTTTACTGGGCGCTATGGCAACAGGCACCGCACAGGCTGCGGATATGGAATGCCGCGTCGGTACCACCCAAAACAGTGGCTGGAGCAGCTATTGTTTTGGCATGAATTACACGCTGAACTACAACCCGGTTACCGCTTATTTCCGCATCCAGAATCTCGCCGCACCGGTGGCGCAGGTACTTTGGCAAGGCGGCCAGAACTGCTCAGCGACATCGACCAGCTGCAACTTCAAAATTACGCCTTACCAGGAGCATGTGGTCAGCGCTATTGTGCTTTATACCAACGGCACCTACGAATCTGTATCAGCCACTGCACAGTTTGAAACCGGCTTCTAAGCCGTATTTAGCCGCTTGCAGGCCGGTTCAGTCCGGCCTTGCTGAAAAAAAACAGCTGCAGCGGCAAATTCTTGCTCAAGTAACGGCAACTTCCTGCCGATAACGCAGCTATAGTCTGTCTAACTGAGTCAGGAAATCGCCACCATGAGTATCCAACCGACCGTCAGTACCGCCGCCAGCCGCTATCAGGCTAACAGCAACCCCGTTGAAGACACCAGCAAAAAACCCAGCGCCAGTGAACTGTCCGAAGCCAATAAACGCCAGCTCAATCAAACTATTCTCGACAATCAACTGTCTCTAAGTCTGCAATCCGACGATAAAGCGATGAATTTGTTGTATCGGGCGATCAGTGATGCGGTAGAAAAACGTCTGGCCGCGCAGTCGCCAGCGAAGCAAAATCAGGACGATAGTACTGAAGCAACGGCAGAGACTGGCCTGAATAAAACCTACAACAATGAAGACACTTCGCCACAGGCCACTGCCGATCGGATTGTTGGTTTCGCCACTAATTTTTATCAGGCATTTCGTGAGCAGAACCCGGAACTGAACGACGAGGATGGCCTCGAACAATTTATGCAGGAGATTGGCAAAGGGATCGATCAAGGCTTTGCCGACGCCCGTGACATTCTGACCGGGCTGAAAAAACTCGAAGGTAAAGTAGCAACAGATATCGACGAGACTTACAGCCTGATCCAGCAAGGCTTGCAGGAATTTAGAGATCGGACATTAAAGCCAAAAACTGACGACATCAGCGGCTGATCAACAGCATCAGTCGCGCCGGGCGCAGCTGCCATTGTCGCAACGCGCCTGACCGGTCAGCCAGTAAGACACCTTGTAGCGGTTGGCGGCAAACCACAAATAGATTTTATCGGCAAACCAGCGGATCAGCGGCCAGCGTAAAAATGCCGTGCGATGGCCTTTGCCCACTGCGGACCAGGCCGCATGCGTTGAATCCAGCCCGCGCAAAATAACGCCATCGGCAGTCAGTGACAGTAAAATACGCCCCGCTTCTACCACATCGATTTGTGGATACAGTTGCGTCATTTCCGCCTGTTGAATATCCACCAGTGTTAACTTGTCGCCGTCCGGATCGATACGACGCAGCTGCGCCATCTCGCGCACACAGAGCGGGCAAAAACCGTCATAAAAAATGGTCAGTGTGGACATGGTGAAGCTTCCGTGAAAGTACTGCAATAACACCGTGATCTGATTACGCCCGGGCCGGCAGTCCGATCAACCACACCGCGAAAAAACAAAAGCCCGCATTTGCACAGGCAAATACGGGCTTGCTCAGCAACGGCGGGTTAACCCGAGTTGCGCATCCCGGCGGCGATGCCGGCAATAGTCACCATCAACGCGCGTTTGATATTGTCATTGACGGTTTCCGGTGCATGCCGTACCCGCTTCAGCAACTCTACCTGCAGGATATGCAGCGGGTCGACATAAGTGTTCCGGAGCATAATCGATTCGCGGATCCAGGCTTCGTTCGCCATCAAATCCGGCCGGTCGATGAGCTGCAGCAACAACGCCGTGTCGGCAGATAGTTGGCTGCGTAACTGCGCACCAAGGCCAAGCAGATGTTCTGGTACCAGTTTCTCATCATAATATGCGGCAATTTGCGCATCGGCTTTCAGATAAACCATTTCCAACATCGACAAACGCGTGGCGAAAAATGGCCACTGGGCACGCATTTCATGCAGCAATGCCGTCTGACCTTGCGCCACGGCTTCAGCCAGTGCCGAGCCGGCACCAAGCCATGCTGGCAACATCAGCCGGTTTTGTGACCAGGCGAAGATCCATGGAATGGCGCGCAGACTCTCAACACCGCCGTTTGGATTCCGTTTTGGTGGCCGGCTACCCAGCGGCAATTGCCCCAATTCCAGCTCTGGTGTCGCGGCACGGAAATACGGCACAAATTCCGGATGATGCCGTACCACGGCGCGGTAGGCGTCGCAGGAGGTCGTCGCCAGCTGCGCCATCAAGGCACGCCACTCTGGTTTAGGCACCGGCGGTGGTAATAACACCCCTTCCAGCACAGCCGAGGCATACAAGGCCAGCGAGCGCTGCGCCAGTTTGGACAAACCAAACTTAAAGCGGATCATCTCGCCCTGTTCTGTCACGCGCATGCCGCCGGCGAGGCTACCTGGTGGCTGCGACAAGATCGCAGCATGCGCCGGACCACCGCCACGGCCGATTGTGCCGCCACGGCCGTGGAACAACGTCAACTGCACTTTGGCTTGCTGACAGATCGCCACTAAGGCTTCCTGCGCGCTGTATTGTGCCCACGAAGCGGCAATAGCGCCGGCGTCTTTGGCCGAATCGGAATAGCCGATCATCACTTCCTGCTTGCCCTGGATATAACCGCGATACCAGTCAATGCCAAGCAATTTGCTGATACATTCCGGCGCATTGGTTAAGTCCGCCAGCGTTTCGAACAACGGCGCTACCCGCATCGGGAAACTGATGCCGGCTTCTTTTAACAGCAGCTGCACGGCCAGCACATCTGAGGGTTTGCCGGCCATCGAGATCACATAGGTAGACAAGGCTTCAGCGCCATGGCGCGCCACAATGTCACAGGTATCCAGCACTTCGCGCACTTCAGCACTGGGTTGCCAGTTACGCGGGAACAATGGCCGTTTGCTGGCAAGTTCATTTAATAAAAATGCCTGCCGTGCCGGCTCTTCCCAGTGCGCATAATCGCCAATACCAAGATACTGGGTAAATTCGCTGAACACCTGAGTATGACGGCCGGATTCCTGCCGTACATCGAGTTTTAATAAGGTCAGGCCAAAAGCATAGGCGCGGCGAATGGTATCCAGCAGCTGGCCGTTGGCGATCACGTCCATTTTGCAGTCGCGCAGCGAGTGGTAACACAGCAACAGTGGTTCCAGCAGTTGCTCGTTATGCCACAGCAAATCATCCGGGCGCTGCAGACGGTCATGTTTCAGTGCTTCAGTTAGCCAGTCACGCGTGTGCAGCAGTTTGCCGCGCAGCACTTTTAGTAAATCACGGTAGGGTTCGGTAGAGCCCGGTACTGCGGCTTGCAGCGCAGCGTTAGCGGGGTTCATCGACAACTCGTTGCCGAGAATATCGAGGTCATGCGCGAACAAATCGGCAGCTTTCCAGCGGCTGAGCAATAACACTTGGCGCGTCACTTTGGCCGTAACAAAAGGATTGCCGTCGCGATCGCCACCCATCCAGGAAGAAAAACGGATCGGCGCGGCATCCAGTGCCAGACCATGGCCGAGCACCGGCGTTAACGCTTCATCCAGTTCGCGGATAAATTCCGGAATGGCCTGCCATAACGACGTTTCAATCACGGCGAAACCGGATTTGGCTTCATCGACCGGCGTCGGCCGTTGTTCACGGATCTCATTGGTATGCCAGGCCTGGGTGATTAAATCACTGAGGCGGGCATCCAGTCGTGCCAGTTCGTGGGCGGTTAAATCCTGTTCACGCTGTGCCAGACAATCGGCAATTTGCGTCAGTTTATAAATCAGCGTGCGACGCGTCACTTCGGTCGGATGCGCAGTCAGCACTAATTCAATGGATAAATCCGCCACCGCCTGACGGGTCTTTTCTACATCAACCTGCTGACTTTTTAATAAGGTCAGTAATTCCTGCAACGGTTGTGGTTTTTCAATCGACGCCGCGCCGGCTTTACTGATGGTGTGATGTTGTTCGGCCAGATTGGCCAGATTGAGGAATTGGGCAAAAGCACGGGCGACCGGCAGGATCTCATCATCGGTCAGGCTGGCCAGGATCTGTTTGAGCTGTTGATCCTGTTGCTCAGTGCCGGCACGGGCTTGTTTGGCGAGTAAACGGATTTGCTCAATCCGTTCTAACAACGCAGGTCCAAGCTGGTTACGGACCGTATCCCCTAATTGTGTGCCAAGCAAACCCACGTTCGCTCTTAAGGCAGCATATTGCGACATATTCCCACTCTCCTCGTTGCATTGCCTGCCTTGTTGCTTGAGCGCGCACCGCGCTCTGGCGTTTTTTTCTGCAGTTTCACCTCACCCTAACCCGATTTTTGTTGGTACTCAACACTGACAGATTACAAAAACAGCAACAAAACAGACTTTCAGGCGTTTAGATGGCTTTATGTCGAGATGGGATTAAATGATCGTTGTTGCGGTGATAGGGCGAAAGGTGACGCAGGCTGGTCTATGTTGGCAGCGTTAATTCTGCCAACAATGCAGTTCTGCCTCGGTTTGCAGCACTTCCAGCTGTGGCCGGGCAAAGAAATAACCTTGAAACCAGTCAATGCCTTGCGCGGCCAGGTAAGTCAGCTCAGCGGCCGTTTCAACCCCTTCAGCCAGCACTTTGCAGCCTAATAACGCACATTGCGGCAGGATCTGCTGCAATCTTTGTTGTTTTTCAGCTGATTGATCAATATCGCGGATCAGCGCCATATCAAGTTTCAGCACGCGCGGTTTTAGTGAATGTAACCAGTCTTCATGGGCAAAGCCGGCGCCAAAATCATCGATGGCGGTAATAAACCCACGCTCAGCGTAACTCCGGAAAATTTTCAACAGGTGGCTGTGACTGAGGATTTGCTCGCCTTCCGTCACTTCAAACATGATGTTGCGGATATCAAAACCATAGAGGTCTGCAGCTTCGATCGTCGCGCGAATGCAGGTTTCTGGGTTATACACAGCATTGGGCATAAAATTGATACTGAGCAGTTTGTTCAGCCCAAGTCGGGTTGCCGTTTCAATCGCTTTGACCCGGCAGGCCTGATCAAAATAGTACTTGTTGTGTTCGTTAATCCGCGCCAGCACTGTGGCTGCGCCTTCGCCCTGACTACCCCGCACCAGCGCTTCGTAACCCACAATCGACTGACTAGACCACTCGATGATAGGCTGAAACGCCATCCGGATCTCAAAACCAAGGTCAGCGCCACTTAAACAATCGTGACAGCTTTGTTGTTGTATTTGCGGGGGAAACTGCATCTTGACCGGCTCCTGCTTTAACGTCCGACTGTGGAATCATAGCAGGAACGACAGGCGACTCCACCTGTTGTTTCACCGGATCAGACCAATGCCATTTTACCTGGACATTCGGGGATGTTTCCTGCCAGCTATCGGGCTGGCTCAAGCGGATCACAGGTTTATCTTCAGCATGGGCCAAACCCGCCTCGCCGGCAAAGCGAAAAGCAAACGCAGCCAGTGGTGGCCCGATAGTTTCAAACAGTGTCACAGCGCCCAATACAACGGCGCTGATCACGGCGGCATGTTCAGCACTCAGGCCGCTGCTGGTTTGAGCCAGACCAATCGCCAGCCCGGCCATAGGTACCAGCAACATGCCGGTACTGGCACTGGCCCGCGCCCGTTGGCGCTGCATGGTACCGGCCAGCCACAATATCAATACTTTAGCTACCGAGCGCACCACAACCAACGACACTATCACCAAACCAAACTGCCACAGGGCACTGAGCTGTAATTTGGCGCCGGCAAAGACAAATAACACGATGAAAAACAGCTCAAACGCAGCGCCAAAATTCAGTTCAGACACCAGTGGCCCGCGCTCCAGACTACGTACTGTGATCCCGACCAACAATGGCGCAAACAGTGCCGATAATTGCAGCTGTTGCGCCAAAGCCAGAGTCAGCATCAGACTGCCAATTACCAACGCCATTTTGTATTGCTCAGCACTCTGCGTACGCAGACAAAGAAAATGTAACAGGCTACCGACTAAAATTCCCAACAGCGCAGAGCCAAACAGCAGATACAGTGGCTGTAAAATCACCTGGCCCAAACCGACATGCTGGTCCAGTAACAACGCCGGGATCACTGCAGCAAACACCAGAAAAGACCAACAGTTGTTCAGTGCCACCAGCGTTTTAGCCGTTTCGGTGACCGGGCCTTTGGCGCCGGTTTCATGCGCAACATGCAGCAGTACTGCCGGAGAAGAAGAAATCAGAATAGCGCTAATCAGCGCAGACAGTACGGCACTGAAATCAAGCCAGTGCAATACACAAAAACAGGCGATAAAAGTCACGCTGGCTTCCGCCAGTGAGGTCAGCACCAGCGCCGGATGCTGACGAATAAACCGTAAATCCAGTGAAGTGCCGAGCCGGTATAAAATCAGGGCCAGCGCGATATCTACCAGAATCCGCGCATCCAGCAGCGTTTGTTTATCCAGTAACCCCAGGCCACTGGGGCCAATCAGAAAACCGACCGCCATAAAGCCGGTGATACTGGGGATCCAACGCGTCAGATGCGCCAGATAACCACCCAAGGCCCCCACCAGCAGCAACAAGGCAAATGCCAGCAAAGGGCTGAATATGAGCGCCGTGGCCGGTAAAAAATCCATTGATGCACTCCGCAATGGCGAAAAAAAGTAAGACTAAACCTGATGAAATAGTTCAGCGGCGGTGCGTTAACGTGGGCAAAAACTCAGTTGAAATGCCGGTTCATCACCAAATTGCCAGCGGATGTCGGCGCCAAATGGCAGCTCCAGCACACCAGCAAAAGAGCCAGTGATCAGTACTTGACCGGCTTGCAGCGGCACTCCCTGCGCGCGCAGAAAATTCACCAGCCAGGGTAAAGGCGCCCGCGGATTGTCATTTGGGTGGCGCGCTGCGTGTATCACAGCTGCCTGATTGGTCTGAGTCAGCGTCAACTCAAAACTGGCCGGTTCTGATCCGGTCAAAACCGGTCCAAG
>Ga0208509_1000580_pt1 | contig 12726 bp, 8 predicted proteins | sample LakWasMeta7_HOW4_2_FD_183857 | JGI IMG/M metagenome (GOLD analysis project Ga0208509, IMG submission 183857) | Freshwater sediment methanotrophic microbial communities from Lake Washington under simulated oxygen tension - Sediment Metagenome... | ecosystem: Environmental > Aquatic > Freshwater >...
CCTGACTGCGGAACAGCTCAAGGCAAGTGAGCGGCAGCTCGCTATCTGTGAAGGCTCCGACTGGTTCTGGTGGTTTGGTGACTATAACTCGTCGGATAGTGTTGCAAGTTTTGACCAGCTTTACCGCCGTAATTTAATTAACCTCTACAAACTGCTCGGTCAACCGGTGCCGGATGTGCTGCATCAAAAAATCAGTGCCGGCGGCGGTAGCTCGGAAAATGCAGGCACCATGAGAAGAGGGCAGTCATAATGTAATGCCGGTTATTACAGCTGCTATGTTTGATTCTGACGTGCAATAAACAGTGAAAATTCATGATCTGAATGAGTTTTTGAATTGAAGTGCGGACCTTTAAGAATAAAAAATATCTATGACATCGCAAGCTAACTCATTATTGAAAAATCCACGTCGTGCCGGTGTTCTGCTGCACATCAGTTCATTGCCAAGTGCTTATTACACGGGCGATCTGGGCGCCGAGGCTTACCGCTTTGTAGATTTCCTGCATGAAATCGGCGCCACTGTATGGCAGACATTGCCAATCAATATGACGCATGCTGATAATTCACCATACCAATGCTTATCTGCCCATGCGGGGAACCCTGATTTTATCAGCCTTGAGGCTTTGCAAGCGCAGGGGCTGTTGAGTAAACAGGATATAAGCGGCCTTATTACAGAAAAATCCCATTTGCTTACAAAGGCATATTCAGCTTTTGCCGAGCAGTCAGATACTCAGGAGTTCACGGATTTTATGAACTTTTGCGACAAGCAGGTTGATTGGCTGCATGATTTTGCCTTGTTCCTGGCGTTGCGTACAAAATTCAACCAGGCTGGCTGGCATGCCTGGCCGGAAGCCTATAAGAAACGATATATTCCTGCATTGAGGGAAGCAAGGGAAGAACTGGCTCAGGAAATCGCGGTGATTAAATTCACGCAGTTTGTGTTTTTCAGGCAGTGGTTAGCGCTTAAAAAATATGCAAATGAAAAGAACATCAAAATGTTCGGGGATATACCGATTTTTGTTGCCTACGATAGTGCCGATGTATGGTCGCACCCGTATCTCTTCAAGCTGGATGCAGAGCAGAATATGACTGTGGTGGCCGGAGTGCCGCCTGACTATTTTTCGGCAACAGGCCAGCGCTGGGGTAACCCGCACTATAACTGGCAAGCCATGGCCAAGAGGAAGTTTTCCTGGTGGGTAGGGCGCATGACAACCCAGGCCGAGCTGTTTGATATTGTACGCATTGACCATTTCAGGGGCTTGGAAGCGGCTTGGGAAATCCCGGTTGATGAAGAAACAGCCATTAACGGGCAGTGGGTGACTGCGCCCGGCGATGCCTTGCTTGCGGCCATTAAAGTCGCGCTGCCGAATCTTGACCTGGTGGCTGAGGACCTGGGCATTATTACTGCCGAGGTTGATGCATTAAGGAAAAAATACCATCTGCCCGGCATGAAAATCCTGCATTTTGCGTTCAGCGGCGAGTCGGATAATCCTTACCTGCCGCAGAACATCGAGCCTGACAGCGTGGTATATACCGGCACGCATGATAATGATACGACCATTGGCTGGTATAGCAGTATGGATGAGCGGCAGCTGGAGCATGTGCATACATATCTGCGCGAAAATGGCGATTCGGATTTGAACATACTTGATGCACTGGTTGAAATGGCGATGGCGTCAGAAGCTAACCTCGCGATCATACCTATGCAGGATATTTTAGCGCTGGATGCTACGCATAGAATGAATACGCCCGGAACTGCATCCGGGAACTGGCATTGGCGTTTTAACTGGCAGCAGCTCACGCAGCAGCAAAAGAAGCTGTTCAAGAAGCTGGTTAAAAGCACTGGTCGGCGCTGAATCATGGCTTTGATGATAGGTATCGATGTCGGCGGTACTAACCTGCGTCTAGGCGTTGTGGAATGCGGCGAGGCACCGTGCAAACCGCCGCAGCTTCTCGATGAGATGCGCTTTCAGGCGGATTTCTCCGGTTTCTGCAAGTCGCATCGGCAAGCGCCTGAACAAGCCTGGCGCGAAATTCTAGCGACGATCGCAGCAGCAGTCGAGGCTGTGCGTGCAAAGTACCCGGCAGTTGCTGCTGTCGGTATTGGCTTCCCCGGATTTATTGATCCACATACGCAGAGAATCTCGCTGTCCCCGAATCTTCCGGGTTTATGCAATGTAGATTTAAGTGCTGATCTCAGCACATTGATCGCATTACCGGTGATTACCGAGAACGATGCACTGGCAGCTGCCTACGGTGAATTTGCGATGGCTACCGAGTCTGCCGGCAATCTGATTTACCTGGGTCTTGGTACCGGGGTAGGCGGCGGCCTGATTCTGAACCGGCAGCCTTTTCCGGGCCAGCACGGCGTAGCCATGGAAATCGGGCATGTGATTGTAGAGCCGGGTGGCCGTTTATGCGGCTGCGGTAATCGCGGCTGCATGGAGCAATATGCTTCAGCCAGCGGTGTAACGATCACTTACGAGGAAGCTACCGGCGGCAAATACAGCGCAGCAGAAATTGCCGCCCGTGCACGATCCGGTGATACACACGCGCTGGCGGCCTACACGCGGGCGGGCGAATCGCTTGCGCAGGCTCTGGCACATATTCTGAAAGTGATAGATGTCACGCATGTAGTGATTGGCGGCGGCATGAGCGCCGGCTGGCAATTCATGCGGCAGGCTTTTGAGCAAAGACTGGATCAGGACCTGATTCCTGTGCTGCGCGGTAAAGTCGATGTGCATATCTCGAACCTGGGCGATCACGCCGGTATCATCGGTGCGGCATTACTGGCACAGCAAAAAATCTGATGTAACAATGCCGTGTCGGAAATGAGCGGTAATATGACTGTTCAGCCAGCCTGTTATGTCGGGCTGATAGAAATGGCTGTCCTGATGTAGGCTTCAAATTTATCAGCAGGCATCGGCCTGCTGAAATAGTAGCCCTGAACTTCATTGCAGCCTTGCAAGCGCAGGAACGCCAGTTGACCGGCAGTTTCCACACCTTCGGCAATCGTGCGCACGCCCAGGCTGGTCGCCATGTTGATAATCGCGGCTACAATCGCTTTGTCTTCAGCATCTTCTGTAATGTCATGCACAAAAGACCTGTCAATCTTCAGTTTGTATACCTTAAAGCGCTTGAGGTAGCTTAATGATGAGTAGCCGGTGCCGAAGTCATCTATCGACATGCGGATGCCCAGGCTGTCGAGCTTGTCCATCATTGTGACTGCGGCTTCCGGGTTATCCATCGCCGCAGCTTCTGTCAGTTCCAGTTCCAGATAGCGGTGCGGCAGGTTTTCCTCATCGAGTATGGACGTGACCAGTACCGGGAATTTGCTGTCTCGGAACTGTATCGCAGAGATGTTAACTGCAATCACTGGAATCGGTAACCCGGCATCAAGCCATGTTTTCATCTGCCTGGCAGCGTTACGCAGCACCCATTCACCGATTTTGGCAATCTGTCCTGTGTTTTCGGCAACAGCAATGAATTCGTCTGGAGATACCATGCCCAGGTCAGGATGCTGCCAGCGGATTAGGGTTTCTACGCCGATAATGCGGCCATCATCAACAGATACCTGCGGCTGGTAATGCAGATCCATCTGGTTACGTTCAATTGCAAAGCGCAAAGCATTTGCCAGCTGCAGATTACGTTCGGTATTGGTCTGCATTTCCTGGGTAAAGAAGCGGAATCCGTTGCGGCCAGCCTGTTTGGCTTTGTACATGGCGTTGTCGGCGTTTTTATAGAGCATTTCTATATCATTGCCATCATTCGGGTAAATGGCGATCCCTATCGAGGCTGTGGTGATCAGCTCATGCTGATCAACGATAAATGGGACGGAAATGATTTCCAGCAATCTATCGGCAAGGTTAGCCGCGTTGTTTGCCGATGCTGTGGGCAACACAATCACGAACTCATCACCGCCGGAACGCGACACGGTATCTTCGTCGCGCAGCACGGATTTAATGCGTTTTGCCAGTTCCACCAGCATCTGGTCGCCTATGCTGTGGCCCAGGGTGTCATTGATATATTTAAAATGGTCCAAATCCACAAGCATAATCGCGAGGTTGTTGCTGCTGTGCTGTGCCAGGCTGAGTGCATACCTGAAGTGGTCCTGCAGCAGGGTGCGGTTAGGCAAGCCGGTCAGCTGGTCGAAATGTGCCAGGAACTGGATGCGCTCGCCAGCCTGCAGCTTTTCGGTAATATCATCTTTAATCGCAAGATAGTTGGTGATTTTTCCTTCAGCATCACGAATCGGCGAAATCATGACGTATTCAACATATTCCGTGCCGTCTTTGCGGCGATTGATCAGTTCGCCTTTCCAGATATCGCCGCGAGTGATGGTTGCCCACATTTCCACATAGGTTTGCTGAGAGGTTTTGCCGGATTGGAGTATGCGCGGGTTTTGGCCGATGACTTCATTTTCGCTGTAGCCGGATGAACTGAGTAGAGCCGAGTTTGCAAAAACAATTTTGGCATCCAGGTCAGTAATGACGATGGAATTCGGGCTTTGCTCTACTGCCAGTGATAACTTGCGCAGGTCATCCTGCATTTTGCTTTTTTGCAGTTCGTCTGCAAAATGGTTGATGGCGGTGCTGATATCCGACGCCATCTCGGACAGCAGTTTCTGTACATCATTTTCGAAAGCATGCAGTTCCGTTGAGTAAAAAGTAATGGCGCCGATGACTTTATCTTTTTGATGAAGCGGCAAGGAGGCCGATGAGTTCCAGCCGAATTTTTTGCCACGCTCATGCCATGGGGCAGTCATCGGGTTCTGCGTGAAATCCTGACACCAGACCGGCCGGTCTTCACGTATGGAAATCCCCGTAGGGCCCTGGCCTGACGGATGGTCAGCAAGTGTTGATATCTCGATGCCGTCCAGGTACTCAGTATATTGGCCGTGGGATGCAACAGGGCTTACAAGGTGCGTGCTTTCATCGTGAATCCCTATCCAGCACATACTCATCCCACCGTGCGCTACCGCATCACGGCAGATCGTGTTAAACAGCTCTGTAGTGTCTTTACTGCGCACGATCGCTTCGTTGCAGTAGCTGAGCGCGGCATAAAAGCGTGTGAGCCTGTTGTTATCAGCGCGCTCTTTGGAGAGTCGCTGCTGTGTTTCTGAAAGCCAGCTCATGACGCTGTTTTCCATGCCTTTGCTTACCGGAATTGCATCCTCGAAGTCGCCGCTGCCGATTCTGGCGATCTGCGACTGCACTTCATTCAGCGGGGCACCCAGCGTTGAACGCATCGATTTGTATGTTCTCCATAAAAAGAACAGCAGCATGAGCCCGACCAGAATCAGTGCGTAGCGGGTATACAGGGCGAGTTTTAATTCAGAGTTCACCAAGTCTGATGTGCGTTTCTCTATCATGCGGTAGCCATCGCTGATGAGTTGCATGATTTCGGCTTTAGACTGGTTGTAGGCATCGTCATGCAGTATCCGCAGCGCTGCAATGTGATGCTCGTCACCGGCATGTTTTGAGGCCTCAAACAGCTTCATTGCCGTGAACTCGGTACTGGTGAGCTGGTCAGATTTCTTTTTTGCTTCGGATAGCTTCGCAAGCTCTTTTTCGCTGAATCCCGCTTGGCGTATTAATTCCATCAGTGGATGCGTTTTGCCGGAGCCGGTATCTGAGCGCAGGTTGTCCTGGTGGCTGAAATCCCAGTAGGCAATATTGTACTCAAGCCGGCGCGGGAGCCTGCCGTCACGGATATCAATAATCTCTGAATAGTGCTGCTTGTAAAAAGGGTTGCCGCTCGCTACATAGGTGCGTACCGCACGGGTAAGGTCATCTGAAGTCTGGCGCAGCTCGTTAGCTAACAGGAAGGATTGGTGGCGTAATTCATTGGCGGAATCTATCCGTTTTTCCGCCAGTACATAAACCGTGAATAAAACACTGTAGATCACCATGCATATAGATGCGAGGAGCAAATTTAGCGTAAATAAGCTGGAGTTGTTCTGGCGTGCGGTCATGAGTGAGGATTGTAGATGAATTTCATCGCTTGTACATTCATATATGCATGACATATTTTATGTTTTTGCCAGGCATGGAATGTAATAACTGTTGTGATTGGAGATACCGCTGCCGGTATCGCCGGGATTATGCATTTTTAGTGAATCATCATGCCATAATGAATTAGATGGCAGAATTGCAGTCAATAAACAGACTGCCGATAAATGGCTGATTGCCGCCCGCAGAGAGAGGTTCAATATCGGGCAAAAGATTGCTGTTGATGTGATGTAAAACCTGAAGTCACTTGAAAAAAGTGTAGCTGAAGAAGGTTATGGTGAAACTTTAATCGACTACAATCGTTATAGCGACACGCAGCTGCGATTAGATTGATCGCTGGCGCGATTAATCATTTTATAAACCGTAAAGTTTTAAGCCTCGATTTAAACCGACACAGGGGTTTTAAAAGCCTGCGCTTTATGATTGGCGGTAGTAGTGATGCGAACGTTAACAAGAAGGTTATTCATGCTGAATCAAATATATAAGAATGCTTTTAATGCTGCATAGAACTTTTATTTCTGCCTTGGTGCTTACATCCGGCTTAATGGCAGCTTCGCAGGCAATGGCCGCAGGCTCGATCTGGTATGGGGACGGCGACCCTTTGTCGACCTCGCTGGAATTGCCGCCGACCGTATATGGTGCAGGATTCAAACCTGAAATAGCGGGGCAGTCCTGTGCCGATCTGGATTTCAGCAAAGCGCTGACTTTGGCTGATGTTACAGAAGCAGCGCTATGCAACAACCCGCAGACGCGTGAATCCTATGCAAATGCCAAGGTGCAGGCGGCACAGCTGGGCATCGCCAAGTCGGCCTTCCTGCCGACCTTGACTGACAGTGTAGGTGTGAATCAGAGTTTTGTTAATCCGGCATCGGCCAGCAGGGGGCGCGAGTTCAATAATCTGAGTAACAATCTGGCCGCTTCTTACCTGCTTTATGATTTTGGCAACCGTGATGCTGCGCTAGAAAATGCACGCCAGTTACTCAATGCGGTCAGCGCTACACAGAGTGCTGTTGTCCAGAACATATTACTGTCAACCGTAAAAGCCTATTACCAGGTACAGACTGACATTGCCTTGCTGGAAGCAACCAGGGAGTCGGAGCGTTTTAACCTGGAAAGTTTTAAGGCGGCAGAAGCTAAATATAAAGCCGGCGTTTCTACCCCGGCCGATAAGTTACAGGCAGAAACTGCTTACGCACAGGCGGTGCTGAACAGGATCAGTGCGGAAGGCAGCCTTAAAACCGATTACGGTATCCTGGCAAATGTCATGGGTTTGCATGCCAATATGCCGCTCAATCTGGTGCCTGGCGCAAACTCACCGGTCAATACTGCCGAAATAGAGCGCGACATTAACCAGCTGATCGAGTATGCGCGTGTGCGCCGCCCCGACCTGATGGCGAGTGAAGCGCAGGTCAGCGCGGCAAAAGCCAGTATTGAGGCAAGCCGTGCAGCGGCTAAACCAACGGTTTCTGTCGGTGTATCCAACAGTTTTCAGGATGGCAGCAGTCTGTCTTCCAGTAATACTTCTACATTGGGCTTGACGGTTACCGTACCGATTTTTTCCGGTTACGGACCCACATATAAAATACGCGCTGCAGAAGCTGCGGCAGACGCAAGGGAAGCACAGCGCGAGCAATTAAAGCTGCAGATATCCCTGGATGTATGGACTGCGTTTCAGAACTTGCGGACTGCACATGAAACGATCAAGTCTGCCGATGTCCTGGTCAGCAGCGCAAAAGAGTCTGCCCGTGTGGCCCTGGGGCGTTATAAAGCTGGTGTCGGCAATATCATTGATACGCTGAATGCGCAGAGTGCGCTGGCCAGTGCGAATCAGCAAAAAATCAAGGCTGATCTGGGCAGGAACATCGCCCGTGCGGCGTTGGCGCAGGCGATCGGTACGCTTGATAGCGTGATGATCCAGTCCTTACCGGGCGGCGGTAAAGAACTTACAGAAGTGAATCCTTAAAAGTAAATCCATGAAAAAAATCATTAAACAATCTATTCTGCCGTTAATCGTTCTATTGTTATTGGCAGGCGGCTATTATTTTTACAAGAACAGCAAACAGGCGCAGCCGGAAGATTTATATAAGTTCGGTGCGGTGACACAGGGCGATGTGGAACAGACTGTTTCTGCCAATGGCACGATTAATCCGGTGACGCTGGTAAGTGTGGGTACGCAGGTTTCCGGCCGGGTCAGCAAGCTGTATGTGGATTTTAACGACAAGGTGGAGAAAGGCCAGGTGCTGCTTGAGCTTGATGATGCCTTATTTGCCGCGCAGATAGCGCAATCGCAGGGCAGTGTACGCAATGCCGAAGCTTCAGTGGAGCTTGCCAAGGCCAATGAGGCCAGAATCCGCTCGCTGTTCGGACAGGAATATGTATCCAGGCAGGAACTGGATCAGTCGGTGCAGGCATTGAAGTCTGCCGGAGCCGTATTGGAAAGTGCGCGAGCCCAGCTGCAACGCGATAGAACCAATCTGTCATATTCGATTATCCGTTCACCGGTGTCAGGGATCGTGATCGACAGGCAGATTGATGTGGGCCAGACTGTCGCCGCAAGTTTTCAGACGCCGACACTGATCAAGATCGCACAGGATTTATCCAAGATGCAGATTGATACCAGTTTTGCCGAGGCGGATATCGGTAATATCAAGGTAGGTCAGGTAGCCAAGTTCAGTGTGGACGCATTCCCGAATCTTAATTTTGAGGGCGCGGTGAAACAGATACGGCTGAACCCGGTCACGACCTCGAATGTGGTTTCATATAATGTAGTGATTTCCGTGGATAATCCGCAGCAGATATTACTGCCCGGCATGACGGCTTATGTGAGCATCGTGTTTGCAAAGCATGATAACGTCATGCTGGTGCCGAATGCGGCATTGCGCTACAAGCCCAAGCTCGATAATGAAGAGGATGGCGCCAAGCCTGCTGCAAATGGCAATGATACCAGCCAGGGGCAGGGCAAGAGCCGCAGGAAAAAACCTGCCGAGACGGCAGGGGCCGGCGGTTTTGGGCGTGGCAAGGTTTTTGTACTGCAGGATGGAAAACCGCAGCTGCGCCAGGTCAAAGTCGGCATTACAGATGGCAAACTGACTGAAATTGTCAGCGATGCACTGAAGCCCGGCGACAAGGTGATTACCGGCAATGCACAGGCTGATGGCCAGGCATCGGGTAATGCGATGCGTGCGCCGCGAATGTTCTAACCCTTGACCGATAAGATAATTCAGATGAGTAATGTGATTGAAGTGCATCATATCTACAAGGATTACCAGACTGCGGCTGGCGCTTTTCCTGTACTTAAGGATGTGAACCTGACGATAGCCCGTGGTGATTATGTGGCGATCATGGGGCCTTCCGGTTCCGGAAAATCGACTTTCATGAACATACTGGGTTGTCTGGATCGGCCAACGGCCGGTGATTACCTGCTGGATGGACATCAGGTATCGCAGCTGGAGGGAAATGCGCTGGCGCGGCTTAGAAACAAAACCATTGGTTTTGTGTTTCAGGGGTTTAACCTGCTTGCCCGATCCAGCCTGCTGGATAATGTTGCTTTGCCGCTGGTGTATTCCGGCGTGGATAAAAAAACGCGGCATGAAAAAGCTGCGCAGGTACTGATTAAAGTCGGCCTCGGCAATTACCTTAACTCACGCCCCAGCCAGATATCAGGCGGGCAGCAGCAGCGCGTGGCGATTGCGCGGGCACTGGTAAATACCCCGCGCCTGATTCTGGCCGATGAACCGACCGGCAACCTTGACAGCAAGACCAGTGAAGAGATTATGCAGCTATTCGACAGCCTGAACCACGAAGGGATTTCCATCGTGTTGGTAACGCATGAACTCGATATTGCCGAGCATGCTAAACGCCAGGTGCGTTTTCTGGATGGAAAAATCGTGCATGACAGCTACGCAATATCCGCAGTAACGGAGGCAAGCTGATGTTTACGGCGATGCTGGGTGAAGCATGGCATGCCATGGGGGCAAACCGCATGCGCACCTTTTTAACCATGCTCGGCATGATGATCGGTGTGGGCGCTGTGGTGATGATGATGGCGATAGGCGAGGGCGCGCAGCAGTCGATCAAAAAGTCTATCAGCTCCATGGGCAGTAATTTGTTTATTGTGCTATCCGGGCCGCCGAATGCCGGCGGGGCGAGGTCGGCTACCGGCAATGCGCTTTCATTGAATGTAAAGGATGCAGACGCCATTGGCGAGCTGGACGGTATTGCGGGCGTTGCGCCAACCACGATGGGCAGTGCACAGGTGATTTATGCCGGTAACAACTGGAACACAACGATCATAGGCACTACGCCAAGCTATATGGAAATTCGTGACTGGGTCATCGATGACGGTTATGTATTTTCCAACTCTGACATGCGCTCTGCCACGCGTGTTGCGCTCATCGGTAAAACCGTTGCAGATAACCTGTTTGGTGATACGACTGACCCGGTAGGCAAAACAATCAGAATCAGACAGAGCCCGTTTATGGTGGTTGGGGTGCTGAACCCCAAAGGCCAGAGCCTGGATGGGCGCGATCAGGACGATACGATTATTGTGCCGCTGACTACAGCTCAGCGTAAATTGTTTGGCAATCAGGTGCCCGGCAGCGTCAGGATGATGATGGTGCAGGCTGAGTCAGACAAGGCCATGCCGCAGGCCGAAGAGGATATCAATAACCTGCTGCGCCAGCGTCATAATATTCGTGAAGGTTCGGACAGTGATTTTTCCGTGCGCAACCTGACTGCGATTGCGAATACCGCTGCTGAAACTACGCGCACGATGGCGCTGCTGCTGGGCGCGATTGCTTCGATCTCGCTGCTGGTAGGCGGCATCGGCATCATGAATATCATGCTGGTGTCGGTGACCGAACGCACGCGTGAAATCGGCATCCGTATGGCAATCGGCGCGCGTGAGCGTGATATTCTGCTGCAATTCCTGCTGGAAGCGTTTGTCATTTCGATCGTGGGTTGTGTGATCGGTATTTTGATCGGTGTAGGCGGCGCGATGCTGGTAAAGAACATGACCGGTACTGATGCAATCGTGACTACGCAGTCAATTACGTTGGCGTTTGCCGTAGCAGCCAGTGTCGGTATCTTTTTCGGGTTTTATCCTGCGCGCAAGGCCGCGCGGCTGAACCCGATTGAGGCGCTGCGTTATCAGTGAGCAGCTTGCTGGTTATGTGGCGCGCTCAATGCGTGCAGCAAACCAAGAGCTCAATTACATAATTCTAGCTGTATGATTAAGCTGTTGCTTGGGCAAGTTCTCTCATAGTAAAACTTGCCCACCTCACTAGGTTTAGGCTGTAAATGCGAAGGCGTCCTGGGCTTGGGCTTCAGCAGCTTGTTTTTGCTGATCATGCTGTTGCTGGTCATTATGAGGGATATGTTGCTTGCTTGTCTGATTGTCCAGGTGACTGGTTACATGGCTATATACTAAATTTTGTGCGCTGGCATTTAATCCGCTTTCCTGAATTTGTACTATCGACTGATAGAGCTTGAAGCCTTTGTCTGATACATTCAGATTTTCCAGATGTAGCTTATCTCCAGGGTGAATGAGGTCAGGATTGTTGCCTAAATCAGGGTTTGCTTTGATGACTTCTGCAATCATGGCTGGTGTGACTTTACCGTCAGTCAGTCGGTCTATGATGCTGCTGAGGTTGGCGCCGTCCCAAACTTTAATGGGGTGCTCTTTCATAAAAGTCTGTCTTTGATCCAATCGCTGCATATCGGGCACACCGTCGCGCTCCCTGTTTTGATGTATATCGACGCCAGGCCCAAGGCCAAGACGCTGGGCTGCGCCAGGCTGAGCAGCAGCATAGGCCTGCTGTACAGTTAACTCTGGGGGGAGTTTTGCAATATAGTTATCCATGATTTGTCCATATGGATCCTTGAATTGCGCATTTGGGTTATTAGGGTCAACGACAGGGGAGCCATGCAATTTCAGGTAATCTGTTTTAAATTCCCCCATAATGTCTCCGAACGACTTATTCTTCTCGCTAGGATCAAGGTTGGTGATGAGAAGATCAACTTTAAACGGATCTTCCACTATTTTCTTTATTTCGTCTGGTGTGGCGCCCTGTGGGATGTCTCCCTTGTAAACAGGAATGACACTGTCTTTTAATGGGATAGTCGCTGTATCACTGGCAAGGGAAACTTGCCCTGCAGCCAGCCCGGGAATCATTTTATCCAGATGTGCCGGCTTATAACTGGCGCCTTCCTGAATGTCCAGATTAATAATTTTCCCTGTTGCCTGTCTTTCTTTAACGTTATCAAATGCGCCTTTTTTGGATGCGTACATAACATTGGCGTATTCTTCTGCGTGTAATGGGTGTTTCAGGCTACCGCCTTTTTCATCTACTTCATCAGTATATTGACCAACGGAGTAGCCGTGATATGCGGCCTTGCCAAGAAACTCTGTTGTGGTAAAGCCTAGCACCTCATCTTTGTCAGTTTCTTCGTTGTGCTTTATCACTGCGGTAATGCCCATCTCGTATTCGCTCGTGGCTGGACGCGAGTGTTGCATGCTATCAAACCAGCGATGCGTAATATCCTCCTGTTTTACGTACTGAGGGTAAGCTTTAGCCAGCAACGGTTCCATTAATGACAGGTATTGACGTTGTTGCTCTGGTGGTAAAGTTTCCAATTGAACCACGCGACTACCGTCTGGTGTTTTGTATGCATGTGAAGAAGAATGAGTTGCAGCCATCTAAATTTCCTTAAAAATTAG
>Ga0208509_1000582_pt1 | contig 12715 bp, 7 predicted proteins | sample LakWasMeta7_HOW4_2_FD_183857 | JGI IMG/M metagenome (GOLD analysis project Ga0208509, IMG submission 183857) | Freshwater sediment methanotrophic microbial communities from Lake Washington under simulated oxygen tension - Sediment Metagenome... | ecosystem: Environmental > Aquatic > Freshwater >...
AACCCGCTAAAACCGGTTTTTGAGGCCTAATCAGGCTTCTGAAGCCCTCAAAGCCTCAAAAAATGGCGTCGAATCCGAAGGTATAGTAGCAAATTTCAACAGCCTGTTAAGGTGTCAAGATTTAGCATTGCAAATCTTGTCTTGAGCATGCATTAAATGATCTGTCTTTTTACCGTCAAACGCGTGAGATTTTAAGCGCACACTAAAATACGGGAGAGGATATGCCGCATTGGCCACTATTTCTTGAATTTGCCACTATAGCGGTGATCATCGGAATTGCCGGTTTTTTTCTCTCCCTTTATGGCGATGTCATTGCCGAAAAAACCGGGGTGGGCGGGACGTGGGTGGGTTTTTCCATGCTGGCGACGGTGACTTCCTTGCCGGAATTGGTGACCGGGATCAGTTCGGTAGCTTATGTCGGTGTTCCGAATATCGCCTTGGGTGATGCCGTGGGCAGTTGCGTCTTCAATCTGCTCTTGATCGTGATGTTGGACTTTTTGCATCGAGGCGCCTCGGTTTACACCCGGATTAGCCAGGGACACATCCTTTCGGCAGGGTTTGGGGTAGTGCTGCTCGGATTCGTCGCGTTTAACATCCTTTTATACCGAAACGGCTTTCAATGGCGTTTGGGGCATGTCGGGATATATACCCCGATCATCCTATTATTTTATCTGGTCGCGGTGCGTACGGTGTTTCGTTTCGAAAAAGCGCAGCGTCAGGAAGTCGTGGAAGAGGTTGCCGAGCGCCACCCGAAAATCGGATTGGCCAGGGCTATTATGCTCTATTGTGTCGCCGCCGTCGTGGTGGTCGCGGCGGGCATAAGGCTGCCGCTGACGGCCGAGCATCTTGCTCAGGCCATGGGATGGCATCGCAGTTTCGTCGGCACGGTCTTCGTCGCTTTGGCGACCTCCATGCCAGAAGTGGCTGTGACAATCTCGTCTTTGAGAATCGGCGCTCTGGACATGGCGATCAGCGACTTGTTCGGCAGTAATTTGTTCGATCTTGTCATTGTGGCGCTGGACGATTTGGCTTATCTGAAGGGTCCCATCCTTGCTGATGTTTCTTCAGTGCATCTGATGTCGACGCAGTCGGCCATCATGATGACTGGTATTGCGATCGTCGGTTTACGCTATCGTCCGACTACCAAGCTGTTCAGGACGGTGGGCTGGGTCAGTCTGTTCATGTTCAGTATTTATATTCTGAATATGTCTGTACTGTATTTGCAACGCGAGTAATGTGTCTCCCTTCGGAGACCATGTTGTTCGATCACAGACGTGTATGGTACCCGAGCCATGCCTCTTGGCACAGGAGCCCGCGCATCGCGGACAACTTCGGAAGTAACCGTTCACGGGGGCTTTCAAAGAATAAAATTCAATTAATACAACTACTTGAATTTTATGCGCTTATTAAATTAAAGAGGCCAATGCTTTGCCATATTTTTGGCATCCTTAAAAATTAATAATTTAACTATCAACAACTTAATCCCGTGAACGTTTACCTTCGGAATGCATCGAAATTAGTTTTTATCCGTAATGTTGGGGCTGCCCAAAGAAGGGGTATAGGCTTCGCACAACGCCAGGTACAAAGGAACCGGATTGATCAATTTTGACGTGCCGGTAGCAAAAAAAGCCGTCGCCATCAACGGAATCATAATTTCATGGCTGTTGGTCATTTCCATCACAATCACGAAGGAGGTCAGCGGCGATTGCAACATGCCCGAAAAATAAGCAGTCATCGTCAACGAAATCATCACCGTAGCCGGTTGATTAAGGAAACGGCTCACGGCGATCGTTATTTTGCTGAACAAACCACCCAATAATCCGCCGGTAATCCCGCATAAAGGGATTGCCAGCCAGTGTCGTCCCCATGGCATGCGCAGCAATTCGTCTTCAAAATAGATATAGCTGTTCAATAAAGCATAAGCGGTTATACCGGAAAACACGATCGCGGTCAAAACCAGGCTGCTGATGCGCTCTTCCAAAGTCCGGCCCATTTCTTCGACGGCAAAAAGAATGCCGGCCAACGGGGCACTGAACATGGCTGCAAAACCGGCGGCGCTGCCGGCTACAATTAAACCCCTTTCCATATAATGCGGCGGAAATTTAACCGCCTTGCCGAGCGACAACATGATGGATGCACCGATGTGAACGGCGGGGCCGCCAAATCCGACTGACGCGCCGGAAAGCAGGCCCATGATCGGCAACAGCAGTTTCCCCAAAGCGATTCTTAAAGATATCAACTTTTCCCTATTTCCGGCGATCTCCAGCGCTGTTTTAACCTGCGGTATGCCGCTGCGTTCGCTGCCGGGAAAAAAACGAAAAGTTATCCATGCTGTGATTCCCAATCCGACGGGAGGGATGACGAAGTGGAACCAGGGATACAGAATGGAAAGGCTTCGGTAGGAGTTTGCCGCCCATTCGCTGAGCAATGTCATGGCAACGATAACCAAGCCGACAACGATTGCACCTATCCAGAATACCAGGCGTTGCTTCCAAGCGATTAATGAAAGAAAAGGAGAGCGTGGTTCCAAAATAAACAGGCTATCTCTTGGTCGCTTAGGTCAATGTAAGTTTTTCGTAGATATTACCAAGACAGAACAAATTTACCGCGTAATTTGACGGCCAGGATAGGAAATAACAAGACCGAAATCATACCCGCGCTGACCAGAATTGCCGCCCTATCGGGTGGCATGAGGCCAGAGGAAACGCCGATTTCGCTGATGATGACGATCAAAGGCAGACCCGTGGCGGAATAAAATGCAAAAGGCAGCCGCTCTTCTGGAGTCAGTTCCTTCTTGTATAAGACCAAAGGAACGCCTCGAACCAAAACCAGTAGGCCAGACAAAAGCATCACTTGTATCGGCGCCAAAGGCGTAGACCATAAGGCGTTGACATCAAAATTCATGCCCGCGACGATAAAGAAGATAGGTATCAGGAAGCCATAACCGATCGCGTCCAGCTTTTGTCGTAGCAGTTCTCCCTCTTTTCCTTTAATGACGAGCCCAGCTACCATGCCCGCAGCAAATGCGCCCATCACGATATTTAAGCCAAATCTAGCGGCGAGCGCGACGAACAGAATTTGCAGCAGAATACAAATTCTGACCGGAAGCTGACCACTGCTTTGCATAGTGCGGGTCATGATTTCAAGCAGTCGTGATGAGCGCGCCTTAAGGGCAAAATTTGCCGCCGCCAAGGCGATGATGATAAAAGTCACCATGAACAGCCCGTGTAGGATGGTGTCATGCGTGGGGATCAACAAAAGCGAAATGATCATCAAAGGGCCGAACTCGCCCGCCGCGGCGGCGGCAACCATATAGGTCCCGAAGGCGGAGTCCAACTCGCCCCGGTCGCGCAAAATGGGCGCCAGTACTCCCAAAGCGGTGGTGGACAAAGCGATTGCCGCCAATAAAGGGGGCGTTTGGATCAGCCCGATCACATTGAAAAAGTACATGCAAACCATGGCGACAAAGAGGGAAAGAAACCAACCGCCTACTGCCAAAGACAATGGCCTGCCGCGTATTTTGTCGAAATCGATCTCAAGCCCCACCACGAATAACAGAAAAGCCAATCCGAGTTCTCCCAATGTGCCGGTCATGCCCTCCGGACTGGCCAGATGGAACACATGAGGGCCGATCAGTATCCCCAAAATGACTTCAAGAACCACAACGGGTAGGCGAAAACCAGTGGGCAACTCGGTAAGGAGAGGAGCAAGCATCGCAACAAATGCGATCAGCAGAAGTTCAGAAGGATAGGCTTCCATGGATTGGTCCCATTGTTGGTTTAATCACTATTGCCAGGAAGCGAGTTTAAATCATAAGGCAATCGCAGACCAACGTTTTTTCAGTATTTTTCCGAGGTACAACCTCTCTGAAAAATCCACCTTGTATCGCGTAAAGCGCCTACTATTGGCGCTCTTTCCGCGGTGCTCAAGTCGTATATTTTCGGGGGGACGAGTTTGGTCTACTTTCTATTATCGTGCTACCATCCCTAACTGAATGCAACAACTGCTACAAAATGCCCTACAGTAGAAAGTGTTAGTTTATCAAGAGATTGTGTTTGATGAAGCGTCTATTTGCGGGAGAAATGTGTATCAAAGGAGATTTTTATCTTGCCCCAAAAAATACGGATTGGCCTTATCGGTTATGGCAAAACGGGTAAAGCCGTTGCCAATATTTTAAGCACAGATTCACGTTTTGAATTGCGCTGGATTGCTCGTCGTACCGTCAGTCAAAACGCTGAAACACATCCGGATACCGCCATTCCGATCATCGGCATGGAACAACAATCATTTGAGGCACTATTTGACCGGTATCCGGTTGACGCGATAGTGGATTTTTCTTCACCGGAATCCATCCACCTCTATGGAGAACTGGTCCGTCAACACGGCATCATGCTGGTCAGCGCGATTTCTGCTTATTCGGAACAGGACATGGATTATGTTCGTAGCCTCGGACAGAGCGCCCGCGTCATGTGCTCGCCCAACATTACCTTGGGGGTCAATTTCCTGATGCTGGCAGCCAATCTGTTACGCAAAATCGCGCCTTTCGCCGACGTGGAAATCATTGAGCAACATTTCAAGGAAAAACCCGAGATTTCTGGCACCGCATTAAAGATCGCGGAAACCTTGGGGATGGAGGGCAATCAAGTCACTTCATTGCGGCTCGGCGGAATCATTGGCGAACATGAAGTCATCTTTGGTTTCCCGCACCAAACCGTCCGCCTGCTGCATTCATCGATTAGACGCGAGGCCTTTGGAACGGGCGCGGCTTTTGCGCTTTCCCAACTGGCAGCCTGCGATATAGGCTTCTATACGTTTGAAGATATGCTGATGCAAGCGACACGGAACAGTTGACGCGAATGCTTTCTGTTTGAACAAGCGCCGGCGAATATTTGATAAAAGCCGGTATTGACGGTACAAAAACGATGATCGAAAACGCTAAAACCGAACCGCTGTATATCGTATTGATCAGCGTCCACGGCTTGATCCGCAGCCACGATCTGGAATTGGGACGTGACGCGGATACCGGCGGCCAAACCAAGTACGTTGTCGAGTTGGCTAAAGCCCTGGCCAAACAGCCGCATGTCGAGCGCGTCGATTTGGTCACCCGGCGCATCGTTGACGACGAAGTGGGACCCGATTATGCTGCACCGGTCGAAGCACTCGCCGAAAATGCGCAAATCGTGCGGATCGAAGCGGGTCCCGAAGGCTATATCCGGAAAGAAGAGTTATGGGATCATCTGGATAGTTTTGCCGATAATTTGCTGAGCTGGCTGCACAGCCAGCCGCGTTGGCCGGATATTCTGCACAGTCATTATGCCGACGCCGGTTATGTGGGCGTCCGCCTCGGACACTGGACGGGCCTGCCGTTGATTCATACCGGCCATTCCCTCGGCCGCGACAAACGCCGCAGGCTGCTGGCGCTGGGTTTGCCGATGGAGGACATTGAAAATAGCTATCATATTTCGCGCCGCATCGGCGCGGAGGAAGATACCTTGACCAATGCCGACTTGGTTATCACCAGCACCCGCAATGAAATCGAGGAACAATACGAACTCTACGATTGCTACACGCCGGAAAAGATGGCGATCATCCCGCCGGGCACCGACCTCGAACAATTTCGTCCTCCCGCTTCCGCCAGCGAAGACATTGCCTTCGCAAAAATCCTCGAAAAGTTCCTGCACGAACCGGATAAGCCAATGATATTGGCGCTATCCCGGCCCGATCAACGCAAGAATATCGTGGGTCTACTGGAAGCCTACGGCGAATCGCCGCGTTTGCAGCAATTGGCCAATCTCGTGATCATTGCCGGCAATCGCGAGGATATCCGAGCGCTGAACGAGGGCGCGCAAGCGGTGCTGACCGAGTTGTTGCTGGTCGCCGATCGTTATGAGCTGTACGGCCGGATCGCCCTGCCGAAACATCACAACGCCGAAGATGTGGCCGGCATTTACCGCCTTGCGGCGGCGTCACGAGGCGTATTCATCAATCCGGCATTGACCGAACCGTTCGGCTTGACACTGCTGGAAGCGGCCGCCAGCGGTCTGCCTCTTGTCGCGACCGAAAACGGCGGACCGGTCGACATCATCGGTAATTGTCATAACGGTCTGCTGGTGGATCCGTTGGACAGGGCCGCGATGGCCGAGGCCATTTTGTCCATCCTCGAAGATCCGAAACGATGGCAGGACTTTTCCTCAAATGGCATACAAAACGTGGCCCGGCATTATTCCTGGGAAGCCCATGCGCAAGCTTATTTGCATCGAATTACGTCGCTTTCCCAGCGTCCGAAAATTCTTCCTAAAACGCCGCCGGTCGCCGCTACCGGCCGCTTCCGGACGCGCGCCATTTTTACCGCCATCGATAACACTTTGCTGGGTGATGCCGAGGGCCTCGAGCAATTCATCAAAGTCATCTGCGAACAACGCAAGAAATTTCTGTTCGGCATCGCGACAGGCAGGCGGCTGGATTCGATCCTGGCTATTTTGAAAACGCATCGCATCCCGATGCCCGATATTTTGATTACCAGTCTCGGCACTGAAATCTATTATGCTCCGCAACTGATCGCCGACATCGCGTGGACTTACCATATCGATCATCTGTGGACGCCGCAGGTGCTGCGCCGTATTCTCGGCGGCCTGCCCGGCCTGACGCCGCAACCCAAAAAGGAACAGAGCCAATTTAAAATCTCCTACTATTACGACAGTCATGCCGCACCATCGATGGAAGACATCCTAACCTTATTGCGGCGACATGAATTATCGGTCAATCCGACACTCTCATTCGGACAGTTTTTGGACCTCGTTCCGGCCAGGGCTTCCAAAGGACAGGCGGTGCGTTATGTCGCCCGGCAATGGAACATTCCCCTGGATCGCATCCTAGTGACGGGGGGATCCGGGGGCGATGAAGATATGCTGCGCGGCAACACCCTTGGGGTCGTGGTCGCCAATCGCCACCGCGAAGAACTGTCGATTCTGAGCGAGGCGGAGCATGTCTATTTCGCCGAAAGTGCGCATGCCAAGGGGATTCTGGAAGCCATTGAACACTACGATTTCTTCAATCTATAGCGAAGTGTCCATCGCCTATGCCTAACCGCCTGCTGATATGCACCGACCTTGACCGCACCTTGTTGCCGAACGGCCGCCAGCCGGAGTCGCCCGGAGCCAGGGATTGTTTTGCCCGCCTGGTTGCGCACCCGGAGGTTGTCCTGGCTTATGTCAGCGGCCGACACCGGGAGCTGGTTAAAGACGCCATTCGAGAATACCGACTGCCGTTGCCCGATTGGGTCATTGGCGACGTCGGCACGACGATTTATCAAGTGGGGGGACGCAAATGGCGGCATTGGCCCAAATGGGAAGGGGATATCGCCGCCGATTGGCGAGGGTTGCGGTCGAGGGATTTACGGCCTTTATTTTTGGACTTAACGTGCCTGCGCCTGCAGGAAGAAGCCAAGCAAAATCATTATAAACTCAGCTATTATCTGGCCCTGCCCATCATAGACTTCGATGCGCTGCAACAAGAAATGATCCAGCGTCTTGCCAAGCAGAACCTGGCGGCCAGTCTGATCTACAGTGTCGACGAAACGGCGGTCGTCGGCCTGTTGGATGTGTTGCCCGCACGCGCGACCAAGCTCCATGCCGTGGAATTTTTAATGCAGCAGCAGGGCTTCGATGTGACCAATACGGTTTTCGCCGGCGACAGCGGTAACGACATTCCCGTGCTTGCCAGTGCCATCCCCTCTGTCCTGGTCGCCAATGCCGCTGCCGAAGTCGCCGAGCAAGCCCAAATCCAGGCCCGCGAACAGGGAACGATACAGTCGCTGTATCTGGCGCGAGGTGGATTCCTGGGAATGAACGGCAATTACAGCGCGGGGATTCTCGAAGGCGTTGCCCATTATTTTCCGGACACCGTGTCTTGGATGGAAAAAGACGATGATCGCTAACCGGATTGTCCTCCGGGCTGAGTCATATTTTTAGGATACCATCATGTACGAACAAGTTTCCCACTCGCTATTGAACGCCATTCTGGACGATTTAAAGCCGGAAATCAGACGGCAGGATTTACGGCATTTTTATACCCGTCTGGGCGCCAATTTTTACGCCATTTATTCGCTGTTTTTTACCCTTTACGGCCACCGCGACGATTTCAAGCCGCAAATGCTGCGTCTGGTCGAAACGATGGCCAAGGGCTATATCGACCGGTCACAGGAACTGGAACGCGTCGACATCGAGCGCGAGCATGATCACAACTGGTTCCTCTCGCAAAAATGGGTCGGCATGGCGCTTTATACCAACGGGTTCGCGGAAAACCTGGCCGACCTGGCCGGCAAGACGTCCTATTTCCAGGAACTCGGCATCAACATGGTGCATATCATGCCGATTCTGAAGTGTCCGGCCGGTAAAAGCGACGGCGGCTATGCGGTCAGCGATTTCAGGCAGATCGACGGCCGACTCGGCGACATGAACGATTTGCGCCGGGTCGCCGAGGAGTTCAGGAAGCGGGAAATCCTGCTGGTTTTGGACATCGTGCTCAATCATACCTCCGAGGAGCACGAATGGGCCAGGAAGGCGGTGCAAGGGGAGCGGCGTTATCAGGATTATTATTATATTTTCGACAGCCGTGAAATTCCCGACATGTTCGAACAGACCCTACCGGAGATTTTTCCCGAAAGCGCGCCGGGCAATTTCACCTGGAATGCGGAGATGCAAAAATGGGTGATGACCGTCTTCCATGACTATCAATGGGATCTGAATTACAGCAATCCGGAAGTGTTCATTGAAATGCTCGACATCATCCTGTTCTGGGCGAACCAGGGCGTTGACATTTTGCGTCTCGACGCCGTCGCTTTCCTCTGGAAAAAACTCGGCACCACCTGCCAGAACGAGCGTAACGCGCATCTGATTCTGCAGTTGCTGAAGGACTGCTGCCAGGTGGCCGCGCCCGGCGTTCTGTTCATCGCCGAGGCGATCGTCGCGCCGGTCGAAGTGATCAAATATTTCGGCGAGGATGCGATTATCGCGAAGGAATGCGAAATCGCCTACAACGCCACCTTGATGGCGTTGCTCTGGGATGCGATCGCCACCACGAACGCCAAACTGCTCTATCAAGGGGTGAAAAATCTGCCCGCCAAACTGGAGCGGGCGACCTGGCTCAACTATGTGCGCTGCCACGACGATATCGGCTTCGGTTTCGACGACAACGATGTACGGGCCGCGGGTTACGAGCCTTTTGCGCATCGGAAATTCCTGGTCGATTATTTCAGCGGCGCATTCGAAGGTTCGCCGTCCCGGGGCATGGTGTTCATGCGCAACGAGGAAACCGGAGACGCGCGCATCTGCGGTTCGCTGGCATCCTTGGTGGGATTGGAAGCGGCCCAGGTAAGTGGTGATTCGGACTTGCAGGCGGCAGCCGTCAACAAAATCGTGCTGCTGCATAGCCTGATCCTGTCCTTTGGCGGCATTCCGCTGCTCTACAACGGCGATGCGCTCGGCGTCGTCAACGACTACAGTTATCGCGACGACCCCGGCAAAAGTTACGACCACCGCTGGATTCACCGTCCCAAAATCAATTGGCAGCGCGCCGAAGCGAGGAAAAAACAGGGGACAGTGGAATATGCCATTTTCAACGCGATCAAAAAAATGATCGCTATCCGCAAGGAAACGTCCGCTTTCGCGGATTTCAACAACCGGGAATTACTGGATGTCAATAACGAGCATCTGCTCTGTTTTGTTCGCTTCACCCCCCTGCGCCCTTCGGAAAGAGTCCTGGTGGTCGCCAATTTCGATGCCAATCCTCAGTATCTCGATCTGGAGGTCATCAGCGGCAAAGGCATCAACCTTCATGCCCGGTTTATCGATTTATACAGCGGCAAAAATCCCGCCCAGTACGACCGCCGCATCGTGTTGCCGCCTTACCAGTTTTATTGGCTGAGCGAAATCTAGTTTACTTCAAGGGAACAAGGCTTATTCAAAAAACCGCCGCAGATAATGGCCCGTGAATGAAGCCGGGTTGGCAGCGATGTCCTTCGGCGTGCCTTCGGCGACCAGGGTGCCGCCGCCGTCGCCGCCTTCGGGGCCCATGTCGACGATCCAGTCCGCGGTCTTGATCACGTCCAGATTGTGTTCGATCACGATCACGGTGTTGCCGTGATCGCGCAAAGTATGCAATACGGTCAGCAGTTGCTGGATGTCGTGGAAATGCAGGCCGGTGGTCGGCTCGTCGAGAATATAAAGCGTCTTGCCGGTGTCGCGCTTGGACAATTCCTTGGCCAGCTTGACCCGCTGCGCCTCGCCGCCGGACAGCGTGGTCGCGTTCTGGCCCAGCGTGATGTAGCTCAGGCCGACCTCGGTCAGGGTTTGCAGCTTGCGCGAGACGGATGGAATCGCGCTGAAAAATTGCGCCGCGTCCTCGACGGTCATGTCCAGCACTTCATGGATCGTCTTGCCCTTGAAGCGGATTTCGAGCGTCTCGCGGTTATAACGCTTGCCGTGGCAGATTTCGCAGTTCACGAAAATATCGGGCAGGAAATGCATTTCGACCTTGATCACCCCGTCGCCCTTGCAGGCTTCGCAACGTCCGCCCTTTACGTTGAAACTGAAACGACCAGCCGTATAGCCGCGCGAGCGCGCCTCCGGCGTACCGGCGAACAGTTCCCGTATCGGCGTAAACAGGCCGGTATAGGTGGCCGGGTTCGAGCGCGGCGTGCGGCCGATCGGGCTCTGGTCGATGTCGACGACCTTGTCGAAATGCTCCAGGCCGTCGATGCCGTCGCAAGGCGCGGGCAGGGCGCCGGCGCGGTTGATCAGGCGCGCCGCCTGGCAATACAGGGTGTCGTTCACCAGGGTCGATTTGCCGGAGCCGGAGACGCCGGTCACGCAGGTCAGCAGGCCGATCGGAAACGCAATGTCGACCTGCTTCAGGTTGTTGCCGCGCGCATTGCGGACCACGATCTGTTTGTCCCTGTCGTTCGGGGTGGTCGTCTCGGGCACCCGAATGCCGATCTTGCCGGACAGGTATTGCCCGGTCAGCGAGGCTGCATTGGCCAGGATGTCATCGAGCGTGCCCTGGGCGATGATCTGGCCGCCGTGGATGCCGGCGCCGGGGCCGATATCGACGATGTGCTGGGCGGCGCGGATCGCATCTTCATCGTGCTCGACCACGATCACCGTGTTGCCGAGGTCGCGTAGCCGGAACAGCGTGTTCAACAGGCGCTGGTTGTCGCGCTGGTGCAGGCCGATCGACGGTTCGTCGAGCACGTACATCACCCCAACCAGGCCCGCACCGATCTGGCTGGCGAGCCTGATGCGCTGCGCTTCGCCACCGGACAGGGTGTCGGCGCTGCGGTCCAGCGTCAGATAATCGAGGCCGACATTGACCAGGAACTCCAGCCGTTCCTGAATCTCTTTGATGATTCTGGCCGCGACTTCGCCGCGCTTACCGGGCAGATTCAACTGCTCAAAGAATGCCAGCGCCCCCCGGATAGGAAAGCGGGTCAGGTGGTGAATCGGCAGTTCTTCGACAAACACATTGCGCGCGGACAGATTCAGCCGCGCGCCGTCGCAGGCGCCGCACGGTTTCTGGGAAAGATACTTTGAGAGTTCTTCGCGCACCATCTGCGAATCGGTTTCGTGGTAGCGCCGCTCCATGATCGCGATGATGCCTTCGAAACGGTGGCGTTTCTTTTTCGAGAAGCCGAATTCGCCGACCATCTTGAACTCGATTTCGTCCTCGCCGCTGCCGTACAGGATGATCGCCTGGATTTCTTTCGGCAATTGCGAAAACGGCGCCTCCGGGTCGAAGCCGTAATGCTTCGCGAGACCGCAAATGATCTGATAATAATAAGCGTTGCGCCGATCCCAGCCGCGGATCGCGCCGCCGGCCAGGCTGATGTCCGGATTGTGCACGACCAGTTCGGGGTCGAAATATTCGCGGACGCCGAGGCCGTCGCAACTGGTGCAGGCGCCTTTCGGATTGTTGAACGAAAAGATGCGCGGTTCGAGTTCGGTCAGGCTGTAGCCGCAGTGCGGGCAGGCATAACGCTCCGAAAACAATAGTTCGGTGCCGTCGTCCATGCAGGCGGCGATCGCCATGCCGTCCGCGATGCGTAGGGCGGTCTCGAACGATTCGGCGAGCCTCAAGGCGATGTCGCCCCGAATCTTGAAGCGGTCGACGATCACTTCGATCGTGTGCTTCTTCTTCAAATCTAGCGCCGGCGCCTCTTCCAGTTCATAGACCGCGCCGTCGATCCGGGCCCGGATGAAGCCTTGCGCGCGCAGGTCTTCGAGCAACTGGCTGTGCTCGCCCTTGCGCTCGCTGATTACCGGCGCCAGCAGCATCCAGCGCTGCTCAGGCGGCTGCGCCAGCACCTGGTCGACCATCTGGCTGATCGTCTGCGCCTCCAGAGATACCTGATGTTCGGGGCAGCGCGGTGTGCCGGCGCGGGCATACAGCAGCCGTAAATAATCGTAGATTTCAGTGATCGTGCCGACGGTCGAGCGCGGATTGTGCGAGGTCGATTTCTGTTCTATCGAGATCGCGGGCGAAAGTCCCTCGATATGATCGACATCGGGCTTTTCCATGATCGCGAGAAACTGCCGGGCATAGGCGGACAGCGATTCGACATAGCGCCGCTGGCCTTCCGCGTAAATCGTGTCGAACGCCAGCGACGATTTGCCGGACCCGGACAGCCCGGTAATCACGATCAACTGATCGCGGGGCAGGT
>Ga0208509_1000587_pt1 | contig 12647 bp, 11 predicted proteins | sample LakWasMeta7_HOW4_2_FD_183857 | JGI IMG/M metagenome (GOLD analysis project Ga0208509, IMG submission 183857) | Freshwater sediment methanotrophic microbial communities from Lake Washington under simulated oxygen tension - Sediment Metagenome... | ecosystem: Environmental > Aquatic > Freshwater >...
CACGATAAATCGTGCGTCATCAAACTTTTTACATTGCTGTTCTCATTCATTTTAAATTCTCCCTAGCAATATCCTGAATTCACTTAAAGAGTGACACTTACCGCATTGCCATCACATTAAATTTACATTTTTTCCTGCGTAAACCTAAAATTTCTCAATCGATTTCACATCGCCCCGAATCACTTCAACCTGCTCATAGGTTTCAAGTTTTCTGGCAACGGCTTTACGGCGAACTACTTTTTTCACCTCTGGTTTGGCCGCTGTTGCTTCAGATTTGGTATCGGCAGCAGGCAAGGCTGCTGGCTGAGTGTCGCCATTCAACAGGTCTTTCTTGGTAGAACCTCCGGTTGCAGCCAGGCTGCTATCAATCTGATTGCGCAATACCAGCGACAAGCTGCCGACACTGCGCGCGAGATCAAGTTTTTCGGCCTGTTCGGGCGTCACTTCCAATGTCACGGCATTCACGACCTTTGGTTTGGTTTCGTCACGGTTCTGTTCTTGCGCTACCGCCAGCACCAGAATGTGCTCAAGCACAATCTTGGAAATACTGTTATTGCCGTTTGCCGCCTTGGCAGTTTCATCTACGGTATTGACCACGATATCTACGTAATTGCCTGGCAAGGCAAAACCGGCTACACCAACCACATCATTCACGCGCACGGTCATCGCGCGGTTGCCTTCTTTAATGACAGCAGAAAGGCCGCCGGTTGCGCCCAGGGGCGCCAGTTTGGATTCCAGGACCGGCTCGCCGCGGGACAAACTTGTTTTAAGCACCCGTGTGTCCAAAGCTTTCACATCGGTAAAGGCACCTGCCGGCACGCTGCCCAGCGGCCAATCAGCCACTTTCATCATCTGCGGCGCAAGCGGCGTTCCTAGATCAACATCGGTGGCGGCCACCACCACCTTGCTGGACTGCACGGTGGCCTGCTTGTTTACCCAGCGCGATGCGAGCACGACTGCACCCAGCCCTATGATTATCGAAATAACCACCATTAGAAAAGCTCTTGGATTTTTCATTTGGAAACCCCTTTTTCTCTATTTTGTTTTTTCGTTTTCATTTCTTGCCGTCTTAATTTCCAGATTTTCCATGCGTGATTAACATCATCTTAATCATGCGTAAAATAGTTGTTCCAAGCCCAATCCAGCAGTTCTTTAGTCATCTCGGCCTGCCTGCCTTCATAACGCGATATATCCCTCAACTGCTCCAGAATGTCTCGCGGAATACAAGCCGACAGGGCTTTACCGGACTTGTAATGATGCTCATGCAATAGATAATTAAAGCCGTCCTCGCTAAAAGGTATGTTCAGTTCCTCACATACCTGCTGCGTGATGCGGCGATATTCCTCTTCACTGAGTGCGCCGACATAAATCTTGTACCCAAGCCTGCGCAGGAATGCCTCATCTGCTAATTTGCTCGGTGCTATGTTGGTAGAGAACACGACAATCACATCAAACGGGATCATGAATTTCTTACCCGTATGCAGGGCCAGGTAGTCGACACGGCGATCCAGCGGAACAATCCAGCGATTCATGATATCGACTGCCGGCGCGAGCTGCCGGCCAAGATCATCGATAATCAGCAAGCCGTTATTGGCTCTTACCTGCGGCGGTGCCTGATAGAATCTGGCACCCTCATCAAAATCAAGATCCAGCATGGAAAGCGTTAACTCCCCGCCGGTTTTAATCACCGGACGGTGGCATAAGATCCAGCGTGAATCCGATGCCAGCCTGCGATCAAGCACAAAACCAGTCTCATCAGTATCGCTCTTTGGCAGCAATGCAATATGTAGCAGCGGGTCATAAACCTGGATAATTTCGTTGTCCACCACAATCGCGTGCGGGATGGCAACATCTCCGTTAAGCAAACCTGCCAGATGTTCGGCAATATAGGTTTTTCCGCTGCCGGACGGGCCATATACAAAAATCGCGCGTCCTGAATTCATTGCAGCGCCAAACTGCCTCAGAATGCCATCTTTGACGACCAGGTTTCCAAATACCTGTGCCAGCCTGTCTTTTGTGACTTGCATATCCGCAATCGACTGCTCGCGTATCTGCTTGATATATGCATCCAGACTCACGGGAGCCGGGCCTACATACTGGCTTTTACGTAGATAATCTTCGCCGCGCTCACGGCCCAGTTCGGTTAAATTGTAGGAAATGGCGGTTTCAGCCTCGCCGCTACGCATCACCTCACACATGTATTCAGTACGTAAAAAAGACAGTACCGGTTCCAGCACTGCCATCGGGAGTTTGGTAGACTTGATCAGATCCTGCAGGCGCATTTGCCCACGCAGGAATAAAGTCTTGGTGATGAGTTCTAAAAGAAACTGGAAGCCAAGACCCGTCTCTTCTATGCTATGGGGAGCCACCGGCAACTGTACATGGCGCCGCTCTATGCCTGGCCTGGCATTCCGCTCTGAAAACAAGCTATTTATTTTCGCTTCGTTCATCATGGTTTTTTCAATCTTGGTTGTTTTTTACACCTTGATCTCACTGGATACAAACCGGGTTTAAAGCTCAAAAACCCGCTAATCGCTAATAATCCTTTTCAAATGATGAATCATTGCAGCTGGAGCACGTTTTAAATCACTGTTAATTACATACGCTGCCAAACCAGGTAACCCAAAGTACCTATCGTAATCGCTACCGCGTACGGCAACTGTCCTACCGATTGCGGCATGTCGTTCATTAACGGCGGCCGCCCTGCACTCATTCTTAACAAACCGCCCAACAGCATTAGCCTGATATTCAGCAGCAGATTCATTAGCTGCCTCGACCATAATGCCGCTGCCAGGGCGATTACACCGCCGGCAATCAAGGTTGCAATCAAAACCCCTATCAAATCGCCAGGCCCTAAAAACGCACCAACCATGCCCATCAGTTTCACATCGCCGGCACCCATCGCACGCAGCAGGTAAATCGGCAGCAGCACGGCAAGTCCTAGTGCCAATCCATTGAACGCGGCCAGCCAGCCTAACCCACCCGGAATCTCGCTATTAAACCCATAGCCGCCGGGCAACAATCCATTCAGCCCCAGGCCAAGCACGACACCAGCCAGAACAAGACGGTTAGGAATGCTATGACTGCGTATATCTTCCCGCGTTGCCAGCAACAGCAGCACGCTCAATATCATTAACGCCAGTAATCCTGTTAATTCCGCGGTCATTTCATACGCTCAAACAGTCTTTAAAACCAATCGATTTAACTGCAAGTAATAATAGCTGTCGTTCCCAACGCCTCAGCTACACTTTTAAATCTTCCGCATACGCGGTCACCCAACACATCTACTGAAGCGATAATCACCAGCGCAATCAGCGAAGCGAGCATCACATACTCTATAGACGTCACACCTTCTTCATCCAGCCACCAGCTTTTAACCATTTCACATAAGCGATTCATCGTCATCCCTTTTGTTTTTCCGGCAGCCAGGCCTCGCTAAAATAGCGGGCGGGCAGCTATCAACTCATGTAGTACTGCACGACGTTCTCTTTAAATCTGTTTTTGGTGGCGATATAGCCCAATCCATACCGCCACCAAAATACCTTGCAGTTCAGGACTCAGGAAATTGCGTTTGCAACCTTGTTGAAAGTTAAGTTAACATCCTGACCAACCAATGAAACTGCACCGATAATTACCACCGCAATCAAAGATGCAATCAATGCATATTCAATAGCAGTAACGCCTTCTTCATCGCGGATAAAACGCTGAATACCTGCATATAGTTTTTTCATCATTAATCTCCTCTTATTAAAAAAACACTTCATTGCTACGAAACTGCATTACATTAATTAATCACTTACCCATTTCATTATGGTTTTGAAACCGCAATTGAGTTAAGCCCCATATCACAACACAGCTACAATCTACCGCAGTCATGATTCAACTCATATACGTGCAAACCCGTATTATTAAAGCGGTATCAATCCAAACCGGCAGAACGATGGATAAAACTGGCCTGCAAATTTACTCGGGGACGTTGGCGGAGAACGCGAAACACAGCATCAGAGGCTGCGCTGGCCAGGGGTAACAGAATGATTGTCTAGCGTGTTTTATGCTGAATCTGATACGCAATTGCGTTCAGCTTTGCATCAATCTCAGGATAATAATTGTCCGGCAGTATCAAGGCTTTACCGGTTTCAGAACCAAGACGGAGTTTGCGTAACTCTTTTTCCATGGCATCCAGTTCCGGCATGGCTTCAGGTGCTGCAAGCTGCCGCAGCAATTCAATACGAATCAGCTGCCTGTCACGCTGCACAAGTATGTAAGTGCTTGCATTCTGCATGGTTTGCAACGCCGCGGCAGCATGCCCTTCTGCCAGCTGCAGGCGCGACAGCGTAATGATGGCATCAACGTGGTAAGGATTCGCCTTCAGGCTCTGGTTCAGAACCTGGCGCGCTTTTGTGTAGGCAAAGCCGGCATCAAAAGCCGCATGATGCCTGATCAGGATTCTGGCTTCGCGCACGCCGGTTTCTGCGTCATTTGCATTAAGCGCGCGCACTGAATCAAAGCGCCGCAATGTCTGCTCAAGCAGTCTGCGGTAAGCATCCGCGCCCATTGTGCGCGTGAATGCGGCATCTGCAAGCGCCAGTTCCGCCGTCTGCAATATGGTTTCCTGAGCGACCCGCTCCTGCGGCTGGATCAGGGTGATTAATTCAGCCAGTTTATAAGCACTGAATCGATCAGAAACCAGATTTTCTATCGCCACATTACGCTGCTTATTGATCGATATGCCAAGCACATGTGCGCCATACGGCAGCAAGATCAGCAGAACGATGAAGCCAACGCATGAATACTTGAGGAACGGATTAATTTTTTTGATATTAAACACAGGCAGCACCTGTGCTTTATCGGTTAATTGTGCAGCACGGGCCAGATAAAGGCCTGCGAGTATATTCATGAATGCCAGGTAAAAAATGAAATTCACAAACGCATGTATGAATAACGCCAGAACACCTGACAGCAAGGCGGCACTCTCAAAGGCTGCCGTATCTGCCGCCTGCCGCAAGCTGCGCTTTAGCTGAGTGCACACACCGTACAGTATGCCTGCCTGCAGTAATAAAGCAGGGATGCCGCCCTCTATAGCCAGCTGCAGGTAGTCATTATGGGCAAAGAAACCGGCTGTGTTGTTTTCCAGCGGCACCCGGTATGCCGGGTAATAATTGACAAAAGTACCCCAGCCACTACCAATGACAGGATGCGCCAGCAGCATTTTCATGCCTGACTGCCACAACAGCAGCCGGGCAGCGGCCGACGGATCATGATTTAACTGGAAGGTACGGTCGGCGATGCTGGCATTTAACAGCAGGGTGCAGCACAGATATGCCACAACCGTCAGCAGTGCAAGAATCACAATGCGTTTTCTGGCCTCATGATTGCAATAGGCTGCCCATAGAAAAACCGGCAGCAGCAATAGCCAGGCTGCAATGCCACCGCGTGAGGTGGTCGCAAAAAGCGCGGTGCTGATGATAAACAGGCCGACACTTATTGCCAGACGCTTCAAGTGATAGCGGCTGTTTTCAGCGGTTAACAGCACAAAGGCCGCAGGAAACCATAGCAGGTTCATGAATGCGGCAAAGACATTGCGATCCTGAAACGGTCCCTGGGCATAACCGTAACCGACATGGTGCATAACCTGCCAGATCGCCCATAGCGCGAGCACCACGCCCAGCAGAAAAAGCAGTGCCCGCAGATAGCGCCATGTTGCAGCAAAAGTCGATGTATTGGTGGCAAACAGGTACATGACAGGCAGCCCTGCCAATATCGCCAAAGTCATCAGCGCTGTTTCGGGTACTGCGCTGAACAATCCGGCAATAAATAGCCACAGCAAGTAAACCAGCATCAGCATCGACATTTCATAGGCCTGATATGCCTGCCGCACAAATACAAGATGACACCCCGCAACGCCCGCTGCCAGTAAAAACATGGCCGTGACTGCACTGCCTGTATACCAGAAGCCGGATAAAATGAGCTCGGCCAGAAATAACAGGTAAATGAACTGACGGGAATTCATGACGTTGGATGTTTCGGGCGGTTAGGTAACTTTATCAAAATAAATGTGCTCACGGCCTCATGCGGCAACCATCGGTTTTTTTTAAATGCTACCACCGTTGCATCGCTACTTGAAATCATTCTTTAAGGCCGCTTTTAAAACACATTAAGCATAGACAAAAAAAAACTTCTCTCTTAGACTGGTATCAGCGAAGCAAGCTTATGGTAATTCTGAAGGAATATCAGTTGATCAGCCAATATTCAGACCTGAGTTTTCAAACACTGTTTAACACTGTATCTAACGCGATGCTGCTGGTTAACGATGTTGGGCAGGTCGTTCAGGCCAACCCCACTGCACAGCTGCTATTAGGTTACTCCTTGGAAACTATCATTGGCCTGGAAGTCGAGGCACTGATACCGCAGCGCTACCGTGATCATCACCGCCACTACCGGCAAGCATTCAACGACAACCGGGAAACACGCCCCATGGGTACCGGCAATACACTGAGCGTACTGACTCGAAATGGCAGGGAACTGAACGTACACATCGGCCTGAGTCCATTGCATGGCGAGATAAAAACTTACACCCTGGTCACACTGCATGTAGTCGACAGGCGGCGTCAGGCCGAGGAGGATTTAAGAATCAGTGAAGAACGGCTGCGCTTTGCAAGGGAAGCCGCCAACCTGGGTGTTTTTGACCTGGATGCCAATTTCAATATTCTGTACTGGGATGAGCGCATGCATGAACTGTGGGGGCTGGATTCAAGCAGCCCTCTCAATAAAAAGCAGCTCCTGTCGGCAATACACCCGGAAGATATTGCATTAAGGCAAGCCGCGCTTAAACATGCAGCAGACCCCGATGGCAACGGCAGATACCAAGCAGAATACCGCGTTACGAATTTCAAGGATGGCAGCGAACACTGGATAGCCGCTGTTGGCAGGATGCATTTTCACGATGGCCGCCCCACCCGCCTGGTAGGGGTGGCGCGTGATATTACAGAGCAAAGGTCTCTTGAAAAAAAACTGCAGGAGCAGCGTGATGAAGCCGAGCAGGTGTTTACACAGCAGGTAGCCGCGCAAACCGCCTCGGCAATCGCTCACGAACTCAATCAGCCGCTTGCTGCCATTTCCGCTTACAGTGAAGTTGCCCTGCACGCCCTGGAAAACAACTCTATTGATACCGAAAAATTGATACGTGCACTTGAAGGCTGCGTAAAACAGGCGCAGCGTGCCGGCAACAGCCTGCACGAGCTGCTGGCTTTCCTGCAGAAAGGTGATCTGGTCAAAGACCAGCTGAACATTAATGATGCCGTGAGAGAAGCGCTCAACATCGCGAAGAGCAGCGGCTTTGGCAATTTCCGCAGCACGCTGAATTTAGAGAAAAATATCCGGCCGGTACTTGGCAGCAGGACGCATGTCATCAAAATTCTGGTCAACCTATTAAGAAACGCTGTAGAAGCGATGCAAAGCTCAGGTATGTCAGCCGCTGCCATCATCATCAAGGTGAGAACCAATGCTGAAACCAATATGGCGCATGTTTCTGTACAGGACTATGGCCCCGGGCTAGCGCCTGATGTTGCGAACCGTATGTTTGAGCCTTTTTTCACCACCAAGACTACCGGTATCGGCCTGGGCCTTGTGATCAGCCGCGCCCTGGCAGAGGCCAACGGTGGCCAGCTGTGGGTAGAACCAAGCACCAAACCCGGCACTACATTCCATTTCACGCTGCCTTTTGCGCCATCAATCAACGGTATTTTAGCCTAGGTCAGTTTCAGCCTTTCCATATCCCGGCCCGTACTTTAATTCCACTGTTCGCATTTCAAATAGTGCGCAACAGGCGCTTAATTGATATTATCCATACTAATCAACAAAGGCCTGTTCCAATGAACACATATCAGCAAATTCAACCGAATGATTTAGTCGCCATGCTTTCATCCGGCCCGGTATTATTAGTGGACGTACGCAATGATGACGAAGTGGCACGCGGCATCATCGAGGGTGCCATTCACATTCCATTAGCCTTGCTTCCGCTCCAGTGCGATGCGCTGAACAAAGCTGAATCCATCGTGTTTTACTGCCACAGCGGCGTCCGCTCGGCACATGCGGCAGCATTTGCAATCAGCAAAGGTTATAAAAATGTATACAACCTGTCGGGCGGGGTTTTAAGCTGGGCCAGGGCCGGCTTTCCTTTTGTGCCAAACAGCAACACGCCTAAAGCTTAAAGCCCTGAATATTCAAGGCCGGTAAATTAAAAAAGAGAGAAATAATGCAGTTTAATAAAGAAGTGGATGCCAGCGGCCTGAATTGCCCGCTGCCGATTTTGCGCTGTAAAAAAGGGTTAAGCGACATGGCGCCTGAACAGGTGCTTAAAATAATCGCGACCGACCCCGGTTCAGTAAAGGATTTCAAGGCATTCTGCGTACAGACCGGACATGAACTTCTGCAGCTTGAAGAACATGATAAGTCATTCACTTTCTATATTAAAAAACGTGTAGCTTGATTTCAGTTCCGGAAACTTGACCCAAACAAAAAGGTGCCCATGGGCACCTTTTTGTTTGACTAGCCATTTACTTTTTTCAGCCGCTTTATTTAAGTTTTGATAACTGCGCCTGAAGTTTTTCCAGGCTTGCACCAAACTCGGCCACACGGCCTTTTTCCTGCTCAACCACGGCTGCCGGGGCGCGCGCTACAAAGCTCTCGTTACCCAGTTTTGCATTGGCTTTGCTGATTTCATTTTCAAGACGTGCAATCTCCTTACCCAGGCGCTCTTTTTCTGCGGCAATATCAATTTCAACCTTGAGCATAAGCTTGAAATCATCCACCAGCATCACCGGCGCATCCGCTTCCGGCAGATCAGCCACAACCGCGACATCTTCCAGCTTAGCCAATGATTTCAGGTAAGGTGCGTATTTTGTCAATTTATCAGCATCGCCCGCTGCAATCAGCGGTACGCGTGCAGCAGGAGAAATACTCATTTCACCACGCAGGCTGCGGCATGCATCAACCGCCTGTTTCAATAATGCTACCCAGGCTTCTGAAGCTTCATCGATCTTGTTCGGCTGTGATTTTGGGTAAGCTTCCAGCATGATGCTTGGGCCACTGCGGCCGCTCATCGGGCCGATGGTCTGCCAGATTTCTTCCGTAATGAACGGCATGATCGGGTGTGCCAGACGCAGTATCGTTTCCAGCACGCGCAGCAAGGTACGGCGCGTCGCACGCTTTTCACCATCCGTGCCATTCTGGATCTGCACTTTGGCAAGTTCCAGATACCAGTCGCAGTATTCGTCCCACACAAATTCATAGATCGATTTCGCCGCCAGGTCAAAACGGTAGTCGGCAAACGCGCGTTCTACATCGGCCTCGGTGCGCTGCAGAATACTGACGATCCAGCGGTCAGCCTGTGAGAAATCCAGATAACCTTCCGGCTTCGTTTTGCAGTCTTCCAGGCCGTTATCCTGACCTTCGGTATTCATCAGCACAAAGCGCGTCGCATTCCACAATTTGTTGCAGAAGTTACGGTAGCCATCGCAGCGCTGCAGATCAAACTTGATGTCACGGCCAGGCGAAGCCAACGCTGCAAACGTAAAACGCAGCGCATCGGTGCCATAAGCGGCGATGCCTTCCGGGAACTCCTTACGGGTGCGTTTTTCAATCTGCTCGGCTTGTTTCGGGTTCATCAAACCGGTGGTGCGTTTTTTGATCAGGCCATCAAGATTAATACCGTCAATCAGGTCGATCGGATCCAGTACGTTGCCTTTGGATTTACTCATCTTCTGGCCTTCGGCATCGCGGATCAGGCCGTGCACATACACATGCTTGAACGGGATTTTGCCGGTAATGTGCGTGGTCATCATGACCATGCGCGCCACCCAGAAGAAAATAATGTCAAAACCGGTTACCAGCACAGAAGATGGGAGGTATTGCTGTAAGGCCACATTGGCCGCGTCTTTTTCTGCGTCGCCAGTCCAATCCAGCGTTGAAAACGGCCACAAGGCGGATGAATACCAGGTATCCAATACATCGTTGTCTCGGGTCAGGTTACCGGTGTAACCATCTTTAGCCGCCAAGGCTTTTGCTTGCGCTTCATCATTGGCAACATAGACTTTGCCGTCTTCGGAATACCATGCCGGGATCTGGTGCCCCCACCATAACTGGCGTGAAATACACCAGTCCTGAATATTATTGAGCCATTGGTTATAGGTGTTCACCCAGTTTTCCGGGTAAAACTTGATCTCGCCGCTTGCCACTACATCCAGCGCTTTTTGTGTGATGGATTTACCATCCGCTGCCGGCTTGCTCATCGCCACAAACCATTGGTCGGTCAGCATAGGCTCAATCACCACGCCGGTACGGTCGCCGCGCGGCACTTTAAGTTTATGTTTATCCACTTTAACCAGGTAGCCCTGCGCCTCCAGGTCAACCACCACCTGCTTGCGTGCGGCAAAACGCTCCATGCCTTGATACTGTTTTGGCGCTGCTTCGTTAACGAAACCCTGCAGATTCAGAATACCTATCATCGGCAATTTGTGGCGCTGACCAACGGCATAGTCATTAAAATCATGCGCAGGCGTTACTTTCACCACACCGGTACCGAATTCTTTATCAACATAATCATCGGCAATAATCGGGATTTCACGGTCGCATAACGGCAGTTTTACGTTTTTACCGATCAAGTGCGCATAGCGCTCATCCTCAGGATGCACCATCACCGCCACGTCACCCAGCATAGTTTCCGGACGGGTCGTTGCCACGGTTAAGCTGCCCGAACCATCGGCTAATGGGTAGCTGATATGCCACATGGAGCCGTCTTCTTCTTCCTGCACCACTTCCAGGTCAGAAACCGCGGTACCGAGCTTTACATCCCAATTCACCAGGCGTTTGCCACGGTAGATCAGGCCTTCGTTATACAGGCGTACAAAAGTTTCGGTCACGGTTTTGTTGAGGCCTTCATCCATGGTGAAGCGCTCGCGTGACCAGTCAGGCGAAGTGCCTAAACGGCGCATCTGCTTGGTGATGGTACCGCCTGAATATTCTTTCCACTCCCAGACTTTTTCCAGGAATTTCTCGCGACCCAGGTCATGGCGTGACACGCCTTGTGCATCGAGCTGACGCTCAACGACAATCTGCGTAGCGATACCTGCATGGTCAGTGCCCGGCTGCCACAAGGTATTGTCGCCGCGCATGCGGTGGTAGCGTGTCAATGCATCCATCAACGTCTGGTTAAAACCATGCCCCATATGCAGTGTACCGGTCACATTTGGCGGCGGCAGCAGAATACAGAAGTTGTCTTGTTTGGATTGATCTAAACCGGCGGCATAGTAGCCTTTGCCCTCCCAGAATTCATACCATTTGCTTTCTATGGTTTTAGGATCGAAGGATTTAGCTAACTCGTTAATTTCGGACATTTTTGAGAGGGATATTCTGTTGTAATAGCCCGCTATTTTAACACAGGCCAAACGTAGTATTACGCGGCCAAATTATCAATAAAAACCGAAAGCAGGATAGCAAGGCAAAAAAACGAAAAATGTACCCAAACCCAGCGCTGGTAGTGCTGTCGCAGCGCGTGTGGAGATATGCCGGATATCAGAAACAGGCGTTTATTGGCAGGCTGGGCAATCAGATGCAGCTCATTTTTCAGTCGCTGTGCATGTTTGGCACGCACCTCAGTATACGCGCTTTCACGCGCGAGCTCCCACTCATGCATATCAATCTCACCATCCCTGTTCAGGTCAAACTGCTGCAAGAGCCTGGCTTTTGACTGCTTCATCTGCGTAATCAGCCTGCCTGCATCCTGGTGAATTTCGGCTTCAGTATTGATCTGGCTGCCGGTATCCAGATCACCCAGCACATAAACCGGGCTATCCGCGAACAAGACATCTTCAATGTATTTATGGCCATGCTGCACCACCACATGACGGCTGGCGGCGAACACCTCGGCGCCTCTGGGGTCTACCCGGCAAACTCCGGAGTCATCCTGCAACTCAAACAGCTGCTCACTGATGCGGTAATCGGCCAGACGCCACATATAATTTGTATCGCGGCTATAAATCCATAACCTGAACCATACGCATTCCACACCGCGAATCGGGCTGCGTGTCAGTGTAAGGCTTTTAGATGTGCCAAACAGCTCTACATAGCCTTGAGCGGCAGAGGCAATGGTAGCAACCGGGATTTCTGACATACCGAGCAGGCGCTTAAAATTAAACGCCCATGCCAGCATCGCCACCAATGCGCCGAGCACAAAAACTAGCGGTAATTGATTGATGTGCTGGCTGCGGAGATCCAGAAAAGCACCCGCCAGCACCAGCCCTGTATAAACACATAAGGCCAGCGGGTTCAGGTAGTAACTGCTGAGTTGCCGCACTTAATTACTTTGCGTTAAAGCGCTGGCTTACATCAATATCTGCGAGTTCTGCACTGGCAAACTGCAATAGATCGGCTTTTAAAAAACCAAATAATCTGGCTACAATTAAATCTGGAAACTGCTGGATACGCACATTATTGATATAAACGCTGTCGTTATAAAACTCGCGGCGGTCTGCAATCTGGTTCTCAAGGCCACTGATACGGGTTTGCAGCATCAAAAAGTTCTGGTTTGATTTTAAATCTGGGTAATTTTCGGCCACGGCAAACAAACCGCCCAAGCCTGCACGCAGCAT
>Ga0208509_1000588_pt1 | contig 12623 bp, 6 predicted proteins | sample LakWasMeta7_HOW4_2_FD_183857 | JGI IMG/M metagenome (GOLD analysis project Ga0208509, IMG submission 183857) | Freshwater sediment methanotrophic microbial communities from Lake Washington under simulated oxygen tension - Sediment Metagenome... | ecosystem: Environmental > Aquatic > Freshwater >...
CCTCGCAGCGGTCTTCCAACGGCAATTTGAAGGCTCTGACCGTGACCGAACGGAAGGCGACCATGCCGATTTTTGCCGCCACTTCAGGATCTTCCAGGGTGATGGGATTTTCCTTGGTCACGCGAATATCGGGACAGCCCAGGTCCTGCATGATGCGCCGAAAATCCTCCCAATACAAAGCACCGCCCAGACATTCGCCCAACAATACTGGGTCCAGTTTCAGCGCTTGCGGGATGCGGCGGTCGGCATAGACATCGGAAAAATAGAGTTCACCGCCGGGTTTCAGTACGCGAAAAATTTCCGCCAGCACCTGTCGTTTATCCGGCGACAGATTGACGACGCAATTCGATACGACCACATCGATGGAATTGTCGGCAATGCCGGCGGAGGCCAAATCTTCAATATGGCCCTGGATAAAGTTGACATTGGAACGGCGATAACCGTAACGCTCGGCATGCCAGTCGCAATGGCGTTTGGCGACGGCAAGCTGCTCTTCGGTCATGTCGACGCCGATTACTTGTCCCGATTCCCCGACCAGGCGGGACAGCAAATAGCAGTCCCGCCCCGAACCGCAGCCCAAATCCAGCACGGTGCGCCCTTCCAAAGCCGGCGGCAAGGGCGAACCGCAACCGTAAAAACGGGACACCACTTCCGGGTGCAGGTCGGAAAGATACGGACGTAAATGCCAGGGCATGGCATCCAGCGTGCAACAAGCGCTGGTTTTCAAATCCTGGCTGGATTTAAGCACCTGTCCGTAATAATTTTGTACTGATTCATTAATAGCAGTATCGTTCATATAAGCTCCGGAAAATAAAAATCGGGCCCGATCTGGCAAGGCCACGGAAACGGTTTTATGTTGGGTTTGCCTTCTGAGTCTTAAAAATACAAAATATCTTACAAGATGGTGTAACTATTTTTCCGGAATCAATCGCCGATCGTAAAAAACTCACCCCACGGCAGGATCAAAAAGCATTGCCGGCTTGCCGGTTAAATTACCCTGAGCATAATCGACCCCGATCGCCTGCAGCTTTTTTAATTGCAAGGGTTGCTCTACAAATTCTGCGACGGACTGTTTTTGATGGATCTTGGCCGCCGTGTCAATGAAGCGCACAACCAGTTCTGCATAGCTTTGGCTTAACAGGTTTTGCACGAAGGTTCCGTCGATCTTCAAAAAGTCCACATCGTACTTGGGCAAATTGGCTAGGTTACTGGAACCGATACCGATATCGTCCAGGGATAATTTGCAGCCCAGCTCATTTTTTAATTTATACATCAGGAGCGAAGCATGCTCGTAATCCTCATCCGCAACATTTTCGATGATTTCAAAACAAATCCGCTCGGGATCAACCCCGTAATGTTGAATCCGTTCCCTGACCGTTTCAAAAAAAAGCGGATAGCGCACCGTTGCGCCGGAAATATTCATTGAATAAAGGGTTTCCGAAGGTATTTCCTTTAAAAATCGGCAACACTGCTCCAAGACGTAAAGATCGACTTCCTTGCTGACGTTAAACAGTTCTGCGGCCCGCCAGAAATTATCCATCGACAGGATGCGGCCATCCTGGGCTTTGTAGCGCAACAGAATTTCCGCTTTTGGAACAACGGCTTGTGGGATTATCGGGACAATGGGTTGCGCATACAAAACAAAAGCCTTCTTCAGCAACCCCGATCTCAACTCAGGCAATAGCTTTAAACTATCCAGATAGCGATTTAATTTATCGTCATCCGGAAACACCAGTTTGACCATGCTGTTGCCAGTTCTTCTGGCTTGGTACAAGGCTTCATCAGCCGCCGAAATCGCCAATTCGGCGCTACGGTATTCCGGCGTCAAGGGCGTAATGCCCACCATCACTTTTGGATGGTAGGTTTTACTGTCAATGCTGACTTCCTGTTGGTCCAGACTCTCGGCAAATGCCTCCAATATCTTGAGCGTCTCTTGGGCAGAATGATTGAGCACAACACCGAATTGATGGTGCTGGATTTTTGCCAGGCTCTCGCAATCGTAGGCGCTTAAATTTGACAGCATCAAACGCTCGACAGCATCGATCAATTGTTCTTCTGCTTCCGTCCCCTGAACAAGCCGGGCGACCTGGACCGCATTATTGATTTCGATGAAAGCCAAAGCTCTGATACGGCTGTTTTCCAGACAGTATCGTTTGAGCTGATCAATAAAGCCGGAGCGGGAAAGTATTAAAGGTGCCTGTTGTCCGTTTGCCATAACCCTAGACTCACTTCATTTTGAAAAAGCTATTGATTTTATTATAGACCCGGAGATCAGAGACCTGGTCAACATTTGGACAGCCAAGGCTGAACAACCCCCATAGGAACATGCCCATAACATTCGAAGGCGGCAAGGCTTTTTGGAAAGCATGCTCAAAGCCTTGTTAATCGAAAAACTCTGAGACTTCCGTACTTGCGGTCATAGCGGATGCTGATCGATAATTTGCCTATCGCGGGCATAGCCAGTTGGACACTGCATTTTTGGCCACGACAATATTAAGACATTCAACATTTTTAACAAAGCTTGGTTCACATTATTTAAAATGACAATATTCAGGGCCGTCCAATCACTTATTCGACATCTTCGCTTTCCAAACATCGGTTGCTGCCTTGTGCTGTGTCAAGACCCGGAGCCGGCTGAATTTTGGATTGATTCTGGCAGCCTTGTGATCATAAAACGCGATTAACAATTGACGCGCCATAAGTCAGCCATATCGGTTATCGAACACACTCACTAAACACTAAATAGGCGTAAAAATAGCTATGACCCTCGATTCTGCAACACAGTCTTTAACGAAGCGTCCCGCCTGGCAGGCGCTGCAGGCGCATTATCAAAACATACGCCCGATTCACCTGCGCCAGTTGTTTGCGGAGGATACTTTGCGCGGTGAACGGTTCGCCGTCGATGCTGCTGGCATTTATCTGGATTATTCGAAAAACCGGGTGACCGATGAGACCCTGCGCTTGCTGATAAAGCTGGCCGATCAATGCGGCTTGCGCGAAAGGATCAAGGCCATGTTCAGCGGCGAACTCATCAATGTAACCGAACACCGAGCCGCCCTTCACATTGCCTTGCGCACGCCTAAAGGCGAGAAAATCCTGCTAGACGGCGTTGACGTCGTGGCCGAGGTCCAGGCGGTGCTCGACAGGATGGCCGTATTTTCAGAGCAGGTTCGCAGCGGCCAATGGCTGGGATATACAGGCAAACGTATCCGCAATATCATCAATATCGGCATCGGCGGCTCCGACCTGGGTCCCGTGATGGCCTACCAGGCGCTGCAACATTACAGCCTGCGCGATCTGAATTTCCGTTTCGTCTCGAATGTGGACGGCACCGATTTTCAGGAAGCCACCCGTGAACTTGATCCTGAAGAAACGCTGTTTATCGTCTGTTCAAAGACTTTCAGAACACTTGAAACGCTGGCCAACGCCCACGCCGCGCGGGACTGGTGCCTGCATAAACTGGAAGACGATCAGGCCGTACAAAGGCACTTTGTCGCCGTATCGACCAATGCCGATGCAGTGACGCAATTCGGCATCCATACCGACAATATGTTCGGCCTCTGGGACTGGGACGGCGGACGCTATTCGATGGACTCGGCAATTGGTTTGTCGACCATGATCGCCGTCGGAGCGGACAATTTCCGCGCCATGCTGGAAGGTTTCCGGGCGATGGATGAGCATTTTCTGACCGCGCCGTTCGAGCAGAACATGCCGGTCATCATGAGCTTGATCAAACTCTGGTATAACAACTTCTTCGATGCCCAGTCGGCCGCCGTTTTTCCTTACAACCTCTACCTCAAACGCTTCCCGGCTTATCTGCAGCAGTTGGTAATGGAGAGCAACGGTAAACATGTCACCCTTGACGGTGTTGTCGTTGACTATCAGACTTCGCCAATCTATTGGGGCGAGCCCGGCACCAACGGCCAGCACTCGTTCTTCCAGTTGCTGCACCAGGGAACCCGCCTGGTTCCCTGCGATTTTATAGGTTTCTGCCAAACCCTGAATCCCCTTGGCGACCAGCATGATCTGCTGATGGCCAACCTGTTCGCGCAGACCGAAGCGCTGGCTTTCGGCAAGACGGAGGCTGAAGTCAAGGCCGAGGGCATCGCCGACTGGCTCGCGCCGCACCGCACCTTCGAGGGCAATCGTCCCAGCAACACCCTGCTGATTGAACAATTGACGCCCAAAACCCTCGGCTCCCTAATCGCACTTTACGAGCATATCGTATTCACCGAAGGGGTCATCTGGAATATCGATTCCTTCGATCAGTGGGGCGTCGAATTAGGCAAGGTGATGGCGAAGAAAACCGCCGCCGAACTTAAAAGCGAGGACGAACCGCATCTCGACCACGACAGTTCGACCAATGCGTTGATCCGACGTTATCGTCGAGCCAAAAACCGGCAGTCATGAACGAAAATAAGACAAAAGCGTTGCCCGCTCCGCTAAACTGCTCAAAAAATTAAATAAGAAACAGAACAGACTCAAAAAATGAAGCACAATATTCTCGTTCAAGGCCCCAATGATTTGACGGTCGCCTGGGCTCAACGCATTGTTGATCAACATTCGACCGATACGCGGGTCAGCAATATCGATATTGTTTCCGTGGATATCGGAACGACCACGCGAGTTCGCGTCTTAGTCGACCACAATGGGCCGGAAACCTTGCCCCGGCGCTGGTTTGTAAAACTGCCCTCGCTGGCCTGGCGGGCCAGGTGGATCACGGCTTTATCACGACTGCTGCATACTGAAGTGCGTTTTTATAATGAAATGTCTGATGCTCTGCCGATCAACCGGCCATCGATCCTGGCCGCGCAGAGCAGGTTGGGCCGGGGCGCGACACTGGTGCTTACAGACGTAACGGAATTTGGCGCAAGACCCGGCTGTTCAAGTGATGCGTTGACGGCTTCCCAGGCTGCCTTGATTGTCGAACAGCTGGCCTACTTTCATGCCCATTTCTGGAATAAAGACACCCCATCCCCTGACTACCAATGGCTGGCGAGTCCGGTCCGGCGTCTGGAAGATTCCCTGGGTACGGTCTTTGCCGTGCCGTTGATGAAGCGGGGATTGAGTCGGGCCGGCGGTCTGATTTCTGCTGATCTTCAGGAACAGGCCATTCACTATGCCCGACATCGCCGCCGAGCAATGCAATTTCTTTCGGAGGGCTCTCAAACCATCGTCCATCACGATTGCCATCCCGGCAATTTATTCTGGCATAAATCCAATCCAGGCTTTCTCGACTGGCAACTGGTGCGCGTTGGAGAGGGCATCAGCGATGTCGCCTATTTCCTGGCCACGGCGCTCACGCCCGAGACCCGACGGCTTCACGAAGCCAGCCTGCTTGCAAGTTACGTCCAGATTCTAATGGACAACGGCGTCACGGGGATCGATCTTGAAAGTCAATTGCAAAGATATCGTGCGCATCTTGTTTACCCTTTCGAAGCCATGCTGGTTACGCTTGCCATCGGCGGCATGATGGATCTGGACAGCAATCTTGAACTGATACGACGCACGGCGGCGGCCGTAGAGGACCTTGATGCCTTTGCTGCCATGCCGATGTGAGCATGGCATCTGCCGCAATGACTAAGGAGGACTGCATCCATTCCGTCGTCCCCTGCGGCACTAAACGATGGCCTCCACTTGCACCAGATTGTCCGAGAAGGTCGGTGCATTGCCCATATTGACGAGTTCCGCCGAACTGATGCTGTTCACTGTGCCTCTATTCAATTGCCGCCAATAACCCAGGGTTGCGACGACCAAGCCCGGATTCACATCATCGGTGATCCTGGCATCACCTTCAAAGGCGCCGCGGGCATTGAAGACGCTGACTCTATCGCCATTCTTGATGTTGCGCTCGAGAGCATCCGCCGCATTCATCAGCACAAATTGCTCGCCTTGCCCCTGTATTTTGTGCTCCATATTGGCGTAGCAGGAATTGAGAAAACCGTGGCTTTTCGGCGAGACGATATTTAATGGATATTTTTGGGCCAGTTCAGGATTGCTTGCCGGCGTTTCCCGGGAAGGCACATAATCCGGCAAGGGATCCAGAACCTGGCCGGGTTGAAAACCTTCGTACATCTGACGAAACGGTCCGGCCACAAAGTTGCTTGCGCCTTCTGCTTTCAATTGACACTTGCCGGAAGCCGTCGGGAAGTTGCCTTCTTTGTGCGGCGCGCGGTTATCTTTGGTGCCGACGTTTAGGCGGGCAAAGCCGTGTTCACGCAGATAAGCCAGATCGATGCCTTCGCAGGCGGGGGCATTCCAGTCGACATACTGTTCCAGACATTCTGCATCCGACCAACGGAAATTCTCTTCCTGATACCCCATGCGCTGAGCCAGACGCCGGAATATTTCATTGTTCGGAATGGCCTCTCCCGGCGACTCGACGCATTTGGCATTGTAGGTCAGATACAGATGCCCCCAGGACAGGATCATGTCTTCCATTTCCGCGCCCATGGAGGCCGGCAGCAGAATGTCGGCATAGGAAGCCGTGTCGGAAATAAAATGTTCCGCCGAAACCAGAAACAGGTCTTCGTTCATCAGGCCCTGGACAATTTTGTCGGTTTCCGGCGCCTGGGTGACGGGATTGGCATTCCAGCACATCATGGATTTGATCGGCGGTCCTGCAGGCTGCTCATCGGTCAGGGCGCGGCCTATCTGCAAGGCATTGATGACGCGGGTGCCTTCCGGAATCAGATCCGGCCGGCAAATCACGTCAAACTTGTAAGGGTGCTCCCAGACCGGAAACTGTAATGCGCCGCCGCCGACATGACGCCAGGCGCCGGTCAGCGCAGGCAGGCAACTGACGGCACGGATGGTTTGGCCGCCGCCATGGTGTCTTTCCAGCGCGACGCCCAAACGAATGGCGGCCGGCTGCGTGGCGGCATATTCAAGCGACAGGGTGCGAATATCGGCAGCCGGTATGCCGGTAATGGCTTCCGCCCATTCCGGCGTGCGCGTTTTGGCGCGCTCTTTTAATTCCTCAAAGCCGACAGTGTAGTTGTCGACATAGTCCTGATCGACCAGGCCCTCTTCGATGATCGTATGGATCATCGCCATGGCCAGGGCGCCATCCGTCCCCGGCTTGGGCCCGATATGCCAATCGGCTTCCTTGGCGGTCCTGGAGGCATAGGCATCGATCACGACGACTTTAGCGCCCTTTTTCTGCGCTTCCTTGACGATATGCCAGTGATGCAGGTTGGTACTGACCGAATTACAGGCCCAGATGATAATGTATTTGGCATGGATGAAACTTTCAGGATCGACGCCGGCGGTCGGCCCCACGGTGAGGAGCCAGGCCGTGCACGAACCTTCGCCGCAGAACGTGCGCTCGGTGACGGTAGCACCCATACGATTGAAGAAGGCATCGCCGCCGTTCAGGCCATGAACCAGCCCCTGATTGCCCAGGTAACTGTAGGGAATGATTGCCTGCGGGCCGTGTTCGGCAATAATGGCCTGCCAACGCGCCGTGATTTCATCCAAGGCCTCATCCCAGGAAATGCGCTCGAATTGTTTGCTGCCTTTGGGGCCGGTGCGGCGCATCGGATAAAGCAGGCGCTCGGGATGATAATGACGTTTTTCATAATCCTTCAATTTAACGCAGAGCCCGCCGCGCGTCATGGGATGTTCGGGATTGCCTTTGACGCCGGTCAGCTTGCCATCCTCAACCTCAAACAGCATGGCGCAGGTATCAGGACAATCATGCGGGCAACCGCCATGATGAATTGTTTTTATTGCTTCCGTCATTCTCTATTTCCCCCGGTGTTATATGAGTTATGGTTTTATTTCGTGCTTCCTTAGCCAGCGTTCGACTGAACAACGGCCAGTTTTTCAGTTTGCATGTCCGCAAAGATATATGGAATACCGCCGGTGCCTGCAAACGCTTGAACGCACACAAGGCCGTATCGATATTACCGGCATAAGCGCGAACTGAAACGCAAATGGCCAGGCATTCGCCCGTGCAATCCCTCCATTGACCATATTATATTCATACACACAGACGACCGGGCCGAATATTTCATTGCGGCTGACCTTGCTGTCCCTGGCATGATTGAATAGCAGTCGGCCGATATAGCGAGGTTGAAATCGCCGCACCGCTGGTTAGTAAATCCCTCCTTAACCCAGGCATCAAAAGCAGATGGATTGAATCAGCGCTTTCAGCGTATCTTTTTGGATTCAACTGCATAGCGACGCGATGACCATCTGCATCCCCGCCGACGCCCACAAATCGGCACTTGAACGACAGCAACGAGTCGTGGTCGTATTTTGAGAACGGAAACTTCTGACAGCATCCGGCCTGCATAGTCTGCTTAGCAATGCTCCCACAACTATCATCACAGCACGGGGTGAACTTGGTTCGTAGACGCCTGAATCGATGCCTGTGAGTCAGCTCGGTTGTTTGGCATCTGCCTGTAGTTTCCGTGAAATTCTGCACGTCTGGCTTCAGTCCCTAAATGCGAGTCAAAAAGCGAGACACGGTTGCAGAAAAAATAACAACACCTCGGAGACCCTGTCATGAACACCGAACTCAGTTACACCCTGATCAATGACAATACCTTGGCGACTTATAAACTGCCGGTTATAACCGGCTCCATGCAACCCAATGTCATCGATATTCGAAACCTTTATCAAGATACCGGTCTGTTCGCTTACGATCCAGGCTTTACCTCGACCGCCAGCTGCACATCGACGATCACTTATATAGACGGCGAAGCCGGCATCCTGCTTTATCGCGGCTACCCGATCGAACAACTGGCCGAACACTGCAGCTTTATGGAAGTCTGTTATCTGCTGTTGACAGGGGAATTGCCGAACCCTGACGAGTTGGCACAATTTGTCAATGAAATAACCCACCACACCCTGCTGCACGACCAGCTCACTTACTTTTTCAAGGGTTTCCGCCGCGATGCGCATCCGATGGCGATCATGGTGGGGGTGGTCGGCGCGCTGTCGGCGTTTTATCACGATGCGCTCAATATTCGCTCGAAAGAAGACCGTTATCTGTGTGCGATTCGCATCCTCGCCAAAATCCCGACCATCGTGGCGATGAGCCACAAATACAGCATCGGCCTGCCGTTTTTATATCCCGATAACGATTTGGATTATGTTGAAAACTTCATGCGCATGATGTTCGGCAACCCGTGCGAGACCTATCGGCCGAATCCGGTTCTGGTCAAGGCGCTGGACCGTATCTTGATTCTTCATGCCGATCACGAGCAAAACGCCTCAACGTCCACCGTGCGTCTGGCCGGTTCCAGCGGCGCCAATCCCTTCGCCTGCCTGACCGCCGGCATTGCCTGCCTGTGGGGTGCCGCGCACGGCGGCGCCAATGAAGCGGTCTTGAACATGCTGCTGGAAATCGGCGATGTTTCGAATATCGACGCTTACATCAAAAAAGCCAAGGATAAAAACGATCCGTTCCGGCTGATGGGCTTCGGCCACCGCGTTTATAAAAACTACGACCCGCGCGCCAGACTGATGCGCGCCACCTGCCACGAAGTACTCGACGAACTGGGACTGCACGACGATCCTTTATTCAGGCTGGCCCTGGAACTGGAACGCATCGCGCTGGAAGACGACTATTTCATAGATAAAAAGCTCTATCCCAATGTCGATTTTTATTCCGGCATCGTGCTCAGAGCCTTGGGCATACCCAGCAATATGTTCACCGCAATGTTTGCGATGGGCCGCAGCATCGGCTGGATCGCACATTGGGACGAAATGATCTCCGATCCGGAGCAAAAAATAGGCCGTCCGCGCCAGCTTTACGACGGTGCTGCCCGGCGCGATGTCATCCCGAAAAGCCAGAACAAATAACCTGAAGAGATAAGAAAGGAAGCGTTTCCTCTCTGAATGAACATAAAAAAAGGGGCGCTTTCAATGCGCCCCTTTATGGTCTATCGGCCTATCGGCTTATGCCTTCAGCAGATCCTTAACCTTGGCCATGATCCCGGCCGGATCTATGCCCTGATGGGGGAACTGCTCCCATAGTCCGCCGCAGCCTTCCTGATGGGTGCCGAGATGCGCGTATTTGGGCGCATAGCCGCGTTCCAGCAGCCAGGAGCCGAAACGGCTGCCCAGACCGGTTTTACGGTTGAAGGATTCCACCACCAGCACCATCGGCGCTTTGCCCAGCTTGGCCATCATGTCTTCATCGATGGCCGACAAGGTCGGCTTGTTGATCAGGCCGACATCGATACCCTCCGCTTTCAGGCGCTCGACCGCATCCAGCGCGCGGTACAAGGCTTCGCCGAAGCTGACGACATAACCCTGTGTCCCCTCGCGGATCACTTCATCCTTGCCGGAAACGAACTTGTAGTTTCCGCCAAAGAATTCGTTGCCCTTGTCATCCAGAATCATCGGTACTTTTGAGCGGGTCGAGAATACAAAACGCAGGCCCGGATTAAAGAAGATGCTTTCAACGCAGGCTTTCATCTGGTTCGGATCGGCGGGAAAGTAGAGGTTAGTCGCATAGCCGTCGCTCAGGCCATTATCGGCGAACATATTGTTCAGACCGAAATGGCAGGTATTGTCGGCCATGTCGTCAATCCCCGAATGCGAGAAATGGCTAAGCACGTTGGAATTATTCAGGCGCGCCATCGTGATCTCGGAAATACACATTTCCAGGAAGGCGCTAAAGGTGCCGAAGATGCCCTGCTTGCCCTTTTCCATGCCGAAACCGGCCGCAGCCGAGAAGTTGCCGCGCTCCATGATCCCGGAAGAAATGAAGATTTCAGGATAGGCATCGTGAATTTTTTTCAAACCGCAGGAGCCTTCGAGGTCGCTGTCGATCACGCGCACTTTTTCGACCCGCTCGGCTTCGCTCATCCGGCCCAGAACCGCCACCGCGGCATCGCCGAAAACGTTGCGGTTGGCATCCCATTTGTCGCTAGAGCCTTTGAACACATAATCATGCTTGGGCGCCTTGATGCCTTTCAAATGATCAGCCGCGGCTTGTTGGCCTCGGGCTTCAAGATACTCAATCGCCAGTTTCACGGAAATAACGTCATGGCCGTGGGTGGAGCCCTCCAGGCCAACAATGCCGGGGCACATCGGGCGATGGTTAATCAGGGCGACCGGGCCGGCGGTGTTGACCGCGGTGCAAATGCGACGGTAAAGATCGTCGATATCCTCGCCGTTGCCTTCCAGCACGTTTACGCCCTGGCCGGCCAGGGTTTTTGCGGTCGAACATCCCGGCAAATAATGCGAGGGATGACCTGCAATCGTGACATTGTTATCGTCGATAAGCAGTTTGACGTTCAGCCTTTGCGCCACGGCCAGGCGCGCGGCTTCGGCATCGTTGCCTTCCTGCTGGGAGCCGTCCGAGCCGAGGCAGAACAGAATCTTGCTCGGATTGGCCATGGCCACGCCATTGACATAAGGCCACATGTGGCCCAAGCGTCCCGAGCTGAATTTTACGCCCGGCGTAAAGCCCAGTTCAGGATGTCCCGGCAGATGCGAATGCGCCTCGCGATAACGCATCAGTTGTTCAGCCGGCAGATCGCCGTTCAGCGTCGACATCAGGTATTGAGTGGCCACCCGGTGCCCTGCTTCGTCAAAGAAAATCGGCACATATTGATCGGCGGCGCCCCGGAACAAGGCGTCCATGATCATGACTTCCGGCACCGTATCGTAGGGGCCGCCGGTATGGCCGCCGACGCCTCTGGCAGCCCCGGTAGCGGTAAAGAAGACAATCGCGTCGCGGCAAAGCTGAATATTAGCCTTAAGGCTGGCGCGCTGCTCGTCGGTGAGTGTCGCATGACTTGCGTTTAATGCGATGCGTTGATAAGCGCTTAGATCGATTGGGAATTTGTTCATAGTCAAGCTCTTGTTATTATCGTTAGTTAGTGCCCGGTTAAGGAGCAGGAAGATGTGCAGGGCTTCAATTGTTTGCTGATAAGGTCAAAGTCAAACAGCATTTTCTATAGATTATTACCTGATTGGCGTAAATCTTCAGCCCTACGCAGCCGGACCTCAGGTCGATAGCCTCTAGCCACAGCCCAAACCAACAGACGCTGGAGCCGGGTTGGGAGCTGAAACTGCCGCTTAAATCGGCAGGCCATCGCGACCAGATTGGGATTAGCGTACTTGCGGAAACTCGAGGTGTCAATTTACGTTCAAATGCGCCCGCCGATCCGCGCGGCAATCAACCCTAAACAGGATATAAATAATTGTTTTTCATGGTAAATGGTTTTTTGTAGCAGCCTGAAATTGCAGGCGATAAATGCTGAAATGCCGACGTTTTTTGTGTGTCCTCACCAGACCCCGGAAACACACTCTTGGCGCCCGCTTGGATGCCCGCCTTCAGGCGAAGTCCGGTTTATCTGCCACTCTTTTACGCCGGGCATCTGTTAGATCAATGGTTTTTTCGGTGTGACTGCAAGAAAATTGCGCCCCCTTCCGGTAATGCGAACAGCCCCAGAACTGGCCGTGAGGGCCTGTCCTGAGGATCATTTTTCCGCCGCATTGGGAACAGGCCGGCTCCACATAATCGCAGCGTTTGTTTTCGCACACCCGAAAGCGGCCGTTTTTCTTCAAGCCGCTGCCGCACTCCGGGCAGGCCGGCTGGGTATGATTGCATAAGGGATATTGGCTGCAGCCCAAAAAGCGGCCGTGCTGGCTATCCC
>Ga0208509_1000594_pt1 | contig 12594 bp, 10 predicted proteins | sample LakWasMeta7_HOW4_2_FD_183857 | JGI IMG/M metagenome (GOLD analysis project Ga0208509, IMG submission 183857) | Freshwater sediment methanotrophic microbial communities from Lake Washington under simulated oxygen tension - Sediment Metagenome... | ecosystem: Environmental > Aquatic > Freshwater >...
TAGCGGCTGATTATCAGGTCGTAGAGCATAAAATCATTAATCTGGGCCTGGATGCCATTGGCGGCTCGGCGCTGACAGACGAACATATTGCCGTACCCAATACGCTTCAGGAAGGCATCCCCGTTACCTATGTACCGGCTAGAAACACACTGTTTCTGTCTTTTTCCCTGGCTTGGGCGGAAGTTTTAAAGCTGCATGATATTTTTATTGGCGTTAATGCCGTGGATTATTCCGGTTATCCCGATTGCAGGCCTGAATTTATCAAGGCCTTTCAGGAATTGGCCAATATCGCCACTAAAGCCGGTGTGGAAGGCGAGCGTTTTGAAATCCACACGCCGCTGATATCTCTCAGTAAAGCGGAAATCATTAAGCTCGGCATTGAATTAGGCGTGGACTATAAGCGTACCGTGTCCTGCTATTCAGCCGATGGACAGGGCCGTGCCTGCGGCGTATGTGATGCCTGCAGGCTGAGAAAAGCGGGATTCACAGCAGCAGGCATACCCGATCCCACGCGATATCAGAAATGATCTGAAAAAGGTGTTGCAAGTTCTGAAATAATCAGTATAATGGTCATTCTTTGTTGAGGGTCGTTAGCTCAGCCGGTAGAGCACCGCACTTTTAATGCGATGGTCGTGCGTTCGAATCGCACACGACCCACCAACAAATAACTCAAAAATCAAGCAGTTAGCTGTTAAAGCAACTGCTTTTTTTATGCCTGCGATTTTGGACTTCCGGATTTTTTCCGGATTCGGCTTTCAAGCGCACCGAATCAGGGTCAATTCCGATTTCTTTTTATCCTCGCATAACAACTCGACGCAATCGAGAAGATTTGCAATTTCCACCTTGGAATAATGGGTAGTGATGCGCCCGGCATGGTGTCCGAGCAAATCTTGCCGATCCTCCAAACTGTTAACGGCCAATTAAACTGAGCCAAAAATGGCCAACAATTTTGAGCCACTTTTTCAGACTTTATTTGTACGAATAAATCTGACAGAGTCCCTGAATTTTTTCAGGGAGCGTCATGAAGGAGTGGATTGTGATCCATCAGATTAAAGCGTTATACAACAATGGCAACGGCTTATCCGAGCGTCAGATTGCCAGCCAATTGGGTATTTCCCGTAACACCGTGAGCAAATACCTAAAGTTGCCGGCTGCGGACATCAGCGCCCTGCAGGAAGAGACAGCACGTGGCAAGAAGCTGGACGATTACCGTGCTTACATTATTCAACTGCTGCAAACCTACCCAGGGCTATCAGCGGTGAAGGTGTTGCGTAAACTGAAAGCTAAAGCCGGTCATCTAGAGGTTGTTAATCAGCTTCCAATTTTTTCTAGTTACAGCGTTGGTATTGCCAACTATTAAATTTTTAGTTATTTTAAAAACAATAAGATAGAAATTTCTGCTGATAAATCTGGACGCTGTTTTTGTAAAAGAACTGGCAAAATGTAGAGGCTTATTTACAGACACTGTTTTTCAGACGCAGCATTTTTGCTAGAAAATGGCCCTCTACATTGAGGCTTCAATGGCGAGTTTGGTCACTTGATCGACAATTATATCCCCACATGAATCGTACCGTTGTTGGCCTTGCAGTCTTTCGCCGGTTTGCTCAGATGATGATTATTCTTTCTCTCGAGGCTTGCGCGATGGCAAATGCGAATAATCCGGCATCCAACCTGGAAGACAGTGTCTGCGGTATCGTGCGTGAACCGTTGATGTTCTGGCAATTCCGGCGGACCGCCGGAGCGCCTGATGCAAGCCGCATCCGGTCGATACGAAACATCGAACGGTTGTCGTTTACCACCCGCGATGGCCGGGAACTGGGCGGCTATAAGCTTCGCGCCGACCATCCCCGTGGATATCTGCTGGTGGCTCAGGGAAATGCCATGCTGGCCGACCAGATCATGGGCGTGCTGAGATTCTTCCGTGATTATGGGCTCGATGTCTACGTATACGACTACCGAGGCTACGGACTTTCCGGAGGCAAGAGCCGGCTCAATGCCATCGTATCCGATTATCGGGAGATCGTCGCCGCCCTTAATGCCCAAGGCTATGGCCGACGCTATCTCTACGGCATGTCCATGGGCGGCGTTATTCTGGCCAATGCCATTGGTCCAAGCGAGGACTATGGCGCGCTGGTACTGGACTCGCCTCCTAGCCGGATTTCTGGTCTGGGCTGTCCCGAAGACTTCGATCCGGTGCGCAACCTGCCGCAAGACGGCGCCAGGCTCATGCTCATCATCGGCTTGAAGGATCGGGTAGTGCCGCCGGGAGACATCGAGGATCTGGCCCAGATCCTGGAGCAGCGGGGCGGTCGCGTGCTGAAATCTCCCGAGTTCGCCCATCCGTTGATGGATCTCGACTCGGCAATTCGCCGCCGGCGCTTACAGTCTGTCGCGGATTTTCTGGTGCGATGAATCCATTCGCGGTGCTTTTGTTTTGCTTGCTTCTGCTATGCTCCGCCTGTGCGGGACCCGCGAAGGTTCCTGCTAATTCCACTCGGGATGACTCATTTGCCTCGATCTATGTGATCAACCACGGCAAGCATACCGGCTTGATCGTCAGGCGGGCAGACATCCCCCCAGGACTTTGGCCGGAAAGTAGGGATTTCCCGGATGCAGACTATTTGGAACTGGGCTGGGGTGACTGGGATTATTATCAGACGGATGTTCCCGGTCTTTGGCTGACCCTGAAAGCCGCCTTCTGGTCTACTGCCAGCGTGCTTCATGTGGTCGGTGCCAAAGGCTCCATCGCAGACCGGTTTGCCGGCTACGAACTCTTTCGGCTTGAACTGGCGCCACGCGGCTTCGCCCGGCTTGTGGATTACATCCACCAAAGCTTTTCCAGAAACGGGGAAGCTAAAGCTAGACCGATCGGGCCAGGGTATGGCCGCAACAGCTTATTTTATCCCGCTCGAGGAAAATTTCATATTTACAACACCTGCAATGGCTGGGTGGCCGGTGCTCTGGAGGCGGCGGGCTATCCCATGGGAATTTTCCGCCCGGTCACGGCGGATCAATTGATGGCAAAGGCACGTCAATTCGCCGCACAATAAATAGAGATTAGCAGCTGGTAAATTATGACGCTGTTTCATTGTAAATCGGGCAAATTTTCCGCGTTGATTGACAACCAAATGACACTTGTCAGACCGATTCCGGTACAAATTGCTCTAAATGGTCAAAATTCAACAAGTATCAACACATAGCTTAAACTATTGGCCGGATTTCGGGGTTCACTTTACCGTCAGAATCCGTAACATCGGCAATTGCTCCTCCGCGAAGAACGGCAACACAGGGATGGAATTCGTCATATCTGTTTTTATCAGCTAAATTTACCAAGATCATCTTAGTCCGCATCTTTGCACAATCTATTCCAGGCCAATAAGGCTTTTAAAAAGAGGAGTTCACTATGGCACATACGCTGTTTTTTCGTAGATTAGTTCTTGCCTTGCAGGCGGCCAGGCGGGAGCATTTGAAAGAACAAAATTTGCCTGAACCCATTCCTCATGCCATGGTTGGCTGGAGCCGACGCAGATTTATAAAAACCAATGCAGTTGCCGGACTTGCGGGGGTGATTGGCCAGAATTTAGCCTTTCCTGTCATGGCCGATTCGCCGAATTCCGCCGTTCGCGTGGCCATTATTGGGGCTGGGATTGCTGGTCTAAATGCCGCTTATCAGCTCAAAAAAGCTGGAGTTTCCGCAACGGTTTATGAAGCCAGATCACGAGTGGGAGGCCGAATGCATTCTACTCATATTGACGACGGTCTGGTCATCGACCTTGGTGCCGAACTAATCAACACGGATCACGCCGATATGCTGGATTTGGTCAAGGACTTCAATATCGATTTGTTCAACAAACTCAAAGATGCCGCGCTTTTACCCTATCCTAAAGAAGCCTATTTGTTCGACGGCGTCAGCTACAGCGAAGCGCAATTGGTGAGCGATTTGCGTCCTATAGTGGCGCAGATCAGCGACGATTCCAGACGGCTCTATCAGAACTGGGAGGCTAACGCCCCTCTGTATGATCAATGGTCGGTCAGCGATTACTTAAATCAGCATGCGGATAAACTAGCTGCCGCACCTTATGTCCGTGTCCTGCTGGAAAACGCCATCCGCACCGAGTACGGCGCAGAACCTCATGAATCCTCAGCTTTGCAGCTCTTGTTCATACTCCCCGAGGTTAAAGGTCAGTCAGTGGAGCTACTCAGTTACAGTGATGAGGCCTATGCCGTCGTGGGTGGTTCAGCGCAAATCACGAATGCCCTAGCCGAGGCATTGCCTGGCCAGATTCATTTAAATAAAGCATTGCAGGCGATTGATCATCAAGGCGCAGAGTATCGGATGAAATTTGCCGATAAAACCGAGGAATGGGCGGACATCGTGATCGTTACGATACCTTTTCCACCGTTACGCAACGTGAGTCTCAATGTTCAGTTACCGAAACTATTCCGCTGCTTTATCAATGAGACGGGCTTGGGCGCCAACGAAAAATTGATCGCCAGTTTTACAGAGCGTTTCTGGCATCAGCCCGATGGGTTTAGTTTGGCGGCATGGAGTGATCTAGGGTTTGCCGAAGTCTGGGACGAAACCCAGCGACAAAAGGAACGCCGTGATGGTGCGCTCAACTTTTTTCTGGGCGGGGATCAAGCAAGACAATTAAACAAAAGCAATGATCTCAAGCCCCTAGGTAAGCAATTTGTCGCCGAAGTGGATGCCTTTATTCCGGGCGCGATTGATACCGCAACCGGTACCTTGGTCAAAAGCAGTTGGGGCCAAAACCGCTATACATCAGGGGGTTATGCCAACTTCAGGCCTGGGCAATTGACCAGATTTGCGGAATATTTTTGGATTGAGGCGGGCGGGCCTTTCAAACAACAAGTCGACTTTGACAATTTGATTTTTGCTGGGGAGCATCTTAGCGATGCTTACTATGGTTTTATGGAAGGTGGTGCACAAACCGGGCGGCTGGCTGCCGCTCTTGCTCTAGAAAAAATGGCAACGCTTCGTTGAATATGAAAAGGGTAATCGTCAACTTCTGGCCGGTTTTATCAATCAGCCATCAGGTAAAAACCGACCCTTTCCGGCAATTCGGATGTGTATTTTGAATGGTGATAACGATAAGGTTAAATCTGGGCAAAATCTTTTTAGAAATTTTAACTAATTCGCTGAAAATGAAGTAATTCACAAATCAGTAAAGAAGCAAAGGGTTTTGACTCGTGTTGAATCTTATTGCTAGGTCTTCTCTCATCAACTTTTGAATCAACAATGTAGCTCGCCAATCAAATTAATAAGCATAATAATCCATTTCCTGTGGAAGCGTAGTTCGGGAAGGGTTACCAGCTCTTCGTTAACTGTAAATTGGGGTAGGACAACGCGGATATCATCGGCATCTGGTATATCTAAATAGGACGCCAACGAATAACTCTCATCCCACCATTCTCCCCATTCTGTTTTCCTTCTTTGACCCACTAATGGCTCATTAGTATCTAAAATATGATTTTGAGTCGCTGGGTTAAAAACGAGGCTTTTATCCGCAAGACTAATATTTTTAAACGCTTCTTTATCAGGCTGATTATTTCCGCTCCAAAAAACTTGTACGGTAGCGCTCTTCAATTTAACAGTTTTTCCCTCTGGAATCTTAAAGTAAATGGCAATGTATTTCTTTCCTTTGTCTTTATCCAATTCAGTATCTATTTGTATACCATGCCGTGAAAAGCGAATGCGATTAGGAATATCCTGATTGATAAAACAGGAAGAATATAGTACTTCTCCGCTACTGGACTCTTGATAATAGTAACGCCAAGGAATAGGTGCTGCGCAACTTACACACATGAAGATGATGACTAGTACCAAGATTCGGTTTGAAATATTCATACTATTCCTCATAAATTCATCGTATGATTTTTTTTATTGAGTCGAATCTACAACATAGGATATGGTGTATAAATAAATACGATATAACAACCTTTCCAAAAAAAATACGTCAAAGTTCTCTTGATTTTTATTTCATAAAGAAACAGCATATAAATTCAATTGACTATCCGCTTTTGGCCGGTAATGCTCCATCAAAATCGAATGAGTAAAACCGACCCAATCTCACTAAAACCCCTTGGAGTTTACATGAAGCATTTTCGAGCTTCTTTTATTGTTTCAGTTATCTGTTTCAGCGTCGCTTTTTACTGGGGTTATTTAGAGGGTGGGATGGCAGCCGGATCAACCTGCGCGATGATTGCCTTGATTTTGAGCATATTAGAAGTCAGTTTGTCATTTGATAATGCCGTGGTTAATGCTTCAATTTTGAAACGCATGGATGAGCGTTGGCAGCGATACTTTTTGACGTGGGGCATTTTAATTGCAGTCTTTGGCATGCGTTTAGTCTTTCCAATCACGATTGTTCAGTTTGCCACAGGAATAGACTTTATCAGCGTGACGGAAATGGCACTCAATGAGCCAGCAACTTACGCGCAGCATTTAACGAATTCGCATGTTCAAATCGCTGCGTTTGGCGGCATGTTCTTGTTGATGGTGTTTTTTGGCTTCTTATTTGACAGTGAGCGTGAACTGGTTTGGCTGGGTTATTTTGAAAGAAAGTTTTCTAGCTTTGGCAAGCTTGAATCAATAGAAGTGATTTGTTCACTTTTAATATTGCTTGGCATGCAACAGTTTATAGAGCCCTCGGATCGTTTAACCGCGCTCTATGCGGGTATCGCAGGTGTTGTGTTATTTGTCATCGTGGATAGCTTGGCCGCCTTATTTGAAAACGAGGAGGAAGGCGAGGAAATCTCCAATGCCATTAAACGTGGCAGCATGATGAGCTTTATTTACCTAGAAATATTGGATGCGTCATTTTCGTTCGATGGCGTGATTGGGGCGTTTGCGATTACCCAAGACGTAGTGACTATCATGCTGGGTTTAGCCGTGGGCGCGATGTTTGTGCGAAGCCTGACTGTCTATTTGGTTCGCCAGGGAACGCTGGAACAATACGTGTTTTTAGAACACGGCGCTCATTACGCCATTGGGGCATTAGCAGCCATTATGTTGGTGGGTATGAGGCATGAAATTCCAGAGGTTGTAACAGGATTGGTCGGAGCTGTTTTTATCAGCCTATCTATTTTGTCTTCAGTGCTTTATAGGCGTAAACATGCCATCGTCGTTCGCACACATTTCAAACGTCCAAATCCACCTGAATTCGATTAACGGCTACCTTGCGTGGTGACGCGCGGCGTTTAAACATGGGTGTCGGAGCGGTTGCCATTGAGCTGGAGTGATTGATCGGCGGGTAGTGGCCGATAGCTCTCTGGTGGACGGATGGGTACTTTCGACTCATTTCGGACATTCAGATGTGTACATTCCGAAACAGAATTTACGTAAAGTTAACCGGACGCGGCACAGAAAGCTGAAAAAATAAAACCGATTTATAACCACGCCCGGTTAAAGCGCGATGTTAGGCCGGATGCGTGTTTGCAGGACCTGACACCATGCTTTTCTCTCGCTGCAACGGCTAAGCTCTTCTTGGGTTGGCAGTTCCAGGCAGGAGGAAAACGTCTGCCACCGCCGTGCTCTCTCCCAATTGCCGGCTCTCGGACGCGGAATCGTAAACAACAAGGAGCGAGCGGGCCGCGTCGCCATCCGGGGAGAACAACGTCATGCCTTCGGCGTGGTCTACACCCTGGCCGTAGGGCACATCCAGAACCCGCTCCAACTCGTCTGCCGGAACCATACTCTCGCCTTTTGGCTCTGTACCACCCGGCCAACGGAAGATGGTGACTGGGCCGTCCAGATCCATGGTCGGACCTGCCAGGATCAACAAATCTGTGCCCTGCGCGCAAAGGTCGCGGATACCGAGACCGCCTAGCTGGAGAAAATGTTTTCGGTAAAGGCGCTGTTTCGGTCCAATTGGCTTCATCCTCAACATAGATGGCTTCTTGTTATCCTCCTTTAGTTCCACTTCCAGGATCACCGCCCATCCACGCAGGACCGGCCCGCGCAGCCCAAGGAAGATGCGCTTGCCTGCCACGGCCAACCCTTCAATATCAAACCCATTGTCCTTGCCTGGGATTGCGAGGAACGATCCCAGATGTTTGTCCCCTCTCAATGCCTCAGTCAAGTCGTTACCATGGGCGTTACCACGCAGTTGGGCGGCGGTGCGCTTTTTTCTCTTCTGCGTAACTTCTTTCGTCAAGGTGTACGTCCCGTCGCTTTCAATAATGGGGATGCGGGCCAGCAGGTAACGGTTGCCGTCCGTGCTAACCTTAGCCAATTGCTTCTGGGCCTCCTTGTCCCCATCCTTCAGCGTCGGCTTTTTGCGCTTCAGACTGTGTGACCCCACCAACCAGAGGTAGCCGTCTTCGTAGTCCAGCCCTTCCACGTCCACCTCTTCCAGGTCCGCGGGATCATTGGAAGGCGCTACTGGCAACTGAATGTAATTATCGAGAGAGAATTGCTTGTGATGGCGGCCACATTTGTAGTTGCCGGTGTTGCCTCCCTCGATGAGGGAGAGCCGTTCCAGACTGATCGATTCGTCGTTGGCGACCCAGAGGGTGTCCCCGATCTGCAGGGCAACGGACAGTCCATTTCTAAGCTCTTTGTCCTTGCCCAGATCACCGCGTTCAGGATTGAACTCCAGGTCAACGGTACTCGTCGGATTCATGATTATGCCCTCTGCTCAATTAGCGATTTCGTGCACTCGCTTCGGCTTTTTCTTCCACGCGGCCTAATAAGTTATTATCTAAGCTCAACTATTCTATACTCTCTTCAAACTTATCTGACAAGAATAGCTTTTCTAAAATGGATAACACGCAAATTCGCATCAAAAACAGGTGCCGGAGAACAACAGATCATAATTAATCATCAATTTTCAATGGCGGGTTTTGGCCGTTATGCAAAGCTTTGCATAACGGCCATTATGTGAAGTTTCCTTTTATGTATAGCGGTGTTGCCGTGAACAAAATGCGGTCTGACTTCGAAGTCACTATCTCGCTGATGAGCTTTGCATAATTTCAACGATTTTAAGAAATGAAGCAAAGGGATCAGGAACGTTATTTCACCTGAAAAGTCTTCATACCGTGTTACTGAAGTTTCGATAGTGCTCTTTCCTTCATTTCAATAAACTTTGACCAACAAGTCTGTTAATGACGGTTAGATAAGTAGAGCCTTTCTAATCGATATCAGACTTATTTTAGCCATGTCAGAACACATGATGTTTTTTCTGAAATCGAAAATTATGTGAAGTAATTTTTCCTGCAGGTTAGGTCGCTCATGGCTTGGCGTGATCGACTGCGCATAATTCCTTACTATACATAATGGCCGAACTGCCACCGGTCGAAGCTGACGTTCGTTTACCCATGCTTATTCTTTGACGGCTTCCACCGGGATGGTAATGGTGACATCGTCACCTACCTGCGGGGCGTATTTACCCATATTGAATTCGGACCGTTTGACGACAGCGGTGGCGTTAGCGCCGCAAGCGTCTTTTTTAAGCATCGGGTGCGGCATGCACTGGAACGACGTTACGGTCAGCGTCACCGGTTTGCTGATACCTTTCAGCGTCAGCGTGCCATCAACAGCGATTAAGTTCTCACCTTCGAATTTGAGTTGGTTTGAGATGAAGGTCGCCGTAGGGTATTTGGCAGTATCAAGGAAATCCTCACCTTGAATGTGTTCGTTGAATAGCGGGTAACCGGTATTCACCGAGGTCGTATCGATGGTTACTTCTACGGAACCCGTTTTTGCTTGACGGTCCAGCACGATTTTTCCTGACGTTTTGTCGAAGCGGCTTAGTTGCGTCGAGTAACCCAAATGGCTGTAAGAAAAGCGCGGTAACGTATGGGGGCCATCGATGACGTAGGTTTCGGGGGCGGCCAGTGCTGCGGTCGAAAAAGTTGTCACTAAAGATAATAGCGCGATGCGTTTCATGGTAAAGCTCCTCGGTAATGGGTAAAAAATAAAGCGTTATTTTCCGGCGTCGGCCAGAGGGTGAAGCTGAATCAGGACAATCCTAAAGTCTGCGCTTGTTTTTCAAACGGCTAGCTCTGCAAGCCGTTGATGGGCTCTTGCCAGCGCCTGATCCCGGCTTTCCTCACCCATGTTAAGTCCTTCCGCATAGACAAATTCGACATCATTGATCCCCAGAAAATTGAGAAAATCACGCACATAAGTAGTTTGGCTGTCTAGATCCGTTCCCGCATACAGGCCGCCTCTGGCCGCAAAAACATAAGCTTTTTTGCCTGAAAGCAAGCCTTCAGGGCCGTTCTCGGTGTAACGAAAAGTCACCCCGGCGCGCGCTATCTGGTCAAAGTAGGCTTTCAGCGTTGAGGGAATGCCAAAGTTGTACATGGGTAAACCGATGACGATGACATCCGACTGCTTAATCTCGTTAATCAATGTATCCGATTCATCGACAAAAGTCTGCTGTTCAGGTGTGCGTGCATCGGGCGGTGTGAAAAATGCCGAAACCCGTTGAGCGTCCAAATGAGGCAGCGGCTGATTGGCCAGATCACGAACTGCAACTTGTGCATTTGGATTATTGGCACGCCATGTGGCGACAAATGCGTTGGCTAGTTGGCTGGACTGACCACCATTCGAAAAGATGCTTGAATTGATTTGCAGTAGTGTTGTCATGGGTCTTTCCTCGATCAGTTAACGTGGCACCATTTAACGCTTTATTAAAACGATAAAAAAGCATAATAATTAGGCGATATTCATCAATTTATTAGATAGCTTGTAATGAGCCCACATATCACCCTGGAACAATGGCGATCTTTGATCGAAGTCGTGGACGCCGGCGGTTACGCCCAAGCAGCTGAAAAGCTATGTAAAAGCCAATCGGCCGTCAGCTACGCCGTGAATAAAATAGAATCCTTGCTGGGCGTCAAAGCCTTTGAGATTCAAGGTCGTAAGGCCGTTCTGACTCCGACGGGACAAATGCTCTACCGACGCGCACAGGCGTTGGTGAATGAAGCCAGTGATCTAGAGCGCGCAGCGCACCAACTTTCGGCCGGGTGGGAAACGGTTATCACCATCGCCGCTGAAATTCTGTTTCCTTCTGAGCTGCTGTTGACCTGCCTTCAGCGTTTTGGTCAGGAAAGCCCCGGTACGCGAATCGATTTGATTGAGTCGGTATTAGGGGGAACCTCTGATGCGCTGCTCAGAGGGCATGTGGATTTGGCCATTTCGCCGCAATTGCCCCCAGGTTTTTTAGGTAATGTATTGATGCGAATTCGCTTGCTTGCAGTCGCTCATGCCGATCATCCCCTTCAGCATCTTGGGCGCGAGTTGAGTTACCGAGACTTAAGGACATATCGCCATGTAGTAGTACGGGATTCAGGCGCCAAGCGCGACCAACGCGCGGTATCAATCGAGGTTGATCAGCGTTGGACAGTCAGTCAGGTGGCCACATCCATTCAGGCAGTCAGTATGGGCTATGGCTTTGCTTGGTTACCCGAAGAACATATTAGCGATGAGCTGCGAACGGGAATACTAAAGCCGTTACCCTTGAAAGAAGGCTATATGCGAGAAGTCCCGCTCTACCTCATTCTGGCAAATCCTGATTTTGCAGGGCCTGGGGTAAGGCGGTTGGCCGATATTTTGATGGGGTCAGTATTTTCCAATAGATAAATGAGTCTGAAAAAGGGAAGAATAGATTTTTTCTAACTCAGCCGCTTTATCCAGTATTTCGAAAGTGATGTCTGGTTTTAAATAGCTGAAGGCAGCATCGAGGGATTTCAATTTTTAATAAGGCGTCATTATGCAGTCATAGGGATAGATTTTCTTGTCTTTGCCTTTGCGATCGGTAAGGGGCTTGGGGAAAAAGCAGGGACGATGGTAATTCGCATAAGGAAACAGCGTGTTGTGATTGCAGGCATTGACATTGGATTGTCAGGATCGGGATTTAGTAAATTCAATCAGCAATTTTTACAATAATTTAGCCACCTTGTAGGTGATGTATTCCGAACCATTGTCGGAATGGAAGTCTTGAATCAAAAAAGGAAAGCAATCCAAATTTGCTCAATAGCCGGCATCAAATAAATACTGTTCACAGATACGCTCTACGGCACTGACGGCTTCAAACTGCGTGACTTCATCAACGGCATTGATGTGGTGGAGGTCTTTCTGATTAACCTGATCGCCCTGATGAACCGTATCAATTCGAATAAAACCCGGCTGAGCATTGACTTGGTTTCGCCAATGTTGGCCGCTTTGGATCGGTTTTTCTCAAAGGCGAAGCATTGTCTCAGATAAGATGTTGATTTTCTGAAGTTGTACAATTGCGCGACCGATATGCCCGCTAAGCGTTGGTATTCGGTTTGTTTAAGAAGGGTGTGAGCACGCTCATATTTTTTGCGGCAGGACCGCTGGGCGTATTGTGCCGCTCATCGAGCGAAGTCAGCAGACGAACATCTTCAACGCTTACAGGCAGCATCAAGCCCTTATAAATGCGCTGTTGTTGTTCAATATTGCCGGTGTCACGGTGCTGCTTGATGGGGTTGACAAGACTCATTATCGGCGTAGAATGGGCTCCAGCTAGAAAATCTGATTTACCTCTGTTTACCTTTTCGATGTTTCTCCTGGTAGTACCTCGTCCTTGTTTCATTAAGTAA
>Ga0208509_1000596_pt1 | contig 12553 bp, 15 predicted proteins | sample LakWasMeta7_HOW4_2_FD_183857 | JGI IMG/M metagenome (GOLD analysis project Ga0208509, IMG submission 183857) | Freshwater sediment methanotrophic microbial communities from Lake Washington under simulated oxygen tension - Sediment Metagenome... | ecosystem: Environmental > Aquatic > Freshwater >...
TCCGCCAAAAGGCGGAATTGAATCCCCTCCGGGGCGAATATAACCCGCTAAAACCGGTTTTTGAGGCCTAATCAGGCTTCTGAAGCCCTCAAAGCCTCAAAAAATGGCGTCGAATCCGAAGGTATAGTAGCAAATTTCAACAGCCTGTTAAATGCCTTGCCGACATCGTCGAATGCGGTCCACTCCGACCGTGGCAATGCGCCGCTTTTGTCCCTCCGCGTGGGATTGTACTTTGTCACCCGATATTGATAGGTAATGGCCCGCGTGGCGCCAAGGGAGTTCCTTAGCCCGGCAGTATGATGTGCATCCCACCTCATTTCCAAAGCGTACATGTTAAATCGGACTCATCAAGGGTAATGGAGATAGGTACCCGGCCTGACTTGGGGGAAAGACAGGCGAAGGCTGCGGCTTGAACGCTTCAGTAGGTTTTGTAGGGCAGGAATTTTCCGGACATCGTGATCTTGACCCGGTCGCCGTTCGGATCGGCTTCGCGGCTCAAATCCATCTTGAAATCGATCGCGCCGCCCCGCGTTGAAGAGGTGAGGGCAGAGACGACAGGAAGGCATCGAACCCGATGCCTTCCGTTTTCGGCTGAACGACTAAACCGCTACGCCGTCCTTCTTGAACTTGGCGGCTTCTTCCGATCCGCCGGTGGCGTTGCCCTTGCTGTAGGAATGCGCGCCGACGCCGGCCAGCTGGCCGCCTTGCACGATCAGGTACTCGTCGCGGATCGGCCGGCCTTCAAAATAGCATTCCAGGATCTCGCGGGTGCCGGCCGCGTAACGGGTCTGCGCCGACAGGCTGGTGCCGGAGATGTGCGGGGTCATGCCGTGATGCGGCATCGTGCGCCAAGGATGATCTTGCGGCGCGGGTTGCGGGAACCAGACATCGCCCGCGTAACCGGCCAACTGACCGCTTTCCAGCGCCCTGACGATTGCGTCGCGATCGCACAGCTTGCCGCGCGCGGTGTTGATCAGGTAAGCGCCGCGTTTGAAGTTCTTCAGCGACTGCGCGTTGATCATGTGCTCGGTTTCAGGATGCAGCGGGCAGTTCAAGGTCACCACGTCGCACACCCGGGTCAGGCTTTTCCAGGCTGGAGTGGTAAGTCAGATTCAGTTCCTTTTCGACTGCTTCCGGCAAACGATGGCGATCCAGATAGTGCAGCTTGACGTCGAAAGGTTTCAGCAGGCGCAATACGCGCAGGCCGATACGGCCGGCGGCGACGGTGCCGACATTCATCGCTTCCAGGTCGTAGGAACGCGCCACGCAGTCGGCGATATTCCAGCCGCCTTTGATGACCCAGTTGTAGGACGGGATGTAATTGCGCACCAGGGCGAGCGTCATCATCACGACATGCTCGGCCACGCTGTGGCTGTTGCAATAGGTCACTTCGGCGACGGTGATGCCGCGCTCCATTGCCGCCTGCAAATCGGTGTGGTCGGAGCCGATGCCGGCGGTCACGATCATTTTCAGCTTGGGCGCTTTGGCGATGCGCTCGGCGGTCATGTAGGCCGGCCAGAACGGCTGGGAAATGACGATTTCGGCATCGTGCAGTTCACGGTCCAGCACGCTGTCGGCGCCGTCCTTGCTGGAGGTCACGACCAGTTGATGGCCGTTCGACTCCAGGTATTTGCGCAGGCCCAGCTCCCCCGAAACGCTGCCGAGCAACGCGCCCGGCTTGAAATCGATCGCCTTCGGCGTCGGCAACGTTTGGCCGTCCGGGTAACGTTCCGGTTGCGGGAGGTCGTCGCGAGCGTAGGAAGTGGGATAGCCGTCGACAGGATCGTCATAAAGCACGCAAACAATTTTCGCCATGAGAGTAATACCTTGTTATTGATTGGATGACGAGCATAATTTTTTATGCCCCGATGGTTCCCGGCCGGGCTAAAGGTATTGTCGGCTTTATCGGCGATGAGCGTCCAATCGTTTGGGCGAATGGCTTAATAGCTCGCGGCTATCAAGGCATCGAATCGGTGTTGCAAATCCAGATGTTGGGCGATGTTCCAGGCTGCATCCTGTATCGGCGACGGCAAGTCCTGGCGGCGCACGATCAGGCCCACTTCCCGCGATAACTCGGGGTTGAGCGGTATGACGGACATCCTGATGCGGTTCGAACTGATGCAGCATGCTGTGCGGCACCACGCTGTAAAAGCCGGCGCTGCGCACATGGGCGTACAAAGCCGATATCGAGTCGGTTTCCAGCATGACCTTCGGCGTTGTGCCGGCTTCGCGAAAGGCCGCATCGATCAGGCGGCGGTTTTGCATGTTTTGCGTCAACAGGCACAACGGAAGTTCGGCGGCATCGCTCCAGCTCAAACGGTTTTTGATCAGATCGGGGGAGGGATTGCGCGCCAACAGCACATAGCGCTCGTGGAAGAGGGGCAAGGTCCTGAATCCTTTTAGCCTGGGGTCGCCGAGATATGTTAGTCCCAGATCCAGCTCGAAGCTGTCGAGCCGGCGGATGATTTCCTCGGCGCAGAGGGAGGCGAGTTGGATGGCGATGCCGGGGTATTCGGTTTGCACGGGTTGCGGCAACAGCGGCGTAGCGGCCAAGGTGGTGGGTATGGCCCCTATCCGTAAAATGCCGGTGAGTTGCTTGCTATACTGCATGGCGGCTTGGCGCATGCTTTCCCAGTTCTGCGCCAAGATGCGCGCCCATTGCAAAACCCGCTCGCCATCTTCGGTAAAGCCCTCGAAACGTTGCCCTCGTTGAATGATGGTAACGCCCAGATCTTCCTCAAGATGCTGGATCGCGGTGGACCAGGCGGGTTGAGAGACATGGCTGATTTCGGCGGCGCGGCCGAAATGCCGGGTTTTCGCGAGGGCGAGCAGATAATGGATTTGCCGAATAAACATGCAGGGTGAGGACCATTCAGACGATGACGATGATGGCCGAAAAGCCGATTCAGTATTCGGTCAAAAATAATTTCCCCATAGACCAGCCGGGTTTAAAAATCCCGGCAGGTCTTTAACACCCGATCTTCAGGACGCCACGGCCAGTATCACCGCGCTGGACTTGAACACTGCGGTCACCGTTTGCTCAATCTGCAAACCGAGCGTTTCGGCGCTGTCATTGGTCACCGTCGCGGTCACCTGCTCGCCGCCCTTCAATTCGATGTCGACCTCGGTGTTGATCGCGCCCTTGATCAGTTTGGCGATCTTCCCTTGCAGTTGATTGCGCGCCGAAATCCGGTAGCCGCCGAAATCGGTCACGATGATGATTTGCGGCGCCTTGACCAGGGCGATCGCCTGGATGCCGGGTTTGATGCCGAGCGCTGCCGCTGATTCCTTGGTGATCATCGCCTTGATCGTGGTCTCGCCGCCTTTTAACTGGACGGAGACTTCGGTATAGATCGCGCCGGTCTGCACGTCGCTGACCGTGCCGGTAAATTGGTTGCGTGCGCTGACTTTCATGTTCGTTCTCCTGGGTAGCTATCAATTCAATAAGGAAGTGCCTTTGATTTGCACATAAAGGCTGTTGCCCACCTGCAAATTCAGCAGTTGCCTGGATTTGCGGGTGATATGCGCCAACAGCGGCAGGGCGCCGACGGTCAGGCGCAGCACCGTCTGCCCGTTACGGCTATCGGCAATGGCGGTGAGCGTCGCGGGCAGCACGTTCAGGATGCTGGTCGCGTGCGGCGCCGCCAGCGTGACGCTGACGTCGCGAGCGAAAATCTGCACGCGCACCGGCGTGCCGACGGGGGCGTCGATCAGCGGCATGCTGAGTTCGATGCCGGCACAGTCGATCCGGGTCAGGTGATAGTCGTTTTCATGCGCGGCGATGCAGCCTTCCCAGATCATCGCGGCCTGTTGATCCTCCGCCTGCGCCAGATCCAGGCGGCTCAGCGTCTCGGTCAGGGGGCCTTCCGCCAGCACCCGGCCTTCGTGCAATACCACCAGATGATCGGCCAATTTGGCGACCTCCTGGCGCGCATGGGTCACATACAGGACCGGGATGTCCAGTTCCTGATGCAGGCGCGTCAGGTAGGGCAGAATCTCCTGCTTGCGCTGGAAATCCAGCGCGGCCAAGGGCTCGTCCATCAGCAGGATGTCCGGCTGCAAGACCAGCGCCCGGGCGATCGCGACGCGTTGACGTTCGCCGCCGGACAGGCGATCGGGCATCCGCTCCAGCAAATGGCCGATGCCCAACAACTCGATCGTTGGGTCGAGGCCGGCGTCGGCGGGCCGTTTGCCGATGCGCTTCAAACCGAAGCAGACGTTGCGGTACACGTTCAAATGCGGAAACAGGTTGGCCTGTTGAAACACATAGCCGAGCGCGCGTCGATGGGTCGGCAAAAACAGGCCGCGCGCGCTGTCCTGCCAAACCTTGCCGTTGACGGACAGATAGCCTTGCGCCGGCCGCTCCAGGCCGGCGATGCAGCGCAGCAAGGTGGTTTTGCCGGAACCGGACGGGCCGAACAGCGCGCTGATGCCCGAACCCGGAAGGTTGAGATCGACATCGAAACGGAAGGCTCCGTAAGCGAGCGCAAAGCGGGCCGCGATCGCGTGAGTCATCGCATCGGCTCCACCGCGGGCCGGCTTTTCAGCACGCCGTACAACAGCAGCAGCACGGTAAACGCGAACGCCAGCAAGCCGCCGGCCAGCCAATGCGCCTGGGTGTATTCGAGCGCTTCGACATGGTTGTAGATTTGCACCGAGGCGACCCGAGTCTTGCCGGGAATGTTGCCGCCGATCATCAAGACCACGCCGAATTCGCCGACCGTATGCGCAAAACCCAGGATCGCGGCGGTCAAAAATCCCGGCCTCGCGAGCGGAATCACGACCGAGAAAAAGGTATCCCAAGGCCCGGCGCGGAGGGTGGCGGCCGCTTCGAGCGTTTGCTCGCCGATCGCGGCGAAGGCGGTTTGCAGGGGCTGCACTACGAACGGCAGCGAATACAGCACCGAGGCGACGACCAGGCCGCCAAACGTGAAGGGCAGGGGGCCGAGGCCCAGTTCGCGCATCAAACCGCCGACCGGCCCGTTCGGACCGAGCAGCAGCAACAGATAAAAGCCGAGCACGGTCGGCGGCAAGACCAGGGGTAGCGCGACCAACGCATTGCAGACGCCTCTCCAGCGCGATTCGGTACGCGCCAGCCACCAGGCCAGCGGCGTTCCGAACAGCAGCAGTAAAACGGTTGCCAGGCTGGCGACCTCAAAGGTCAGCCACAGGGCGGCAATGTCGTCGGCGCTTAGCATGGTCGAGGTCAATCGGCCAAGCTGTAGCCATATTTTTGGATGATCGCCCGCGCCTCGGCCGATTTTAAAAATTGCAGCAACGCGGGCGCGGCCGGATTTTCCGCGCCTTTGTTCAGCAATACCGCATCCTGGCGGATCGGTGCATGCAAGGATTCGGGCACGATCCAGCCCGAGCCTTTGGCGATCTTGCCGTCTTCGATCACCTGCGACAAGGCGATGAAGCCCAGTTCGGCATTGCCGGTCGAGACGAACTGATGGGTTTGCGCAATGTTTTCACCGAGCACGAACGAGGGCGTGAGTTTTTCGAACAGCCCCTTATTTTTCAATACCTCGACCGCCGCCGCGCCGTAAGGCGCCAGTTTCGGATCGGCCAACGCCAGGTGCTTGAAACCGCCATTGCCGAGGATGGTGTCCTGATCGTCCACGAAGCCCGGCTTGGCCGACCACAGCACCAGCTTGCCGATCGCGTAGGTGAAGCGCGTACCCGATACGGCTTGCTTGGACTTTTCCAGTTTTTCCGGCTTTTCCTGATCGGCGGACAGGAAGACTTCGAACGGCGCGCCGTTCTCGATCTGCGCGACGAATTTGCCGGAAGAACCGAACGACAGTTTCGCGCTGTGTCCGGTCGTTTTTTCGAAGGCTTCGGCGATTGCGTTCATCGGCTCCGCGAAGTTGGCGGCGACCGCGACCAGCGTCGTTTCGGCAAAGACCGGCGGACAACTTGTCGCCAGCACGGCCACGACGATCGCCATGCGGCTTAGTTTGCTGCTAAACATAAGAGTTCTCCTCGCAGGATAAAAAATACGGATTCATCGCGTCAAAACCGGAACAAGCTTTGCACATAGAAATAATCGACACTCTGGCCGTCCGGCGCGCCGGCAGTCTCTTTGGCGAATGCGCCTTTGAACAGATGCGCCCAGCCGGTCTCGAAATTCAAGCTGCTGTTGAAATCGTAGCGCGCGGACAATTCCAGCTGCTGGCCGATGAAACTGCTGGTATTGCCGGTCCTATCGCGAAGATTAGCCGATGTCCAGCTATCCTTGTCTTCGGCCAGCCAATACAAACGGTGCGCGATAAACGCCTGCACGTCCGGACGCGGCGAAAAACCCAGCCGCACGCCCGGCGTGTTGATATTGCTGCGCGCAAAGGCGCCGTAGATGCCGGTCGGACCGAATTCGAAGCGGCGCGCGCCGAACAGGGTATCGAAACGCTGATCCTTCTCATCGTTCGGATCATGGTCGCCGCTGGCATAGTCGTATTCGATCGCCAGACGCGGCGACCAGGGAATACCGAAAGTGTAACCGATGTCGAGATGCTGATACCAGGCCGAATGGTCGAGGTCTTTGTTGGAACTTTTTGACGACCGGACCGTGCCCCACTGGCCGATGGTTTCGCTTTGAAAGTCGAACTTTCCTTTTGCGGGTTTGATGTAAAAACGCATGCCCGGCGTAAAATAACGGCGATTGTTGGTCGGGTTGCGCTTGCGGTCGCCTTCGTCGAGATGGTACAAGTACAGTTCGGCGTTGATCTTGCCGGGCAAGTCGTACACTTCCAAAATGCCGCCGGAAAACCACGCTTGTTCCTCGGGTTCGTCGAAGCTATGGAAATGATCGAGCAGTTGCTCCGAGTCGTTCGGATAGCGTCCGACCGGCTTGCTGACGAAGGCATTGAATTGCCAATGGTTGTAATCGACGACCCGAACCCTGAAGCCGTCGAACGTGTTGATCGTGTTGCGCATGTTGTTTCTGGCGACCAGCCGGCGGCTGCCGAAATTCAGCGTTTGCCGGCCGGCGATCGCTTCGACGCCCAAACCGCTATGGGCCAGGTTCTGGTCGGACCAGGCCAGATAGCCCTGGATGAAATCGGCCTCGTCGACATGGGTATTGTTGATGCCCGAATCTTCGTCGGACCCGAACTGGCGCGCATCCAGGAATTCGCCGCCCAGCCGCCAGTGATCGGAATGCGCTTCCAGCCACAGGTCGATCTGCATCGGAATCTGCTGATCGCCGCCCGTGCAGCCTGCCCGGAAACAGTTGTCTACTGTTTCATAACGTGTCCGCTGTTCGAGCGACAGCGACAGCCATTTCGGCAAGCCCAACGCATCGTGCAGGCTCCAGACCGGTTTTTCGTATTTATAGGAGCCCAGCAGGGCGTCGGACATCTGGCTGACGAAAGGAGCCGTGGGCGGCTTGGTGTAACTTTTGCTTTCCTCCGCCGCGTCGGCAGGCGCGATGACCGCGGCTGAAGCGATGATCAGTCCGATGGCGTGGCTAAGACGGGATGCGATACTGGGTTGGTTTTGAGGCTTCATTATTGTTTGCCTTTTGTGAGCGTCAAACGCCGTTCGTGTGGTAGCCGATGTCAAAAAGGATGTTGTCCAAGCAGGTCATTGCGTTGAGAGGGCGCTAGTATATATCGTTATATACAAAAATACATAGCGTAATTTTGCGACATATTGTTTCCATTCGTGAAACAATAACGCGCCGAGATTTTTTTGATTGGATAGGCCATGAGCAACCACGACAACGCATCCCAACAATGGATAGAGGGCCAATTACGGCTCGCCGGCATGCTGGATGACCGGGTGATCGGCCTGCTGCGGGCGATCGAGCAGAGCGGCTCGATCAATCGGGCCGCCAAACAGATGGGATTGAGCTACAAAGGCGCCTGGCAAATCCTCGAACGGGCCAACAACAGCGCACCGCAAGCCTTGTTGAACACCGCGATCGGCGGCAGCAAAGGCGGCGGCAGCGTTTTGACTCCGGCCGGGCGCGCGTTGCTGGCGTTGTTCAACCGTCTGGAACAGCAGCATGACGCCTTCATCGCCGAACTGAACCGCAGTCTCGCCGATGACCCGGATACGGTCTTGCTGCTCCAGCGGCTGGTGGTCAAAACCAGCACGCGCAACCAGCTGTTCGGTACCGTCACCGCCATCGACCGGGCGGATGACGAGACGCAAGTGACCGTGCTGCTGAAAGGCGGGGAGCAGATCGTCGCCTCGCTCGGCTCGGCACTGCTCGGCGAAATGGGGATCGGCATCGGCGTCGATGCGGTGCTGATGATCAACAGCGCCGACATCCTGTTGTCGACCGCTGTCGACCGGCAGCGGGTTTCAGCCCGCAACCGCTTGTCCGGCCGCGTGCTGCGCATCCGGCAAGACGTGGTGGATTCCGAAGTCATCGTTTTGCTGCCCGGCGGTGAAATCCTGGCCGCGATGGTGACCCAGCAAAGCCTGCAAACTCTGGCGCTGGCGCCGGGCATGCCGGTGTCGGCGCTGTTTAAAGCCCATGCGCCGATTTTAGGCATCAGGCCGGCATGAGGCGCGCCGCTTTGCAAGATATGTCCCCCGCACCGTTAACATCGAACCGATTGAAAAGTGGATTAACCTCAAGTTTCCGCCGCCATTAAGACACAACTCGAAGTTGGTCGGCACTTTGCACCATGCCGCCGACAAGAAATCAGTTCTTGATAATGCGCGCAATACAGCCAACTTTTCATCGTCATCTCCCGCCATAACGTAGGATTTTCCAGCTAAACGGAGAATGTAGCCGGCTTCATCGACATATGCCCATAAATTCAGGACTACCTCGGGGGCTTCGATGGGACTGGCCTTGGCGGTAGCGTATTTCATTTTTATTCTCCAAATTTGTCTAGGAAAAATGCGGGAAAGACGATATTTTTTAAATAATCGTGTCAGCCCCCGTTTTTGCGTGGATTTTTCCTGTTGTGTTCAGTGGCGTTTAGCGCTCCGATTAGCGAAGCGTAATCGGAGGAACATAGGTTTTCATGCGTGCGATTACACTTCGCTAATCGCACCTACGGCCCTTTGGAACAGCAAAAAACACCCTGACAACACGCCGTTTGACATTGTGTGCAAAAGAACAGGGTGCTTTCCGAACTCTTGCTGATCGCGTCTATCCAAAGAGTCATCACATGCAGGAGCGCGTGTTTGCGCTATTCTTAGATAACGGCTTGACTGCGCGCAACACCCATGGCTGGAGAGGAGATCGATATGACGGCATCCATTTCTCTTAAACATACGGCGTCTGAAATACATCAGGCGGCGCGTATCTACCAGCCCAGAAACAGAAAAATACTGAATGGTTGCATATTTTATGAGCCGCAACTGATCATTCCCCTGGAGTGGGATGAAGAAACGCTCTGTCAAATCAATGAATTGCTCGCGTGCTCATCGGTTGTGTCTTACTCGATTCTTCAGTTGCTTTCGGCAACACGAACAAACCTTCCTATCTCTCAACGATTGAGGTGGGATTGGAAAAGGCTTCGGTATACGGATGAAGATTTCGATGCTTGGGAGGACTCACTCGACGACCGTTATCATGCGGAACGGCTACGTGTTCCGGTTGAACGGACCCGATACCAGCTCTCTGCTCACGGCATACGCAAGATCATTGATTGTTTGGGTAAGCAACATCAGGGTGAGTATGTAGGCGTACCGGTATCCGAATATCTTTGCACGGCGCAAGAAGCCATTGAAGCGGCGTGTCTTAACCGAACTGTGACCTTAAAACAGGTGCGATTTATCTTGCATCTAAACATACACTATCTTGTGTCTTTAGTGCTTGATTGATGCGTCAAGCCAGGATGATCTTGCCTGTTTTTCACAGACACATCGCTAAGCGACATTTTTAAGCTCAAAAGCTTCAGGGGACATATTGATGTGTCAACACTTTTCCGGACACATGGTTAAGCGGCTTTTTGCTGCAATTCATAGTCAACGGGCGACAGATAGCCGTTGGTGGAATGAAGTCGCTCGCGGTTGTAAAACACTCGATATATTCGAACACCGCCTGTTTAGCCTCCGATCGGGTTTGATAGGTCTGATGATGTATAAGCTCGGTTTTTAGGCTGTGAAAGAAGCTTTCCGAAACGGCATTATCCCAGCAATTGCCCTTACGGCTCATGCTCTGCCGGATGCCATACTGCGTTAACAGCGCCCGATGACTTTCCGACGCATATTGGCTGCCTCGATCGGTATGCCACATCAGTCCCTTCTCTGGCTTTCGCTTCCAAATTGCCATCAATAAGGCGTCGTTTACCAGCTTGGTCCGCATATGCTCAGCCATTGACCAGCCGACCACTTGCCGGGAATAGAGATCAATCACCACGGCCAAATACAGCCAGCCTTCCTGAGTAGGAATATAGGTGATATCGCCGGCATAGACCTGATTGGGCCGATCCACGTTAAACTGCCGATCCAGATGGTTAGGCGCAATCGGCTGATCATGCTTGGAGTTCGTCGTGGCTTTGAATTTGCGCTTGGTTTTGCAGGCTAACCCGGCTTCTCGCATCAGCGGCCTATTCGCCGGCGACTCACCGTCCGATCTCGGCCTAATAAGGCGACCTTGATGCGGCGAGTACCATAGGTTGCCCGGCTTTTATTGAATTCGCTTTGCAGAATACTCGTAAGATCGGCATCGTCTTTTTCGCCGATAGTGGGAACGCGATGCAGCCAATCATAATAGGCGCTTCGCGATACCCGCAGAAACCGACACATCGAGCCTACCGCAAATTCCGTTGCATGCTGTTGGATCCAGGCGTACTTCACCGTTGCTCCTTGGCAAAGTACGCGGCCGCCTTCCTAAGAAACACTCTCAACTTCGTGCAATTCAAAGCCAAATTCGGCGGCTCGACGGTGCAGTTGTTTGATGACGCGCTCGCGGTATTTTTGCTCATAGTGATCGGCGCCTGGATCGCTATAGTTCAGACCAAAGCGCATGGTATTGTAGAACAGCACCGCTATTTTTCGTGCTGTTGCAGTCACGGCTTTCGCCTTGCCAATTCGAGCTGCGAGTCGACGGTAAAAAGCGCCGAGTGCGGTATTGGTTTTACCTACCGTGACGGCGGCTAGCCGTAGGTGGGCGGTGAGTCGGTTATTGGATTTGCGCGAATGGGCCGACAACACTTTGCCACCACTAATTTTGCAACCCGGTGATAAGGTCAGCCACGAGGTAAAGTGCTTAGCGGTACGCCACTTGCTTAAATCAGTGCCACATTCTGCGATCAAGCGTAATGCCAGAAATGGCCCAATGCCATGAATCTGCGTTAAGTCAGTACCCACCAGCTGATAAAGTGCGGTTCGCACATCAAAGTTAATGGCGTTTGGCTGCTTTGTGCGATGACGGGCTTTGGGTATCGGTTGATCCGGTACAGGCTTATCAGCATTCAGTACCACTAAAGCCTGCGCAATTTGTTCATCACATTCGTCAATGCGAACCTGATAGAAATCATACAAAGCTAAAGACTGGGTGAGTGCAAACACATGCTCAGGTTGGTAGTTGCCCACCAATGCGCCACGAATAATTTCGGTACTGGCTTTGCAGCGGCTATCCCTGAACTCGGCAAGCACATCGGGATTTCTCTCTCCTCTGACAATGGCCCGGATGATCTTCATGCCCGTTGCCCCCGTAATGTCCTGAACGACATGATGCAATTGTAAATTCATCAACATCAGCGCTTTCTGCATGTGCTGGATATGAGCGGCCGTATAATCCAGTAGCCGTTCTCGATGGCGAAGGTAAGCGCGCAGAGCCGCGATATCCCGGCCAGGGCGAAAGCTGCTGGCCCGTAACAAACCGCAAGCATGCAGGCGCTGCAACCATTGGGCATCATTAATGTCACTTTTGCGTCCCGGTACGGACCGCGTCTCGCGCGCATTGGCAACGATGACCTCGAGGCCGGCGCTTTCGAGCACTTCAAAGACCGGCACCCAATAAACACCGGTTGACTCCATAACGACGGTCTCAACCCCTAGCGATAGCAACCAATTCGCCATTCGCTGAATATCAGCAGTAAACGCCTGGAACGTTTGCACAGGCTCATCAGTTAGATCGGTGGGCACCGCAACAACGTGAAATCGGGAGCCAATGTCGACTCCGGCGGCACGTTGATGAATAACCGGTAAACCGTTAGTTGATTGGATTGCTTTAGACATGTTCATCTCCCAGAGAATTGAACGCGTCGGACAGGGACTCGGATCAGTTCACCTTCCTAAACGGGGTCACTCGACGTGCCGCCACAGTTGGGTCCGCAGCTTCCCATCGGCCAGGTTTTTTGACGGGGATTTAACCTCCAAAAAGCAGACGGCCAGTGTCCGCGCTGAATCAGTGTAAGGGCAACCTGTTTCTTTGCATAGGGAGTCGGCGCGCCGAGAAGGCGGTTTTTTAATAAATCGCGCTCCTCGGTCAGGCGGGCGACTTCTTTCTTAAGAAGCTGTTTGGAAATTCCCGCTTCAAGCCAAGTGATTCAACATCAGGCGTGCCATGGCGATATAAATCCAAGTTTCGTCCGTGCGGGTGAGACGCTCATAGCTTTTGCTGAGGCGGCGTGAGTGG
>Ga0208509_1000597_pt1 | contig 12551 bp, 10 predicted proteins | sample LakWasMeta7_HOW4_2_FD_183857 | JGI IMG/M metagenome (GOLD analysis project Ga0208509, IMG submission 183857) | Freshwater sediment methanotrophic microbial communities from Lake Washington under simulated oxygen tension - Sediment Metagenome... | ecosystem: Environmental > Aquatic > Freshwater >...
ACAAAAGAACAGATCATTGCCCAGTTCGGAGAACCGGCAAAGGCAGATGATGTAAAAGTCAAAACCACCGGCAAGACCGTAGCCTCAATCTGGCAATATCATTTCATCAACACTGCGGCGGACGGCAGCTACTACGAAACCACCGAACTCGACTTTATTGACGGCAAGGTAGTCATGGTGGCATTCATGAACAACGACGGTGCCGAAGGCGCGGAAAACGAGCAGCAGCAGTACCAGATTCCCAATCAATAGCTGATTGAGAACACCAGCAATAAAAAAGGCCGATCGGCCCTTTTTTAATTCCCCCTGACGCCATTTTTCACCAGACACATTAAACTGAAAGTTTGAAATATGATGGAATTCTATGTATGGCAAATAGAATTCCATCTTCCCTTAACTGGTTAATCGATAAGCGCGCACGTATTGATGGTCAGATAATCAAGACTAAAAAACGTCTTCGAAAAGTTGAACATTTAGTTAATAAACTCAGGGCGCTCGAATGTGAGCTTAAGTCAATCGATGACACATTAAAACTGCATGAAATACAAATTGATATTTCAAACATTAAACCGATTAACAATCATATCAACCGGTTTCAATTCCCTTGTGGTTATATTTCCAATTGTGTCATGGATTATTTGATTCTAAAGTTACATAACTCACCTGTTCCAAAACCAGAAATAGTAAATTATCTGATTGCCAGGTATGCGGAGTATTCAGGAAAAACCGTGCCATATAGCCAAGCTTCGAAGGCTGTTAGCGGTGCACTGAATCGCCAATTAAAATTAGGAAGAGTAATTAGGCATCATCCTCTTAATGAAAATGTAGAGGGGAGCTGGTCGCTATCGAAAGAAATGATGGCGACTCACTCCCCCGTTGAGCACTAAGTTGCCTAGCTCACATATTCAAAACCAAGTCTGCTGCCATGATTGTAGTTAGTGAATGCTTTGGACGGCTCTCTGGATAACATCCTTTTCAAGATGTCATGAAATTTCGCATTCAAGGTTAAATCTTTAGAGTCGTGTCTCCAAACGAATTCTGCGGAATAAAATGCAAAGTATTGATGTCTCATTCCATTATATGTGCCAAACTCAGCACGTCTTATCCTGGAAAAGAATGACTCAGCCATATTGTTACTCACTCCATTTTTATTCATATACTCTTCAGAATGGTTTACTGCAAAATGACGGATTCCGGTTTCGGTGCGTATCAACCTGAATGCACTACCAAAATCAGTCATGATCACTGCATCTTCACTCACATGCCTTTTAATTAATGGAATGATGCTACTAGCCTTTTCATTTCTGATGACATAACAAATTGTGCGGTTTGAGCCTGTACTTCCAACATCTGTCATATCACATTGAGACATTGTGAGTAGAATCCTGCGATTTTTCAGCTTCTTAATGTTTTCAAGTTCAGGGTGAGTGTTTAAATCAGGAACAATGGCGTCTTTCCTATTACGCAGTCGATTATTAACTACATAGGAATCAGTCTTTTTACGGACATTTGATCGTCTGGGCTTTCCACAGAAATGAGCACAATCTATATGCACTATACCGGTCAGCGGAGTCAAATTATTGGTTTCATATAATGCTTCTCTTATCTTGGAAACATTATGGAAAACGGTTTTTAGCGAAACTCCAAGCTGTGAATGGAAAGTATTGTTTGATAATCCTTGATGCTCGGAAGCAAAGAAATAAATTATCAAAAATAGTTTCACGAGTGATAGTTTATGCTTTTCAAAGGGTGTGCCTGAGGTAACAGAGAATTGTTTATGGCACTTCTCGTTTCTACAAGACCATATTTTTCTAGGTTTAGTGAAGTAATGTTTGTCCCATTTTTCGCAAAATGGACATTTAACTTCTTCGCCGACCCCCCATCGTTCATCCTTCAGCTTTTGCCATGCTTGATCTTCGGTTAATTGCGCAATGTCCAGAAAACTTAAATCTCTGTATTCCTTTGACTGATTGAATATAATTGCCATTTATTGCCTTTCCACAATTTAGATAATTCCCGCCAGAGGCAGGTATGGATTAGCGCAGCAGCAATGTAGCTTGTCGGATTTTGGGCAATGGAAATCCATTGCGGTCAAAAATTACTTGACAGCCACATTGCATAAGCAGAAAATGGCTTTAACAGGTGCACACTTGTTAAAGCACACTCAAAGCTCAGATTACCTCTAGTAAAGGTCACTGAGCTTTGTGCTATCTACGCCACAAATCTCTTCATTTTGTTTATTTCATTAGCTTCCTCCTCTCATTTGTTTACTAGGTGATAGGCTATCAAGCCACTGACCAACCTCGTTTGTCATGGCGAATTTTCCTTGCCTTCCATCGATCTCGAATATAGCTACCTTGATTCTAGATTCTCGAATTGCTTTGTAAAACGCTGCTTGTGTCCTGTAACCAAGGGCCTTCATTAGATTCTTGCCGCCAATCAGTGGGCCAAATTGGTCTAGAAGATACTGAGTGTTATTCATTTTTACCTCACGTGATTTCGTCATAAGTAATCATGAGTGACTATATAAAATTTTTTATATAGTGCACACTCACAACTTATTTCAATGAAATACAAGACTGCGCAGCTGCAGGTATAGGGATGAACCGATTGCGTCGTGGACCGAAAGAAACACCCAGGATTGAATATGCACGCGCTGCCTACTGGGTTTGCAACTTAAGCTATATGAGCAGTTTATCTTTTACTGAACTAGAAAGATTTCTGACTCCATGGACAGTCAAGAAAAGAGAGGATGGTGGTGGGTTCATCCAGCCTTATGCATTTAGGAAGTATGCAACTGGGCAAAGAATTCCAAAACCGGTAGGTGCTCAGTCTCCAATAAATATCGCCGAGAAGCATTTCCCTGGTTCAAGCGCGGCATATTATTCGATATTCTGGGATATTGTAGGTATTGAGGCCGACAATCAAAGCCAGATAGATCTAAAAGATATATATCATCGTGCTAGCCCGGAGGTAATTAATCATTTAAAGAATGATTTTCTGATCAACAAATCCAAGCCTGTTTTAAATGAGTTTGGGAAGTTCGAGGTTGTTTTCTAAAGCATATAGATGCTTTTTCTCTATTGTTGTTGACTATCCGACTGAGTGAGTCCATTACAATTCAGGATATACAGGATTTGCAGTCATGGTTGTTTTATAACGCTAAGTGCGAACCTATTTCAATGTGCAGTGATCTTTTGCTCAGTATTTTCGAGGAATTCATCCCTGAAGTTGGAATTCTGACTGGTCCTTTAGGATATATCTCAAATCATCAAAATCGCCCCATAAACTCTTTGGTAACTGCGCTAACAAGTGGCAGAGTTGTAACGATGGAATTCGGTGAAGGATTTTTCGATTAAATTAAGCATGGCGTCAATCTAATAGAATTGGCAAAAGGTCTTAAATAAATTTGTGGACCGCATCTGTAACTTAAACGCTGTAATGAATTCTATGCAAATAAAAAATTAAGACTTATGATTATGTTCGCGCTATTTCTAAAAGCATAAATAAAGAACAATTAAGTGATTATAGAAAACACTCCTTTTAAAACTCGAGCTAGAACAATCGATCATTTGGGCAGAGAGCAAATAGCTGATTGCCCTACAGCAATTTCCGAGCTCTGGAAAAACTCTTACGACGCCTACTCAAGATCAGTCGAGTTAAACATATTCAGTGCCAGTGATGGTGGCCTTCCCGTGGCAGTCTTGGTGGATGATGGTCATGGTATGAGTAAAGAGGAATTTATCGACAAATGGTTAGTAGTCGGTACCGAATCAAAAGCACTCAAAAATGAAACTCCCGAAAGTGACAGACATGGTCTCGCATTGCGTCCTCGTCAAGGTCAAAAAGGTATTGGTAGACTTTCATGCGCAGCGATGGGTAGTTTGTTGCTTTTAGTTTCTAAACGAGAAACCGAACCTTTCGTTGCTTCATTAATCGATTGGCGAATTTTTGAGAATCCATATCTAATTCTTAACGATATCGAATTACCGGTTATCGAATTTAATTTTAAAAATGAGTTATTGGATTATCTTCCCAAAATGTTTGATGCCTTAATGTGCAATATATGGGGCACTAATAACGAAAAAGACTCAGAACGTAATAGCCGCATTCGCAATGCATGGCAAGCTTATGATGCTTTTGAAGAGACTGTAGGAAGACCATCCACAAAATCCGATATTGAAAATACAATAATTGAATCTAGTTTTGAGCCTAGGCATTTCGATAAGTGGGCTGTTTGGAATGATAAATCAACTCATGGAACGGGATTGTTTATTTCAAAAATCTCTGACGATCTGTTAAGTCAATTATCAAGTGAATCGGAAAATAACGATGATAGTGCAAATGCCGTTTCACGTAGCAAGTTTTTCGAAACCTTATCTGGCTTCATAGATCCTTATACCAAACCGGATGATCCATTTGTCGTCTCCGACTTTACAGCTCAAGTTAATGTATGGAAGGGCAATTTAATCAGAGTAGTGCTGGATAAAACTAACGAATTTAATGCTAGAGATTTAGATCAATTGGAGCATTTTGTTGAAGGCACAGTGGACAAGACTGGTACTTTCAAAGGGCATTTACGAGTGTTTGGGAAAAGCTTCCCAGATGTTGTCATTCCTCCACGAGAACCACTTTCTAATACTGCAGGTTCATTAGTAGGCCCGTTTCTTATACGCTTTGGAACATTTGAACAGTTATCGGGTAGTACAACTCATCCTGAAGAGCAACATACTAAACTGAAAGAAGCAGCTCAGAAATACTCCGGTTTTATGCTCCACCGAGATGGTTTTCGAATCATGCCATATGGTCGTGAAGACAATGATTATTTTGAAATTGAAAAAAGAAGGTCCTATAACGCCGGTGATTATTTTTGGTCCTCTCGAAGAACTTTTGGGGGCATTAAAATCAGTAGGGAAAGAAACCCAAACCTTCGCGATAAAGCAGGAAGAGAAGGCATTATTGACAATAAGGCCGCTAAACAATTTAAACGCCTTGTAATTAATATATTGGAAGACATAGGCAGAAAGCATTTTGGCCGCCATTCAGATAATCGCAAAGAAATGCTGCCAAAAATTGAAGCAGAGAAAGAGCGCGCTAAAGCTGAAGAAGCTAGAAAAAAACAAATTTCTAAAGAGCGTAAAAATCTTCGCAAAAAGATTGCTGAAAACAGTGACCGATTAACTACGGTATTGAATAAATTAGAACTCTTGATAGATCAGCTTACCCAAGAGGAAAAATTAAAAACAAAAGAGCATGCCATTGAACTCCAAGAAAAATTATCTGAGCTCTCGAGCACAGTTAAAGACCTTGATCTAGGTGCAGAGATAATTAGCCTTGGGTCATTGGAGGATGAGTTTAAAGAATATAAAAAACAACATCAAAAAATTTCCGCACTGCAAAACCAAGCTAGCATAAGCCTAAATATTGTTCTGGGAAAATTATTTGCAGAACTACCAGAACAAATATTCAAGGATGAAAGAGCAAGAAAAACTTCTCAAATTCAAAAGCGCATAATGGCCTGGCAAACAGAAGCACGCCACCACTTAGCTGAAGAATCAATGCGACTAGAGGAGCTGTCTAAGAATCGCATAGCGGCTTTCTTGGGGGCGACGGAAGGACTATATGATCAGATTGCAGAAAATAAAATTCAATTAGCTAACGGATTGAATATATTGGAGCAGACTTATAACTCTCACTCTCGCGAAAATGAAGAAATATTTCCTCCCTATATTGGCGCACTCCAAAGCTTAAGAGATCAAATTGATTTACAGGGGTTAATCTCTTTCTCAATCAAAGAGTCAGATGCACTTCGTGAAGAAATTGGGAGAATCCATGCTCTAGCACAATTAGGCATTACTGTAGAAGTAATTGGCCATGAAATTGAAGGCCTGGATATGACGATCGAACGTGGCCTTAGAGAAATGCCTGATAGTGTCAAGAATTCGGATAACTACAAAAACGTGTTAGCAGCGCATCATGCGTTAAGTGATAAATGGCGTTTCCTTTCCCCACTTAAATTGTCTGGAGAGAAAATTTATCGGAACATTACTGGTGAAGACATTGAAAAATATATTTTAAGTTTCTTTGATGACTATATTGATAAAGACAGACTGGAGATCACTTTTACTCAAGCATTTAAGAGTTTTAGGGTAAAGGAGCTTCCTTCAAAGATTTATCCTGTATTTGTAAATTTGTTTAATAACTCTCGTTATTGGGTTCGCCATACTAAAGAGTCCAAGCAAAGAATTCTTTTGGATTATGTTAACGGCAGAGTAATAGTTGCGGACAACGGTCCTGGGGTAGAAGAAGAAGATCTGTCTCAACTATTTGGCTTGTTTTTCACCAAAAAGGCTAGTGGAGGACGAGGCGTTGGTCTGTACCTATGTCGTGCAAATTTAGCTGCAGGGGGGCATACAATAAAATATGAAACTGAAAGCGATAAGAAATTATTGGCAGGCGCTAATTTCGTACTGGAATTTAAAGGGGCAAGTAATGAATAAAATGGGGTTGACTACGGCGGCTGAAGTCGAAAAAAAAGGAGGAATCTCCGCCAGCTCCAAAACATATTCAGAACTAATCAGCGAGGCTTATATTGAGCCAATTCGCTCAGCCATAGTTGTAGATGATAACTATCCTACGTTAGATAATTATTTAAATAATGCAGTTGGGACGAAAAGTGGTAACGATTTATTGCCGATTATCAACGCATGTAGAGCAGCTCCCCGGCATTGGCTAGTGGATGTAAATGATGGACAAGTGATTGAAGGTACTGAGTATAGACAACTACATCAGAGTGATTTAATGATCCTAGACTATCATTTGGAAGGGGATGCTGAAGGAGGTACGAAAGCAATCAAAGTATTAAGATCGCTCGCTGGAAATAATTATTTCAATTTGGTTATTGTTTACACAGCAAGTAGTGATGTAGAAGAAACAAATAGTCGGATATTAACATTGGCTGAGGGCTTGATTTATGGAGAGCCTGCTTTAACTCACAACCCTACACCCCAAGAAATTATTGACTGGGAGGATGTTGATGCGGACATTGTAAACAAACTTGAAAGTGCAGTTAGCAAAGAAACGCTGCTGAGACTGATACAGCAGCCAAATTTTAATGGATGGCAAACATTCCCTGGTTTAGAAAGCATGGTTGAATTAATCAAGGAGCGTGCTAGAACAGGGAGAGTAAGAGTAGGCCAACCAACTGTCGAATGGGTAGTTAAAAAGAAAGTTCGGGAGCTTGTTCCACTGCTCTCGTCAGAGATGTTTGGTGAGATCCAATTTTCATTAGGTGAGATTAATTGGATTAAATCCAATAAGCTTTTTATAACAGTAGTCCCCAAAAAGATTGATGCTGCTGAATTACCAGAAAAGCTGCTGCAAGCAATTGAAGCGTCCGAACCTTCTCCTCACCAATTATTAATGACAAAAATAAGAAATGTCTTGGATGAGAAAGGTGTCATTGCCGAAAAGTCTGTATTAAGTCAAAAAAAATTACAAGCGTTCTGGCTTAAAGAAATGCTGCACGCCGAAGAGACAGAATATCCCTGGCAGCTAAGTAAAACTATAGATCACCACTGGAGTAGTTTAGCTGCAGAAATTAATCATGAAATACAAAATTATGGTAGCTGTTTATTTGAAACGGTGAAAAGTAAAACCTTATTTGATGTTACACATTTCATTAAATCTCACACCTCAATTGATATATCTGATTCTAAAGATTTGCAAAGTATTAAAGAGGAGTGGAATAGCTTTATTTCTACCAAAAAGTCAGATACTCCATATATCTCAACTGGGTCTATATTCAGAATAACTAAGAACTATGAAGATAATGGCATCAACAAATCTGTAGAAGAATATTGGGTGTGTTTAAGTCCAATTTGCGACTTGGTTCCAGGTCAGAAAGCTAGATGGTCAAATAGTAAAATAGAACAGGCAGCAATTTTGCCCTTCAAAGCCGTAATGCTTTTACCTGAGAGTGATAATAATCGCAGTATGGATCTAGCAAATAGTAATGAATTTGTATTCATAAAAACTGATGAAGAGATAAAGAGTTTTTGTTTTGTACCTTCACCAAACTCCGGAAGCAATCCGTATTGGAACCAATTCTTTGCTCACAACAATGGGTATTTCGGCGAGCATAAGAAGTTCGAGCTAAGCACTATGAACGTCAAAAATATTGCGAATGACAATTTGGAGTTGGTCAGATATGAGGCAGAATTTATAACGCAATTAAGGTATGAGTATGCTCTTAATCTATTACAAAAATTAGGGGGCTCATTATCTAGAGTAGGTCTAGATTTTGTTATGCATGACAAGCCAAAATCAAAAAAAGAGCCGTGTTGCTAAGGTAGCTAATCAGTAGCAGCTAAATGAGTTGCTATTGATATAGCATGGCAACGGATAAACTCTGGAGGCAGTGCATTCCCAATCATTAACGCCACTTTATCCCGTGATTGGTTAATCGGAAAATAGTAATTTTTCGGGAAAGTTTGCAATAAAGCAGCTTCACGAAGACTTATCACTCTATTTTCTTCAGGATGCAGAAAACGCCCCTTTGATGGGTTATTGCACCCCCCCGTCATCGTGGAGGAAACGTCATCCCAAGATAAACGCCCGTACACATCTTTAAAGCCTTGAGGATAACGTTTATGGCATTCTAGCCACATGTGCTGTGGCAGGCTATTTCGGCTACCACCGTCTTTGGGAATCGCTTCAATTAAATTCTGAATCCTTTTTGAGCGCACAGAAGTTAAATTATGCAGCGTGTCTGTTGACTTGGTAACTTCATCTAAAATCTTGAATGCTTCCCTGACTGTAGTTTTTTCTAAGACTTTCTGAGTTTCAGGTATTTTTCCTAATCTACTTGCCATTAAAATCATTCGGCGACGACGTTGCGGTACTCCAAAATTAGCAGCATCTTGAACCTGTACAGTGGAATCGTCTACTTGGTATCCCAACTCCTTTAGTTTTAATACGACTTCATCAATACGTTTATCACGGGCTAATGCGGGCACATTTTCCATCATTACTGCCTTGGGTAGAAAGGCTTCAACGAATTTAAGATACTCGAATACGAGATCGTTTCGTGCATCATCGACAGATGAGGATTTGTTTCGTGTTCTTATAGAAGAAAAACCTTGACATGGTGGGCAGCCGGCAATTAGGTCTAACTCACCTTTCTTTAAACTCCACTTTTGCATAAGCTCTTCTGGAGAAAGAGTTCTAATGTCGGATCTTTGTAAATCTACTTTTGGATGGTTTTCTTTATAGGTGTCAGCTGCAATAGGGAGAATTTCTACCGCACCAATAACCTCAAAACCAGCTTGCTGAAGACCAAGAGTTAACCCACCGGCCCCACAAAAAAGGTCGATTGCTTTTGGTCTTTTTATATTTTCGCTCCCCATGGAGCGGATTTTCTCACAATTCTATGCGGTTACCAAATTTTCAAATCGATTGCAAGTGAGAGATGCTTCCTTAAATCTCGTTTGCTTTAGTACCATATTCAATTGAGTGAAAAATGGTATGTGCTTTCTCTGTTTCCTCGAACAAAGTTTTATACTTATTTCGTAATTCAATGAAAAAGTCAGAATCCAACTTATGGACTTTCACTAAATAAATTAATCTTAATTCCCAGAAGTTGCATATATCCGTAATTACACGAGCAGCATGTGACGTTCTCGCAGAAATAACTCTTTCTAGACTACGTTGATTACGATCTCTTTGTATTATGAGTGCATTTGAATCTTTATGAACGAGGTGGCTAGCTAATCCGTAATGGTGTACCGACATTGAGAAGTATCGAAGAGCATTATCTTCAGATGCCAAGAAATGTTTAATAATGCCTGTAAAGGACCAACGCTCTTCGATCGCCTGCCTTTCTGCTCTGCTGTAATTGTTCCGAATGACCGCAGCGTCTTCATCGCTCAAAACAACTGAACGTATTCCCTGCCATTTATACGACTGAGGATTAGGCATGGCCTCAAGAAAACGCTTTGCTTTTTCACTAATTTTAATACTTGATATAGAGCGTAAGGTTATCCAATACTCATAAACTTTTTCTTCCATTTCTTCGGTGGTCCCAAGAAGCATATAAATATACTTTATGGAGCCCTCCATAATGGATCTTGCAAGAAGATCTGCATCCCATTCTTTGCCATGAGCAATAAGATATAAAACACTTTCACTTGTTTGATGACAGTTGTTGAGTAATTCAGTACTTACAAATCTCACATTATGAGGAAAATGCGCAGAATCTTCGGCGATAAAAGGCTGTGCATAGGCATTACATTCATTTATAAAGGCTGTAGCAATCTCAGTCCAATTATTTATATATTCTTGTAAAGAAAGTGGGTCTTCCTGCATAAGCATAGTTAGAGCTCGCGTTTAGCTTGGTAGGCTATAGGTTGAAAACTCCACTTCGTAATATCCCAAGGGGTTATCAACTCAAGTTTTCCTCCATATGCCAAAACATTTCCCTCCTTACGATCGAGGCGGATGTCGCTTACGAGAGCAAGAATAGTCCCTCCTTGTTTGGCGTAATGTATTTTGAGCTCGTTTGCTGTCAAAAAAAAGCTGTCTGCATATAAGCTGGTTGTTCCCTTTACTTCAACAAACCAAGTCAAATCATTTTTTTCAGTGGTGTAATCAAAAGACTCTTTAGATGAAACATCTTTAATATTAGTGTATCCATTCGCACTCAGTTCAGCTTTTACGATTTCCATTGCTCTCAGTTCTACCGCTAAACGCTCTGGATAGGTTAGGCCTCTTCCTTGCCCAGAGGCTTTCCTTGATTTAGAGATTTTTGTGATTTCAAGCTCCGTTTGGTTTTCGAGGATTGCAGACAAAGGAGCTTTACCAAGACGCTCCTTTTCGTAAATAACTATCAAAAGCCGGCAGAAGTTGCAGAAATCAAGCCAGAAATTTTTTTCGTTAAGGAGACCAAAGTTATAAGCCTTTGCAAATGCAATGGCTTTCTCGAATTGTCTAGAAAGATCATTACCTTTGAGGTCGATGGAGTCGGAATACTTGTTAACATCAAACCCTACAGAAACAGCAGTTTGTTTTGCCCATTCAACTTTGTTTTTAAGCTCGGTGTCAGGAATAGCTATTAAGCTACCATTTCGAAAAAAGGTAGCACCGCATCCTAATGTTAGATAAAAATAATCGCCAGATTTCGAAAAGTGGAAAACAATATACCAACCATCGGTCGCTGCCGAAGACATTTCGTGATCGAAAATCCTAATCCAAGGCGAGACATTTTTACGTCCAACACCATCAGACCCCTCAATTGAACACTCAAAGCCAGCATCTGAAAAAATGGACTCAAAATTATCGATATTGCTCCAAAGATGTGCAGGAATATCTCGCCGAATAAGCTCTCCTCTTCTGCTCATTTGAGGAGTGTTGTTTGAGGCGTAATGTGTTTGAAGAGTAAGGACCTCGTCAATGTCCTTAGCAAATGTTTGGTTACTAATGACCAAATTTTTGGGAACTAGAGTAAACCCGCAGCGACGTAGTGCATTAAAGCAGCTTGTGTTTTCACCACCTTTAAAACTCTTGGGCTCAAAATATTGCCCCGTCATAGCTTCAAGTGCTACCCCAGCTACCTCCTTAGGTGAATATCTTTTTCCATTAAATATCACATCGTATTTAGTGGATTCTGCGAATTTAGTTGTATAGCCTTGGTCAAGTCTATTTATTGCGGAAACTACATGATTTCTTTGTAGGCCATATAGCAACTCATTAATATTCATTATCATCCCTTTTATTTACTATATTAAAAGATGCATGATGCTCATACAAATTAATTCGGAGAATTGATTGGTAGATCGAATTTCAAAAGAAGCTAGAAGCAAAATCATGCGTTCGGTTAAGTCTAAAAATACAAAACCGGAACTATTGATAAGAAAAGTTTTGACGCTACTTGGATATAGGTACCGACTTCATGTTAAAGATCTTCCGGGAAAGCCGGACATAGTTTTTAAAAAAAGGCAGAAGGTAATATTTATACATGGCTGCTTTTGGCATGGTCATGAGGGATGTGCCCGAGGGGTGATGGCGGACAGTGATTTTTGGCGTAAGAAAATAAAAAGTAATAAAGAACGAGATCAAGATATTTTGTTTAATTTAACCCAAAATAATTGGACGTATCTAATCATTTGGGAGTGCGAATTACGAAATTTAAACTCTATCGAAAGTAAGCTCCTAGAATTTCTAGGAGCACCACCAGTTTCTAATCGATAGTTAGCACTCTCAATACAATTTGCTCCATTATGTGTTTGGTGAAAATTAGCGCCCCCTGATGCTATTTTTTCAGCGCATCACGAATTTCACGCAACAGCACGACATCTTCAGGAGTTGGCGCAGGCGGCGGTGCCGGCTCGGCTTTCTTCATCCGGTTCATCTGCTTAACCAGCATAAAAATCACAAAAGCCAGAATAATGAAATTAATCAGGATAGTTAAAAAATTACCATAGGCCAGCATAGGGATACCCGCTGCCTTGAGCGCTGCATAGGTGCCGACGTTACCTTCCGGTACCGGAGCCAAT
>Ga0208509_1000604_pt1 | contig 12500 bp, 10 predicted proteins | sample LakWasMeta7_HOW4_2_FD_183857 | JGI IMG/M metagenome (GOLD analysis project Ga0208509, IMG submission 183857) | Freshwater sediment methanotrophic microbial communities from Lake Washington under simulated oxygen tension - Sediment Metagenome... | ecosystem: Environmental > Aquatic > Freshwater >...
TTGCTCGATCCATTCCGGTTCGATCTTCGCGACCGTGCGCGCATAGACCTTGCTGGTCTCGACCTGCTCGCCGGCCATGATCCATTTCGGCCGCGCCTTGTGTTGGCCCGAGCCCGGAAAGATGAAGAACTTCAGGCCCCGCGCGCCGAGATATTCGTAAGTCTCGTGCCGGAAACCGATATTCGACAGCAGGCCCGGCAACAGCGCCCGATGGATTTCCACATAGCTGGCTTCGACCATGTTCATCTTCAGATTCAAATCGCCCTTGATCACCTGCATGATCTGCGCATGAATGTCGTACCATTCGCGCATCCGGATATAGGACAGGAAATGGTCGCTGCAATATTTACGCAACTTGCTGTTCGACAGGTGCTTCTTCTGTTCCTCGAACTGATTCCAGAGATTCAGCAAGGTCAGAAAATCCGAATCCTCGTGCCGGAACACCGCCTGTTTCGCCTCGGCCTGCGCCAGCTTGTCGGACGGCTTCTCGCGCGGGTCCTGAATGCTCAGCGCGGCGACGATGATCGCGACCTCGGTCAGACAATGCTGTTTTTCGGCCGCGATCAGCATGCGCGCGAGTTTCGGATCGGTCGGAAACTTGACTAGTTGCTTGCCGATGTCGGTCAATTTGCCCTGTTTGTCGAGCGCATTGACCTCCTGCAAGACCGTCTTGCCGTCGCGGATCATCTTGTCTTCGGGCGGCTCGATGAACGGAAAATCCTCGATGTCGCCGAGATTCAGCGCGGTCATCTGCAGGATGACCGCGGACAGGTTCGTGCGCAGAATTTCCGGTTCGGTAAACTCGGCCCGCGCCTGGTAATCTTCCGGCGAATACAGCCGGATGCAGATGCCTTCGGCGACCCGACCGCAGCGCCCTGCCCGCTGGTTCGCGCTCGACTGCGAGATGCGCTCGATCGGCAGCCGCTGAATCTTGCTGCGGTGGCTGTAACGGCTGATCCGGGCATGGCCGGTGTCGATCACGCCGCGAATGCCGGGGACGGTCAAGGATGTTTCGGCGACATTGGTCGCCAGCACGATCCGAATCTTGCCGCCTTTCGGCTTGAACACCCTTTCCTGCTCGCTCGCACTCAGCTTCGCGTACAAGGGCAGGATCTCGTATTGGGAGGGGTGATGTTTTTTCAGCGACTCGGTCGTTTCCTTGATCTCGCGCTCGCCGCTCATGAAGATCAGGATGTCGCCGCGCAAATCGCGCGCCAGTTCGTCGACCGCCTCCAGAATCGCCTGTTGCAAATTGTCGCTGGTTTCGTCATTGGCCGCGTTCTTGCCGTCCTCGTCCTTCTCCGGTTCCTCGACCGGCCGGTAGCGAATCTCGACCGGATAGGTACGGCCCGATACTTCGATGATCGGCGCATCGAAAAAATGCCGCGAAAAACGTTCCGGGTCGATCGTCGCGGAAGTGATGATCAGCTTCAGGTCGGGCCGCTTCGGCAGCAGCCATTTTAGATAGCCAAGCAGGAAATCGATATTCAGGCTGCGCTCGTGCGCCTCGTCGATGATGATCGTATCGTATTGATTCAGATAAGGATCGTTCTGGGTCTCGGCCAACAGGATGCCGTCGGTCATCAGCTTGACCAGCGAGCCGGCATGGGTCTTGTCGCTGAAACGCACCTTGAAACCGACCGACTTGCCGAGCGGCTCGCCGAGTTCTTCCGCGATCCGGTCCGCGACCGTGCGCGCGGCGATCCTGCGCGGCTGGGTATGGCCGATGAAGCCCGCGGAGCCTAGGCCGATCGACAGGCAGATCTTCGGCAACTGCGTGGTCTTGCCGGAGCCGGTCTCGCCGCAGACGATAACCACTTGGTTATTCCTGATCAGTTCACCAATCTCGTCCTTTTTGCCGGTGACCGGCAAATCGGGAAAGTTCAGCGCCGGCACGCTGGCCAGGCGTTGATTGCGTTTCGCAACGGATTGTTCGATGCGGCCTTGCAGCGCGGTAATTTGAGCGATCGGATTCTTGCCTTTCTGATAATCGCTGCGCAGCCGGTCGAGTTGGCGTTTAAAGCCGTTCCGGTCCTGGTTTAAACACTGCGGTAATTGGCGGGAGAGTTGCTTGAGGGTTTCGCTTAGGGACATCAAAACAGCCGGTAAAATGCGGCTATTATACGACAAACCGAGGGCATTCCGGCATTGCCCGGAAAACACGGAAGGTCTCTAAGTTAGAATCAATAATCGGTCGGCAGGCGCGCGGCCAGGTCGTCCCATTGGATCACGATCTCCGGCAGGATGCCGACCGCGGTTTCGCCTTTCAATTCGGATATGTCCGGCTTGCCGTATTCGCCCCCCTGTAAGCGGTAAACCGTCAGCACGCGATCGATCGGATGCACCAGCCAATATTCGCTGACGCCGTGGCGTTCATAAAGCTGGCGTTTCTTGATTTGATCGTGGCCCGCGGTCGAAGGCGACAACACCTCGACGATCCAGTCCGGTGCGCCACGGACACCGCGGCGATCGAGTTTGTTGGAATCGCAGACAACCAGCACGTCGGGCTGGACGACGGTGTCGATTTTGTCGTCCGCTTCCGCAAATTTAGGCAAGCGCACATCCACCGGCGCAATGAATGCCCGACAGGATTTACCCTGCAATGCCTGCCGAGCCTGAAAATAAATCTCCCCCGCCACGTCTTGATGGGGCAAATCCGGCGCCGGAGCCATCATATAAGCCACACCGTCGATCAACTCATAGCGCACATCGTCAGGCCAGGTCAGATAATCGCCGTAGCAATGGAATAAAGTATCTTTTAAAGCCAGCCCCATGACACGCTCCTCATTATTTATGGCTAATCTACGGCAGAATTCGCGCTATATTTTTAGGCGCTCGACGATCCGGTCATTGAGCAAATGCTCCTGGATGATCTGATCAATATCCTGCTGATTCTGAAACGTATACCAGATCGCCTCGGGGTAGACCACCAGCACCGGCCCCTTGTTGCAGCGATCCATGCAACCGGCGTTATTGATCCGGCATTTGCCGGGCCCGTTCAGTTTGAGCTTTTTGACCTGCTCCTTGGCATAATCGCGTAAGGACTGCGCGTCATGATCCGCGCAGCAACTTCTGCCATCTTCGCGCTGGTTGGTGCAAATAAAGACATGGTGCTTGTAATAACTCATCACAAAAATTAAGTGGGTTTCGATGTTCGAGATTATACCCGAAAGCGCAAATCAGTCACCTTACCGATCCGGCTAACTTTTAGCCTAAGCCTGATTGGCTTTCCATGCGATGGAACTTTCCGAACACATTGACTGTCTTCTAAAACATTCATTTCAATCGCTCTTCACAACGCACCAAGGACATCGACATGAAGCCCATAAAAATAACATCCGCCGCGCTTTTTCTCCTACTGCCTCTCAGCATGGCAAGCCACGCCGAAACGCCCGAATCGCCGGCTGCCCCCGGTGAACCGATGAGCATGCCCGGCGGCATGGGCATGCATCGCGGGATGGGCATGCGCGGCCATATGTCCGAGGCAGAGCGGGACCAGAACATGCGTATGCAGCAAGACCATATGCTCAAGATGCATGACCTTTCGAACCGGATTTTGGCCGAACCCGACGCCAAGAAAAAAGAACAGTTAAAAAACGAACAATTTGAACTGATGAAGGCGCATCAGGCGCAAATGATGACGCATCGAATGGAAAGGATGCAAAAACATCAAAAACCGGAACAACCGGCCCCCGCCCCCAAGACCACCAAATAAGCTTCGGCCCCATTTCTCTTCCGTTGCATCATTTCCGGACCTTTCGTGAAGAAAGGCCCGGAACTTTGTCTTTTTTGAATGCTCTCGGCTTATGCATGGCATGCATTGCTTGAATATCAAAAAAAATACTGTCTATAATGAAGGCAGTTATTTTTCATGAATCAGCTAACTGAAATGCCAAAACTGACTGTTTATTTCAAAGATAAAGAAATCGAATCCTTCATGTTTGATGAAGGCACGGTGCGGGTTGGCCGCGATGAAACCAACGATGTCACGATAGACAGTCTGGCGATTGCACCGGTTCACGCCGTGATTACGCTGCGTAACGGCGTCGCCACGATCAGGCCGTTACAGGATGAATTTCCGATTTCGGTCAACGGCGAAAAGACCCAGGAAGGCGTTCTGAACCATAACGACATGATTGCCCTGGGCAAACATCATGTGCTTTTCAGCAGCACCTCGGCAGGCATGTTCAAGCCGTTTGCCGAAGCGTTAAACCACGAACCCTCGCCCGCCGCGCCGCTGTTCGGCATCGAACCCGAGTTGCCGAACGGTAGTTTCCAGATCATGGACGGCGAAAATATCGGCAAAATCATCCCGATCAAAAAAAATATGGTGCAATTGGGACGCCCAGGCCAAGGCATTGTCGTAGTAACCCGGAAAAAAGACGGTTATTTTGTCTCGACGCTCGAAAACAAAGGCTCGCTGACCGTCAACGGCGAAGCGATCGATAATAAAATCATCAAGCTGACCCATAACGACGTGCTCAGCATCAACGACAAGTCGCTGCAATTCTTTCTGAGCTGATTCTCGGACGCTCGACCTACAAATCGGCTAGAATTTCGAGCGCATCCGCCAGCGTCGCGACCGGATACACGGTCAATCCGTCGATCGCTTTTTTGGGCGCATTCGCTTTCGGTATCACCGCCTTTTTAAAGCCATGCTTGGCCGCATCGTTCAGCCGGGCGTAACCATTGGCCACCGGACGGATTTCACCGCTCAAGCCCAACTCGCCAAAAAAGAATGCGTCATGCGGGATGATCCGATCCCGTAAACTCGACACGATGCCGATGATGATCGCCAGATCCGAACTGGTTTCGGTCACCTTGATGCCGCCGACCACGTTCGCGTAAATCTCGTCGTTCGCGGTAAAAATGCCGCCGTGCCGCGACAACACCGCAAGCAGCATCGCCAGCCGGTTTTGATCGAAGCCGACCGCCAGACGCCGCGGATTGCCGTACTGGCATTCGGTCACCAGGGCCTGAATTTCGACCAGCAAGGGCCTCGTGCCTTCCCACAGCACCGTCACCACGCTGCCCGAAGACGGCTTGTCGGGCCGGTTCAAAAACATCGCGGACGGATTTTTGACTTCCTTCAGCCCCGCGCTGTCCATCGCAAAAAAACCCAGTTCACCGACGCTGCCGAAGCGGTTTTTATCGGCCCTGAGCACCCGAAAGCGGGCATCGTCGGTCGCCGCCAAAATCACCTGACTATCGACGATATGGCTCAGGGTCATCGGCCCCGCCAAGGACTGGTCCTTGGTCACATGGCCGACCAGAAACAGCGCGACGTTATTTTTTTTCGCATACTGGGTCAGATAGCTGGCCGACTCCCTGACTTGGGACACCGAACCGGGCGCCGATTCGGACTGTTCGCTATAAACGACCTGGATCGAATCGATCACCGCGACTTGCGGCTTGACCTCGTCCATCACATCGGCGATGCGCTGCACCGACGTTTCGGCCAGCATCAGAATCTTGTCCGAAGGCAGCTTCAACCGGCGCGCCCGGTCGGCAATCTGACGCAGCGATTCCTCGCCGGAAACGTACAGCACATCAACGCCCTGCTGCGCGATATGCGCAATGATCTGCAGCAGAATCGTGCTTTTGCCGGCGCCCGGTGCGCCACCGATCAGCACCACGCTGCCTTTGACCAGGCCGCCGCCGAGCACGCGATCGAACTCCGTCATGCCGGTCTGGATTCTTTCCTCGCGCACCAGCGCGACAGCTGATAACAGCTGGACCTCGGATTTGCCGCCCGCATAGCCGTCCCGGCGCTGAGTGCGGCCGGCGGCAGCCGACCCCAGGCGCACCTCCTTGATCGTATTCCACGCACCGCAACTGGTGCATTGGCCGTTCCAGCGTGGATAATCGGCACCGCATTCCGCGCACACAAAGGCGGTTTTGTCTTTTTTGCTCATTCAATCGGAGAAAATCAAAAGTCCTGCAATAGTAAAATACCCAATAAGTCGCTTAGCGCCGTCCGTCGCGAACTATCGGCTTTGTTTGATCGCCCAGGCCACATCCGCCGCCTGCCGGTTTTCTTTCACATCGTGCACACGGAACAGTTTGACGCCGGCCATCACGCCGAGCGCGGTCGTGACCGCGGTTGCAGTGACCAGTTCGACCGGCTCTTCGACATGGCACAACGAGCCCATGAAACGCTTGCGGCTGGTGCCGAGCAGCACCGGAAAACCGAGCCCGACAAAGGCATCGAGATGCGCGAGCAAATCGATATTATCCTGCCGGCGCTTGCCGAAGCCGATGCCGGGGTCGATGATGATCCTGTCTTTTTTGATGCCCGCCGCTAAAGCCGCCTCGACGCGCTCCCGCAAAATCGCCACGACCTCGCCGACCACCTCGTCATAATACGGATTGTCCTGCATCGTTTTCGGCGTGCCCTGGTTGTGCATCAGCACGATCGGCGCGCCCAGGCGCGCAGCCAGCGTCAGCATCTTTGCATCTCCGGTGCCGCCCGAAACGTCATTGATTAGATCGGCGCCCGCCCCCATGGCGGCTTCGGCGACTTCGGCCAGGGTCGTATCGATGCTGATCAGGAGATTAGATGACAAACCCTTGATCGCCTCGATCACCGGCACCACCCGGCGGATTTGTTCCGAAGCCGGCACCGGCTCCGAACCCGGCCGCGTCGATTCGCCGCCGATGTCGATGATGTCCGCGCCGTCGGCCAACATCTTCTCGGCCTGCGCCACGGCCGCGCCGACCGTGCCGTATTTTCCGCCATCGGAAAAACTGTCCGGCGTCACGTTCAATATTCCCATGATCAACGGTTTCTCGAAAGCTCTAAACAAAATCCAAACTCCTCTGTACGAACGGTGGTCAAACCTTCGAGTATAATACCCGGACCTAATCCACCCCAAACAAATAATTGATGGATAAACCGCGCTTAGCCTGGGCCATTACCGGCTCCGGCCACTATATCAAAGAGTGTCTGGATTTTTTGTTGACCCTCGACCGTGTCGATTTATACATCAGCCAGGCCGGCGAAGAGGTGCTCAGAATGTACGGCTATGACTTGAAGGAAATACGCGAGAAGATGCCGGTTTACCGCGACAAGACCGCCTCGTCGCCGCCGGTCGGCCTGTTCTACAAGGGCTACTACCACACCTTCGTGATGGCCCCCGCCACCTCGAACACGGTCGCCAAATGCGTGCTCGGCATCGCCGACTCGCTGGTCACCAACCTGTTTTCACAGGCCGGCAAATGCCGGGTGCCGAGCATCGTCTTCCCCTGCGACACCGCGCCGGAAATGGAAACGACCGCGCCGGGCGGCATGGTGATGGTGTATCCGCGCAGGATCGATCTCGAAGGCACCGAAAAACTGCGCGCGATCGAATACACGACCGTCGTCGAGACGGTCGAAGACTTGATCGTGAAGGTCAAGGAACGCTTAAAGGCGGTCGAATGAGCGAGCACATCCTGTTTCTGACCGGCAAGCTGGCCGAAAAACAGCTGCGGGCGATCCTCGAAAAGATGCAGCCGACATTCCGCTATACGGTGCATCAGCTCGGCATCAAGGTCGCCGCCTTGATGACCGCGGACATGATCGGGCGCCGGCTGACCGACACCTTCGGCGCCGACCGCATCATCGTGCCGGGCCGCTGCCGCGGCGACCTCGACAAGCTGTCCGAGGACAAGGGTCTGCCGATCGAACGCGGCCCCGACGAACTGAAGGATTTGCCGCAATTTTTCGGCCAGGCCGCGCACAAGCCCGATCTGAGCCGGTATCGGGTCAATATCTTCGCCGAGATCGTCGATGCGCCGAACCTGAGCATCGAGGCCGCGGTCGAGCGCGCGCGCTATTATCAAAGGAACGGCGCCGACGTGATCGACATCGGCTGCCTGCCGAGCACGCCGTTTCCGCTGATGGAAGACATGATCCGGACGCTGAAACAGGAAGGCTTCAAGGTCAGCATCGACTCGTTGAATACGGACGACCTGCTCAAGGGCGCGAAGGCCGGCGCCGATTTCATGCTCAGTCTGCACGAAAGCACCTTGTGGATCGCGGACGAGGTCGAGGCGACGCCGATCCTGATTCCGGAAAAACACGAAGACCTGGCCTCGCTCGACCGCAGCATAAAGGCGATGCAGGCAAAAAACCGCCCCTTCATCGTCGACCCTATCCTCGACCCCTTGCATTTCGGCTTCACCGAATCGGTCGTGCGCTATCACGACGTCAGAAAGCGCCATCCCGACATCGAGATCATGATGGGCGTCGGCAACATCACCGAACTGACACATGCGGATACCATGGGCATGAACGCCTTGCTGCTCGGCATCTGCTCGGAACTGAACATCAATCAGATCCTGGCGACCGAGGTCAGCCGGCACGCCTGCCGCGCGATCAAGGAAGCCGACCTGGCCCGGCGCATCATGCACGCGGCGAAGGAGCACAACACGCTGCCGAAACATATCGATCCGGGCCTGATGGCCCTGCACGAGCCATCGCCCTTCCCCTATTCTTTCGCCGAGATCGCGGAACTGGCTGGCGCAATCAAGGACCCGAGCTACCGGATTCAGATCAGCCCCGAAGGCGTACATATCTTCAACCGCGACGGCCTCAACAGCGCCGCCGATCCGTTCGCGCTGTTCCCGAAACTCGGCGTCGAAACCGACGGCGGCCATGCCTTTTACCTCGGCGTCGAACTGGCACGCGCCGAGATCGCCTGGCGCCTCGGCAAGCGCTACAACCAGGACGAGGCGCTGACCTGGGGCTGCGCGACCGATCAGGGCGAATCTACAATCGACCTGCACACCTTCAAGCCCGCCGGCACGACATTGCAAAAGAAAGAACCCCATTAAGCTAGGTACGGCCCCTCCGCTCATTGTATAATTGCGGGGTTTAAGATTTACCGCGTTACCATGCTTTGCGCCGGGAATGCATCCCGAACCGCCCGGCGGTTCGGGATGCCGAGCGTGGAAACCCTAAGCCAAATTTTTATTGCCACCATTTAAAGTATCAATCCAACAATGACTGTCGAAAAACCTTCCATACGCCGCCGCGGTATCTATTTGTTACCCAACTTGTTTACGACGGGAGCGCTGTTTTCGGGTTTTTACGCGATCACTTCCGCGATGAACGGACACTTCGAAACCGCGGTGATCGCGATCTTCATCGCGATGGTGCTGGACGGGCTCGACGGCCGCGTCGCGCGCCTGACCAATACGCAAAGCGAATTCGGCGTGCAATACGACAGCCTGTCGGACATGGTGTCATTCGGTGTCGCGCCGGCGTTGGTGATGTATCTGTGGGCGTTTTCCGGCCTCGGAAAATTGGGCCTGTTCGCGGCCTTCGTACACACGGCCGGCGGCGCCCTGCGTCTGGCGCGCTTCAACACCCAGGTCGAAACGGCCGACAAGCGCTATTTCCAAGGCTTGGCGAGCCCTGCCGCCGCCGCGATTCTGGCCGGCTTCATCTGGTTTGCGCTCGAATACCAATACGATGTGGACTATCTGAAATATCCCGCGCTGATCTTGACCACCGCGACCGGCCTCTTGATGGTCAGCAATTTCCGCTATTTCAGCTTCAAGGGCATCGACTGGAAAGGCAAGGTGCCGTTCGTGGTTGCGATCGTCGCGATGCTGATCATCGGCTTCGTGATGACACAGCCGCAATCGATGCTGTTCTTTTTGTCGCTGATCTATGCGGCATCCGGTCCGGTTCTGACGCTGGTGTTGCTGAGACGCCGCCGGCTGCACGCAAGAAAATCAGAAAAATCCGCTTGAGGCCCCCCATTCATTAGCGTATAGTCGCATTATGTTCACACCATACACCTTCATTCACGACTCTACACCGGCCGCTCGCGGGGCCGCTTCCTTGCTGTTGCCTGCACTTTCTCTGCTGCTGAGACTACTGCCCTGAGGGGCACATAACTCAACTCTCACAGAATCGCTTTATACACCCATTTTTTAAATCCTCGGCAAGGCACGCGTGGGGGGTTCTCCATGCAGGGAATTTTTTATGAAAGACAAATTAATCATTTTTGATACGACGATGCGCGACGGCGAGCAGAGCCCCGGCGCCTCGATGACCCGTGAAGAAAAAATCCGTATCGGCCGGGCGCTGGAACGCCTGAGAGTCGATGTGATCGAAGCCGGCTTCCCGGCCGCCAGCCCCGGCGATTTCGAATCGGTGCAGGCGGTTGCGAACGTGATCAAGGACAGCACCGTTTGCGGCCTGGCCCGCGCCCTGGACAAGGACATCGACCGCGCCGGCGAAGCGTTGAAAGGCGCAAGCCGCGCCCGTATCCATACCTTCATCGCGACCTCGCCGCTGCATATGCAAAAGAAATTGCAGATGTCGCCGGAGCAGGTGATCGAATACGCGGTGCGCGCGGTCAAACGCGCCCGCCAATACACCGACGATGTCGAATTTTCGCCCGAAGACGCAGGCCGCTCGGAAGAAGACTTCTTGTGCCGGATTCTCGAAGCGGTGATCGACGCCGGCGCCCGTACCTTGAACATTCCGGATACGGTCGGTTACTCGATCCCGCAGCAATTCGGCGCGACGATCAAGAACCTGATTGAGCGCATCCCGAACTCGGACAAGGCGATCTTCTCGGTGCATTGCCATAACGACCTCGGCCTTGCGGTTGCAAATTCCTTGTCCGCGGTCATGAACGGCGCCCGCCAGATCGAATGCACGATCAACGGCCTCGGCGAACGCGCCGGCAACGCCTCGCTCGAAGAAGTCGTGATGGCTGTGCGCACGCGCCAGGACGTCTTCACCTGCGATACCAGTATCGACACCCGCGAAATATTGACCTGCTCCAAACTGGTCTCCTCGATTACCGGTTTTCCGGTGCAGCCGAACAAGGCGATCGTCGGCGCGAACGCCTTCGCGCATGAATCCGGCATCCACCAGGACGGCGTGTTGAAAAACCGCGAGACCTACGAGATCATGCGCGCCGAGGACGTCGGCTGGAGCGCGAACCGGATGGTGCTCGGCAAGCACTCTGGCCGCAACGCCTTCAAGAGCCGGATGACCGAATTGGGGCTGGTGTTCGAATCGGAAGAAGAATTGAACGATGTGTTCATGCGTTTCAAGCAACTGGCCGACAAGAAGCACGACATTTTCGACGAAGATTTGCAGGCCTTGGTCTCCGAGGCGAGCTTCGAGGCCGAAGACGAAGTCGTCAAATTGATCGCCCTGAAAGTCTGCTCCGAAACCGGCGAAGTGCCGGTCGCGAAGGTGACCCTGCGCATCGACAACCAGGAAGTGACCGGCGAGTCGAGCGGCGGCGGCGCGGTCGACGCCAGCCTGAAGGCGATCGAAAACCTGGTGCAATCGAAGGCCAGCCTGGAATTGTATTCGGTCAACAACATCACGAACGGCACCGACTCGCAGGGCGAAGTGACCGTGCGCCTCGAAAAGGCCGGCCGCATCGTGAACGGCATGGGCGCCGACACCGACATCGTGATCGCCTCCGCGAAGGCCTATGTGAATGCGGTGAACAAGCTGCAGACCGGCGACCTGCGCCAGCATCCGCAAAAAGGAAATGTCTAGCCGCGGCAACCTGCTTTACCGGCAAGGCGCGGGGCAATCCGCCCTGCCCTTGCCTCCGCTTGACGGCGCCTGACCATGGATAACGCCACCCGCCTGCTTTATCTCGAAGCGATGGGCATCACCGTCTGGCAGCCCAAATCGCCTGGCGCATCCGCACCCACGACAGGCGACCCTACGGCGTCAGCGCCGCTCGGTCTAGCCCACGAAAACAATTCCCCCGACACTCTTTCCCACGCGCTGCGTGGGAATGCGGTCAGCACCGCGCCAGCGGTGCGTGGCGATGAATTCAGCAGCGATGCAGAACTATCTCACCTGACATCAATCGACACGGAAACACGCGATAGCGAATCCGACCGCGAAGACGACTCCCCCAACCTATACAGCCCCGCAATTCACAGCGAGGCCGCAAGCCCATCCGCCGTCGCTCAACTCGACTGGGACGCACTGCAAACCACCGTCGCCGCCTGCACCCACTGCGACCTCTGCAAGACCCGCACCCAGACCGTCTTCGGCAGCGGCAACAAACAGGCCGACTGGATGCTGATCGGCGAGGCCCCCGGCCAGCAGGAAGACTTGCAGGGCGCGCCGTTCGTCGGCCCGGCCGGGCAACTGTTGACCGAAATGCTGCGCGCGATCGGGCTCGACCGTGATGAGGTCTATATCGCGAATATCCTGAAATGCCGGCCGCCCGGCAACCGCGATCCCAAACCCGAGGAAGCGGAAAGCTGCCGCCCCTATCTGGAACGCCAGATCGCCTTGATTCGGCCGAAAATCATTCTGGCGGTCGGACGCATCGCCGCGCAAACTCTCTTGGGCACCGATGCGCCAGTCTCCAAACTGCGCGGCAAGGTCCACACTTTAAATCAGACGCCGCTTGTTGTAGTCTATCACCCTTCCTATTTGTTACGCTCGATGCTCGAAAAGAAAAAAGCCTGGCTCGATTTACAACTGGCACTCAACACCTATCAAAATAACAAGA
>Ga0208509_1000605_pt1 | contig 12483 bp, 10 predicted proteins | sample LakWasMeta7_HOW4_2_FD_183857 | JGI IMG/M metagenome (GOLD analysis project Ga0208509, IMG submission 183857) | Freshwater sediment methanotrophic microbial communities from Lake Washington under simulated oxygen tension - Sediment Metagenome... | ecosystem: Environmental > Aquatic > Freshwater >...
TTTGATGGTCACACCTGATCCCGGCGTCATTGAAGTCAATATTCATCCTTCGAAAAGCTGGCAAGAGTTGGTGGATAAAACCACCATTCTTTATGAACAAGCGCATCAAGTCAGATTGGGCACAGAAAAATTTATGCTCGATGGCCGACATACCGGCACCGGTGGCGGCAACCATATCACCATGGGGGCGGAAACACCGACTGACAGCCCGTTATTACGTCGACCGGACTTATTACGCAGTCTGGTGACGTACTGGCAGCATCATCCGGGCTTGTCATATTTATTTTCCGGCATGTTTATCGGCCCGACCAGCCAAGCGCCGCGCGTTGACGAGGGCAGGGATGAAAAACTCTATGAATTGGAAATTGCTTTCCAACAAATGCCTGAAGGCGAAGTACCTGCGCCTTGGTTGGTTGATCGACTGTTGCGACATTTGCTGACCGACATTACCGGCAACACGCACCGTTCCGAGTTCTGTATTGATAAACTATATTCTCCCGACAGCTCGACCGGGCGCTTGGGCATTTTGGAATTGCGCGCTTTTGAAATGCCGCCGCATGCCCGGATGTCATTAGTACAAACCGTATTATTGCGTTCGCTGATTGCTTGGTTTTGGCGTGAGCCTTACAAGCATGACTTGGTCCGCTGGGGCACCGAATTACATGACCGTTTTATGCTGCCGCATTATGTGCATGAAGATATGAAACAAGTCACCAAGGACTTGCAGCGTGCCGGTTATGGCTTTGAACTGGAATGGCTGGAACCATTTTTTGAATTCCGCTTTCCTCGTTACGGCAACACCATGGTCGACGGCATTGATCTGGAAATGCGTTTTGCGATTGAGCCTTGGCATGTGTTGGGCGAAGAAGTCAGCAGTACCGGCACCGCGCGCTATGTCGATTCATCGGTCGAGCGGGTACAGATAAAAGTCACCGGTTTTACCGAAGGGCGCTATGTGTTGACCTGTAATGGCAGACGCTTGTCATTGCGCAATACCGGCCGACAAGGCGAATATGTGGTCGGGGTGCGTTATCGCGCCTGGCAACCGCCTTCCGCGTTACATCCTACTATCAGCCCGCATGTGCCTTTAGTTGTTGATGTGATTGATACCTGGAATGGTCATTCGGTAGGTGGCTGTACTTATTATGTTGCCCATCCTGGTGGCCGTAGTTATGACGCATTTCCGGTCAATAGCTATGAAGCTGAAGCCAGACGCGTTACCCGCTTTTGGGATTTTGGCCACACGCCTGGCGCTATTGTGCGACCACCGCTGGCCGTGCCGCCGGTGGCCTCATCGGACCAAGAATCATTGGCAAAATTTACCGTCAATGAAGCAGTGCCAAGACCAATGGCGCCGCCCATGGAGGAGCTGAGTCACGAATATCCGTTTACAATGGATTTACGGCACCGAAATAGATAGAGGTAGGGTACGCATTGCGACCCATTATTGTGGTGAATACATTTGTAACGGTACGCAATGCGTACCCTACGCAACTATTAATGGATACGGCATTAATTTTGGAGATTGATTCAAATGACCGATAAATTAAAGAAACTACCCCCAGCGATGTTGACGTTGGATGATAAAAGTTACGAATTGCCTACTTTGATCGGCGTTGAGGGCGAAAAAGCCATCGACATTTCCAAATTGCGTAACCAAAGCGGTTATGTGACCTTGGACGAAGGCTATGGCAATACCGCCAGCTGCGAAAGTTCCATCACTTACATTGACGGTGAAAAAGGTATTCTGCGTTATCGCGGTTACCCGATTGAAGAATTGGCTGAGCATTCACGCTTTGTGGAAGTCGCCTATTTATTACTGAATGGCGAGTTGCCAAACAGCCAGCAATTGTTGGATTTTTCCACCAACCTCAATGAGTCTTCGATTATCCACGAAGACATGCATCATTTTTTTAATGGCTTTCCGCGCGGCTCCCACCCTATGGGAATTTTGGCGACCATGGTGGCGTCATTGTCGACGTTTTATCCGCTACCAGACCGCCTCGATAGTGCGACAGAACAGCAAGTGGTTATCAATTTGATATCGCAGGTACGCACTATCGCAGCGTTTTCTTACAAGAAATCGATTGGCGAGCCGCTGGTTTATCCGTCTTATAAGCTTAAGTTTGTCCGCAATTTTTTGAATATGATGTTTTCATCGCCGGTGCGTGATTATGAGCTGGACGAAGACATCGTCAGAGCTATCGATATGTTTTTCATTTTGCATGCCGATCATGAGCAAAATTGCAGCACCTCGTCAGTGCGTACCGCGGGATCAAGTATGGCGAATGTGTATGCTGTGGCTTCTTCCGGTATTTCCGCGCTTTGGGGGCCGCGTCATGGCGGTGCCAATCAGCACGTAATACAAATGTTGGAGCAGATACATGCTGACGGCGGTGACGGCACTGAATTTATCAATCAGGCCAAAGACAAAAACTCAACCAGCCGACTGATGGGCTTTGGTCACCGTGTGTATAAGAATTTTGATCCGCGCGCGATGGTATTAAAAAAGCAATGTGACAAATTATTAAACAAAGCCGGGGTTAATGATCCATTGTTTGATATTGCGCGTCGATTGGAAGAGCTGGCTTTAAAAGACGATTATTTCATCTCACGAAAGCTATACCCCAACGTGGATTTTTATTCCGGTTTAATTCTGCGTGCAGCCGGCATACCCACCAATATGTTCACGGTGTTATTTGCCATCGGCCGGATGCCTGGTTGGTTGGCGCATTGGCGGGAAATGCTTAAAGGCGATCAAGTGATTATTACCCGTCCTCGTCAGCTTTATGTTGGTGAACCGTTACGTCATTTTCAGGATATTGATCAGCGGCCTTGATACTACTGACAGCAAATCAATAGGGACGCAATGTGAGCGAAGCAAACGGGGATATTGGCGCGCAATATTACGCCACCAAACTTGGCGTTTACGATGAAATGGTTGCCAAAGAAACCAAAGTGCTGCCGCATTGGGAGCGTTTTATGGGCTCTGTTGCAAAACTCGGCAGCGAACAATTAGAGCTGCGTCGCCGTGAAGCTCAACGCCTGTTAAGAGAAAACGGCGTTACCTATAACGTTTACGGCGATACGCAAAAACTCGCCCGCCCCTGGCGACTTGACCCCATTCCACTACTGATCAGCAGCGAAGAATGGGCGCTGATTGAAGCGGGATTAAAGCAACGCGCCGAATTGCTTGATTTGGTGTTAAGAGACATTTACGGCAAGCAGCAACTGTTAAAAAAAGGTCTGTTGCCCAGTGAATTAGTGTTTGCCCACGATGGTTTTTTGCATCCGTGTGTCGGCGCACTGCCGGAAAAACAGCGTCAGTTGATTGTCTATTCCGCCAACCTTGCCCGTGGTCATAACGGCCGCATGTGGGTGTTGGATGATCGTAGTCAGGCGCCATCGGGTGCCGGTTATGCGTTGGAAAATCGCACTGTGATGACGCGAGTAATTCCTGAGATTTTTAGAGAAACGCAAGCGCATCGGCTGTCCGGATTTTTCAAGGCGCTGCGTAAAGGCTTGGCCGAGCTGGCGCCGCACAATAAAGAAGATCCGCGCATTGTGGTACTCACGCCTGGCTCTCTTAATGAAACTTACTTTGAGCATGCCTACTTAGCGTCTTATCTGGGCTTTACGCTGGTTCAAGGTGATGATCTGACGGTACGAGATGGCCGTGTCTGGCTTAAATCGCTGGATGGCCTGCAACCGGTCGACGTTATTTTGCGGCGAGTGGATGATTCTTTCTGCGACCCGCTGGAACTACGCAGCTCTTCACGATTAGGTGTAGCCGGGTTGCTGGAAGCGGTGCGTCGAAATAATGTCGCCATTGCTAATCCACTCGGCAGTAGCGTGCTGGAAAATCCGGGATTACTGGCGTTTTTACCTCGGCTATCGCGCTATTTTTTAAATGAAGAGTTAATGCTGCCTTCGGTGGCGACTTGGTGGTGCGGACAGCGCCGCGAGCGGGATTTTGTCTTGCAAAATCTTGAGCGCATGGTCATCAAACCCATCAATCGCACCACGGGAAATTATGCGCTGTTTGGCGGTCAATTAAGCACCAAGGAAAAAGAGCAATTACGGGCCACTATTTTGGCTAAGCCACATTGTTATGTGGCTCAGGAGCAAGTTGGCTTTTCAACCGTGCCGGCCTTTATCGACCATCGCATTGAACCGCGCTTTGCCGTGTTGCGGAGTTTTGTGGTCGCGACTAGCGAGGGTTACCAAGTAATGCCAGGCGGTTTGACGCGGGTTGCGCGGCAGCAAGATGATTTTATCGTCTCCAATCAAGCGGGCGGCATCAGTAAAGATACGTGGGTATTAGCGGATGAGCCGGACAAGCAGGTGAGTTTATGGACTCAGCCGGGCCGGGATGTGATTTTGTCGGCTGTCACCGAACCCTTAACCAGTCGCGCGGCGGACAACCTGTTTTGGGTGGGCAGACACCTTGAACGTATCAAAGCAGCGGCTCGTTTAATGCGCACGTTACTGCCCAAGTTATCGGAAGCCCAGGAGCTTGACGATCCACTGGATGGCCAATGCCTCAACGTTTTGTTGTGCGCGATGACGCAAGTCACCGGCACCTATCCTGGGTTTATTTTAAGCAATGCGACGGTGTTAAAAGCCCCTCAAAATGAATTAATGGCCCTGGCTAAAAATGTCAATCGTGCAGGAACGTTGGCGACCAGCATCCAGGCATTTGCTCAAACGGCGTTTAGTATTCGTGATGTCTGGTCCCAGGATACCTGGCGCTGCGTTGATAATATTCAACGGCGCTGGCAACAACGGGTCGTCAATAATGATTGCGATCTGGAACAACTGCAAAAATATCTGGATGATTTAATTACCGGTTTTGTTGCCTTTATTGGTTTAACGTCGGAAAGCATGACCCGTGAAGCTGGTTGGTTAATGCTGGATAGCGGTCGTCGTTTGGAACATGCGCTGGCATTGGTTGGCTTGCTGCGCGCTACAGTGGTGCAGCGGCATGAACTGGCCTTGCAAAATCAGCTGCTGGAAGCGTTGTTGGTCGCTACCGATAGTTTAAGCATTTATCGACGCCGGTATCGTTCCTTTATCCAGTTACCGATGGTGCTGGAATTGTTATTAATGGACGAAACTCACCCGCGTTCATTGGCTTATCAACTGCACCAGTTATCTGCTCATATCAGTGATTTGCCTAGAGAACGCGGTAAAGGCCAATTGAGCGAAGAAGAATGTTTGATACTCAGAGCCTATACCGACTTACGACTGGTCAAAGTGTCTGAATTAGTTAAAGTTGACGACAAAGCCGGTGTTTACAGCGAGCTGGAAAATTTGTTATCGGCAATGACGGAATTGTTATGGCAGCTTTATGACGTTATTGCGCAAGCGTATTTTAGCCATTCTCAAGTGCCTCAATTAATGACGCCGACGCAATCAGAGGATGACTTGTGAAATTCCGCATTACCCACAGCACCTACTATCAATACAGTCAGCAGGTCGGTCTTTGCCAGAATGAAGCACGGCTACAACCGCGTGATTTCTGGCGTCAGCAATGTCATGCCAGTCGCTTCGAAATCAATCCGGAGCCTAGCGATTTTCAGGAGCGTAGCGATTTTTTCGGCAATCGTGTCGCTTATTTTGCAATACAACAAACGCATCAGCGCTTAACTGTGACTGCCATTAGCGAAGTGACCGTGTTTCCTCGGCAAGTTCGTAATGAATTGGTTAGTCTGGTGACCTGGGAACAAGTGCGTGACCAGTTACAAAGCCAGAATCAGTCAGATGTAGGATGGGCAACGCTTGCCGGCTCATCGTCAATGACTGGACAAACGCAAAGCCAATCGCAAGGGCAAACGCAGCAAACCGATGTGCAGGATGAACTATTGGAAGCCAAGCAGTATTTACTGGATTCGCCGATGGTGGCGACAAGTGCCGAATTGGCTAATTACGCACAAAGCTCATTTGAGCCGGGTCGGCCATTGGTTCAGGTCGTTGCGGATTTGATGCAGCGTATCCATGTCGATTTTACTTATGATCCGACCTTTACCACGATTGCGACGCCGTTATCTGATGTGCTGCATTTTCGTCGTGGTGTCTGTCAGGATTTTGCCCATTTGGCGATAGGATGCCTGCGTTCCTTTGGCATTGCGGCGCGGTACGTCAGTGGTTATGTGGAGACGCTGCCTGCGCCAGGTAAGCAACGTTTGGTTGGCGCAGATGCGTCACATGCTTGGTTTGCAGTCTATGTGCCGGGTACGGGTTGGCTGGAGTTTGATCCCACCAATAATACTTTGCCCTTTGATCAACATATTACTTTGGCTTGGGGGCGCGATTACACGGATGTCACACCACTGAAAGGCATCGCTTTTGGCGGCGGGCAACATAGCTTGTCGGTGTCAGTGGATGTGCTTAGATTGGATTAATGTGTGGCTCTTTTATACTTTTTACATCATGGACGTTGGAGTTGGTTTGCTGGATAATCAACAACCTTAATTTAATAACAACAAACGAACGTTTCTATGACTTATTGTATTGCAGCTTCTATAGACGAAGGACTTATTCTGGTTTCTGATTCAAGAACCAACGCAGGTATTGATAACGTCAGCACCCACGGCAAAATGCATGCATTTAAGACTAACGATGACCGTAAAATTGTGTTGTTGTGCGCCGGTAATCTTGCCACTACCCAAGCTGTCTTGGAGCAGTTGCACCGCGATAAAGTTAAGGATGCTGGCGTAAACCTGAATAATGTTGAGTGTTTGTCTGAGGCTGCTGCCTATCTGGGCCATGTCAGTGTCGAAAAACAAAAACAACACGTCAATCCAGAAGGTCAATCAGCTTTTAATCCATCGGCCAGTTTTATTTTAGCTGGGCAAATCGGTGATGAGCCACATGGCGCTTACATGGTTTATTCCGAAGGCAACAGCATCACCAGTTCCGCCAATACGCCATTTCTACAAATTGGCGAGAGTAAATACGGCAAGCCGATACTGGATCGATTTCTAAAATTGGGTACATCGATAGACGAAGCCGCGCGCTGCTGTTTAGTATCCATGGACTCGACAATCCGCAGTAACGCCAGCGTCGGGCCACCGGTAGAAATGCTCATTTACCGCAAAGACAGTTTCAGCTTTGACGAATATTATTGCTTTGACGATGATGACGATTATTTGCTGCAACTCAGACGTAGCTGGGAAACCAAACTGCGCGAAGCAATAGGCGCATTACCTAGCCTTAATAAAGAAACAGTCAGAGTTATGCGAGTGGACTTGTAGGTAGCATTTTTGCCACGCTGAATGGATTGCCTGTTCAGCGTGGCTCTTTCAAAAAGGTGCGTTTAGCAATGAAAATTGCCAGCATCGGTAACGCTAACCCAAGCAACATGACAACGATTAACAATCCGCCTAGCTCACTGTAATCGGCAGATACGGTCACCATACCGGATGGGTCTTTAACTTCCCTGGTAACTAAAAACCACTGATTAAGCAATTTGGTTAATAGTTGTGAAAGCGATAGAGCTAGATTGACGAACGCCGCCATCACCGCAAAATAAGTCGCCTTTAATCGTTCCGGTGCCGAATTGGCAATCCAGGCCAGCATCGGAATCATCGCAATCTGTCCCAGTGGCGATTCCAAAGCTGTATCGATCAAGGCAATAAACCGGGCATCCACAACGCCGCCGGTATGTGCCTGGGTCCATTCTTGCACCCCATAAAATAAGGCAATATTCGGCAAGTACAAGAATGTCATGGCGATAGTTAACACAACAATAATATGAGTGATGGGTTGTTCGGCCATGAAGCGCCTAAACAGGAACATGCCCAGCAAGGTTAACGCACTGGTGATTAGCGATAATTGCGACAGAAATTGCTGATCGAAATTAAGCTCGTCAATCATCCACCAAGTCTCACCGGCGCCTGTTGATGGTACTGCCCGGAATGCAAAAATAACGAACGCGGTGCCGTACAGCTGATTTCTGTCGCGCTCAGGCAATTCCTGAGTTAAGCGCCACATCAAAAACAAAACGATGGCTAACGATCCGGCAAAAACAATTTCTTCATTATTGCGCACATCGGCCAAACCCATGATGGCCGCGAACAAGGTAAAGCCAAGCCCGCCGCCCAATAACCACCAATTGATTTCCGGCAATTCACTTTCAGGGCGTCCCAACAGGCGCTTGATGTCTTCAAGCTCATAACCAAGAGCGGCAAGCCGCCATTCATCCTGAGAACGCAGATAAGACGCTAATGCAACCCCGAAGATTGAGATGATCGGAATCAGCAAGGCCCAGTGATAAATCGACAGATAAACCGCTGCTTTGTCGGCAGTACTCATCAATTCAATGCCGCTGAACAGATAGACATTGGCGACTGCCACCAACAACGTACCGCTGATAATCGCGACTCGCCCCAAGGTTTGCATGGTGGTGTGCGCGAGCACAATTTGTTCTTTGGGTAGCGGCTGGCCTTGCTCATCGAAACGGTCAACGGCCTCGACTGTCATCGCGTCAGCGACAATGTCCTGCATGACATAACCGATCGGTGCCAGCAGTGACGCCAAAATATACCAATCTTCGGCAGGCATCAGATGCGTCATAAACTCAAGGTCAGACAGCAAGTTCGACATAATCAGCAAACTTATTCCAATTAACGCTGCGCCCAGATAAATTAATCCGGCTTTGTAACGCCAGAGTAAATCCACTAGATGACCGAGCGGCATTTTCAACGCCCAAGGCAGCATCACCCAAAAGCTTAACGTCGCCAGAAATTCAGCAGACAGACCAAGATATTCTTTAACAAAAAACGTCCCGACAATACCTGTTAAACCGGAAATACCCGCAGCCAGATAAACCATCAGCGGTGGCACGTAACTCATGCGCATCTGCCGGGCGAGGTCGTAGATATTTCGATCCAACCAGCTTCGACATAGCAGCAAAAATGTGGTTAATGTTGGTGCGTGACTATTGATTGGAGATTGATGCTTAGGCATGGCTTTTCCTTATCTATCAACGTGTTTCGTTAATAGTATCGTACTTTGGCTTTGGGCAAGCATACAACTAGATTGGGATACATAACGTGACTAGGCTGCGTTACCCCGGGATTTACGCAATAAGATATTGGGTTGAGAAAAGGTGAAAACCAAACTAGGCGACTTAATATTCTTCCCGTTGACTGTATTTTTCCGCCAACTGCAACAGCACGAACACCGCCCCGGTGCCGCCCGCTTTGACGGGGGCGGAGCAGAAAGCTTGAACGTCTTTATGTTGCCGCAGCCACAGATTCAGGTGGTTTTTTAAAATCGGTTGGTTATCGGGTGAGCGATAGCCTTTGCCGTGAATGATATGCACGCAGCGGCAGCCGTCTTCTACGCACGCATGCAAAAAATGCAGTAATTGCCGCTTGGCATCATTGCTGGTCAAGCCATGTAAATCAATTTCTGCATCCAGTCCGAACTGTCCCTTGCGCATTTTCTTTAGCACATTGTGTTGCAGCCCGTCGCCAAGAAAGCTTAATGAATCCTCTTGCCCGACATTGTCGAGGTCTAATTGCGCGGTGTTCAGGTGTTCATTAACATCAACGTGACGCGATCTGGGTTTAAATCGAGGTGGTTTTTCGGCATTTAACACGACCTTGTCGTTCTTGACCGCGCGCACAGCGCCGATGCTTTCACGAAACAAATCACGATCTTCTGGGGGCAGGCTTTTTTTTGTCACGAAAGCTGATTTTGTGGGGTATTGTTGCTAAGATGGCGAATTTTATAGCTTATTTGGCTTTAGAGCGATTGATAATGCACATTTTGTTAAGTAATGATGATGGTTATCTGGCTGAAGGATTGGTGACATTGGCCGACGCATTACGCGGACATGCGCAAATTTCGGTGGTGGCACCGGACCGGAATCGTAGCGCGGCGAGTAATTCGTTAACGTTGGAAATGCCGTTACGCGCTCATTACGAGAGCAATGGCTTTATTAAAGTAGACGGCACGCCCACGGATTGCGTGCATCTGGCAATTACCGGCTTGTTACAACAAGAGCCGGATATGGTGTTTGCCGGGATCAATCATGGCTCCAATCTGGGTGATGATGTGTTGTATTCCGGTACGGTTGCAGCAGCCACCGAGGGGCGGTTTTTAGGCTTACCGGCGGTGGCCATATCGTTAGTTGGAAGTAATCCAACGCATTTTGCAACAGCTGCGCAGGTGGCCGTGACTTTATTAAAACGCTTACAAGATCAGCCCTTGCCGCAAGATACTATTTTGAATGTTAATGTGCCGGATGTGGCTTATAGAGATTTAAAAGGCTTTCAGGCGACGCGATTGGGGCAACGCCATAAAGCCGAGCCAGTCATTAGCAGCAAAGATCCACGTGGGCGCAGTATTTACTGGGTAGGACCGCCGGGTGGTGAGCAAGATGCCGGTCCGGGGACTGATTTTTATGCCGTCAATGCGGGCTATGTGTCGGTGACGCCATTACAAATTGATTTAACTTGGTATGAGCGGATCAACGATTTAAAGGCATGGTTGCCTGGGGAAAACAATTTATGATCAAAAGCCTGCAAGGCATAGGCATGACCTCGCGGCGAACTCGCGAACGGATGATTAAACGCTTGTCGGAGCAGGGCATTCGTAATAATAAAGTGTTGGATGTAATGGTGGATACGCCGCGACATATTTTTATGGATGAAGCATTGGCGAGTAGAGCTTACGAAGATACTGCCCTGCCTATTGGTTACAATCAGACCATTTCCCAGCCTTATATTGTGGCGAAAATGACTGAGCTGCTACTGGAAAAATCCGGCACGTTGCATAAGGTTTTGGAAGTGGGTACCGGTTGCGGCTATCAAACGGCACTGCTGGCCCAGTTGGTCGATCATGTTTACACGGTAGAAAGAATCTTGCCGTTACAACAGAAAGCCAAAGATCGTTTGTGGACCTTAAAACTAAAAAATGTCAGTTATCTACACAGCGACGGTGGTTGGGGATGGCCGGAACATGCACCGTTCGATGGCATTTTGGTGGCGTGTGCGCCTCCTGAAATTCCGGATATGCTGTTGCAACAACTGGCAATTGGTGGAGTAATGGTTATTCCGGTGGGTAGGGCCGGAAATCAGGCCTTACAACGAGTGACTCGTACCGACAGTGGTTATGAGCTTGAACAGCTTGAACCGGTCAGTTTTGTGCCGTTTTTATCAGGAAAGGGATAGAGTTATGTTTCAAAAACTTTACGATAAAGCTATGCAGTGGTCCAGACATCGCCATGCAGAAAAAATTCTTTGTGTAGTAAGTTTTGCGGAATCGTCGTTTTTTCCGGTGCCGCCCGATGTCATGTTGGGGCCGATGGCGTTGGCACGACCAGATAAAGCCAAGCGTTTTGCTTTGTTATGCACCTTGGCTTCGGTTGCAGGCGGCATGTTCGGTTATGCCATCGGTTATTTTTTATTTGATGCCATTTTGCCTTGGCTGGAATCTAGCCACTATTGGGACAGTTACCAATTGGCAAAAAGCTGGTTTGAAAAGTGGGGTTTTTGGGCGGTATTTGTGGCCGGTTTTTCGCCCATTCCTTACAAAGTGTTCACCATTGCTGCCGGCGCACTAAACATGGCATTTTTGCCGTTTGTCGCCGCCTCTTTCATCGGTCGGGGAGCGCGTTTTTTCTTGTTGGCGATGTTACTCGCTTATGGCGGCGAAAAATTGGACGCCAAACTCCGCGAATATATGGATAGACTGGGTTGGGCAGTCGTGGCTATGGTGATTATCGGGGTGGGAGTTTATAAGTTTTTCTTTGGCTGAAGGTCTAATGCATAAGGGGACCTCTAAAAATTGTACTTCGACAAGCTCAGCCCCAATAGGGCATAAATGCGAACGGTTATCTTATTAAATCAATTGCTTATCCGTTCGTGCTGAGCCTGTCGAAACCTGTCCTGAGCGTAGCCGAAGGGCATGATTGGATAATTTTTAGAGGTTCCCCTAAAACTTGTTTCAGCATGCAGTAGAGCCGAATCGCTATAGGGCACTTCTATAAATCCCCCCCCAAAATAGCCAACATTGGTCGAGAAAAATGAACTAAACGCCGTGAAAGTTGAGGGTGTAAATCTCATCCGGACACCCTCAAAAAATGAAACTTGATCATGGCGGCAGAATTTATTTGGATTTATAGACGTGCCCATAAATCTAAATGCGTAGGAAAAAGTAATTTGTTTTTGTGGTTATTACACTACAATCATTGCTGTGTTTTCAGCTTGTCTTCTAACTCTGGTACTGAATCCCCGAGGCTCTAAACACGCTTCGATAACTTAACCGAAATGGCTTATCCATGGAGATAATAATGGTAAAATTGTCCAAAAGGCTGAAGACGCGCGTTGCTCGGCAACATCTTCACATTTCTATTAATACCTCTTTGATGTCTTTACGCTTATTGTTTAGTGGTAGCCGCATGATGGACCAACCAACCAACCAACCAACCAACCAACCAACCAACCAACCAACCAACCAACCAACCAACCA
>Ga0208509_1000610_pt1 | contig 12435 bp, 10 predicted proteins | sample LakWasMeta7_HOW4_2_FD_183857 | JGI IMG/M metagenome (GOLD analysis project Ga0208509, IMG submission 183857) | Freshwater sediment methanotrophic microbial communities from Lake Washington under simulated oxygen tension - Sediment Metagenome... | ecosystem: Environmental > Aquatic > Freshwater >...
CGAAAGTAGGGAATCGCCAAGCGCCTAATCCAAAACCCAAGCCTAATGCTTGGGTTTTTTTTTGACCCGCGCTTGAGGTAGGCAGATTTCTATGGCCTGGCCACGATGGCATCTGTACCGTTTAGTTCTAGATTGACGCCAGTCCTTTCTCGATGATCCCGTTATGATAATAGAGCGAAATATCAATGCCGTATTTCTCGGCCCTCACGATATTTTTGATTCTGTAGCTATCCCCACTTGCATCCAAATCCATCTTTGACAAATCGATCAGACGCTCAGGTCTAGGCTGTTTATCTTCGTCCAGCAACAAAATGATTTTGGGCTTGATTTTATGTTTTGGATTTACTTCCACCACTATTGCAACCTCGCCATTGTTCATTTCGACAATACTACCGGGCGGATAAATACCCAGGCATTCGATGAATTTATAGGTCAATCCGGAATCCAGATGAGTGCCGCAGGCATTGGTCATAATATTGATGGCCTCTAAATGTGTTCTACCGTTCTGATAGATACGATCACTGGTAATGGCGTCATACATATCGACGATTGCCACGATACGGGTATACGGTGTAATTTGATCGGCTGATAATTGGCGCGGGTAGCCTTTGCCATCCAAACGCTCGTGGTGGCTGTGTGCCACGTCAATCGCGCCACCGTACAAATCGCTACTGGACATCAGTAGTTTCCAGCCCAGTTCAGGATGAGTTTGCATGATTTTTAGTTCATCAGGCTCCAGCTTTCCGGGTTTGTTCAGAATATCTAGAGGAATTCGCATTTTACCCATGTCATGCATCATGCCGCACAAGCCTACATGATTAAGTTCCTCAACTGGGAGATTAATTTGGCGGCCCAGGGCAATGGCCAGAATGCACACATTCATGCTGTGTTGTGATGTATACAAATCCCTGTTTTTCAACTGGGTCATCCATAACAAGGCATCAGGCGAATGCAGAACGCTATCAACACATTCAGCAACAGCCTTCTTGGCAATTTCGACATTAATCGTTTTTCCCAAACGCACATCCTGCATAAAACTTCTGACTAAAGTACTGGTTTCCTTGTAGACATAACCGGCACGATCGATTTCTTCTTCAAAACTGGATAGTTTTTCGGGCGGCGTACGTTGATCCAGCCAATCTTTCGTGTAGGGGGTACTGCTAGACGTTATTTTTTTAACCTTATTTTGCCTTTTGACATCAATGTAAACGAAATTACATTCATCTTTGACGGCATCTATATCAGACTGATTTTTTAATTCAAAACCCTGAAATAAAAAATTACTGTCCAGCCAGGGTTTGTCCAGTTTAGCGACATACATTCCGATCCGTAGATCTTTCACATCAATTCTGGTCAGGGTGTTTGATGAGGCAAGAAGAATAAAATCATTACTGTCATCCATCTTGGGATCTCGTTATGTTTTAGGTAGTTGATACGGGAAAAATACGCGATAAAGAAGCATGCATACGAATGAAATCAGCAGAACAGTGATGACCATTGCATCACCAAGTCTAGCATAAGGAGTGATTCCTGCCATGGGTGTGATTACGCCTCTGAGCGCCGTTGTTTTAAACGAAGGTGCTTGATTGATAATCTTGCCATCCGGCGCCACTATGGCGGTAATCCCGGTATTGGTGGCTCGCAACAAAAACCGGCCTGTTTCCATTGCGCGCATGCGAGCAATTTGCAGATGCTGATGAGGTTCCAATGAATCGCCAAACCAGGCGTCGTTAGTAACATTAACGAGATATGCAGCTTCCGCAAGGCTTTGTAACTGTATATTGCCGAATGCATCTTCATAGCAAATGGAAGTGATAAATGAATATCCTCCGGCTTTCAATAAAGCCTGATTAGCACCGCCGGGTTTGAAGTTGCCCAACCGGATGTTCAGGCTATTCAATATAAAACCGGATAAGGGCTGCAGAGGCAGATATTCACCAAAAGGAAGCAGATGATTTTTGCGGTACATGCCCTGTTCGTTTCCCAGTGTAATGACCGCATTATAGTTTTCAAGCCCTGAATTACTTTTAGCGGGCACGCTGATAATCAAATCGCTTTGGCGCTTTTTTGCTTCAACATGCAGCGGCAGTAAAAAGGAATCGTAGACATCAGACAAATAGGCAGGTATCGCTGTTTCCGGCCAGATAATTACCGAGGCATCCCAGTTTTCTTCGGTCATCCTCTTGTATCGCAACAGGGTTTTGATTCTATTTTCCGGCTTCCATTTTTGATCTTGGCTAATATTGCCTTGAAGCAGAGCGACATTGAAGGCTTGTCCAATGGGATGGGTCCATTTGGCAGTCTGCAAGCCAATACCGATGCCCCAGATGATGATGACGGCAAAGGTTACTAATAAACGTTTTGTGTTGTGTAATAAAACAAACAGTACCGCGGCAGCAGTCATGGCCAATAGGAAGCCCGTGCCATAAGCGCCCAAAATGGGGATAAAACCCGCCAAAGGGGTTTCTAACTGGCTATAAGCAATTTGCAGCCAGGGAAACCCGTTCAGCCATAAATAGCCGCGCACATATTCAATCAGTATCCAGGCAATGGGCATTATAAAGATTCGAAGCGGCCCGGCATTTTTTTGCATCACCCTGACTGAAACATAGCCGGCAAATGCAGGGAACAAGGCCCAGCTGCCAACAAATAAGCAGGTGAGCGCAAAAGATGCAGGCAAGCTGGCACCGCCAAATTCATGAATGCTGATAAAAACCCAGGAAACGCCCGAACCGAAAGCGCCTAAGCCGAATAAAAAACCTCTAAGTGCGGCATGCCAAGGTGCGGCATGCAGCCAGGACGCAAACAAAAATAGGAGTGCCGCCAGCGCAAAATACGCATAATTAAAGGGGGCAAAGGATAAGGTAAGAAAAATACCGGCTAACGGACTGAAAAAATCCCAATATTTAGAGTTTGAAAATTGCATAGTGTTATTTGAATATCGGGAGAGGCGGTGAACTCAGGCTATGTCATGTATGAGCGTCAAAAATACGCCATGATAACGAAAGCGTGTCCTTTCTGCCAAAGTTGAAAGTGGCTAATTACTTTTTAAGTTGCCGCCTGCGGTTTGAGTCACTGTGATCATTTCAAGCGAATGTCGCCTGCGAGTGAAGATCGGCCGGAAGCGGGCTGTTTTCAAGCCCTGGCGCAGACCCAGACGTCAACCTGGCTGACCCCCGCTTTTTTGAGCAACACGGCCAGTTCATGGGCGGTTGAGCCGGTGGTCATTACATCATCGAGAATGGCAATGCGTTGCGCTGTAATGGGTTTGACGAGAGAAAAGGCTTTGTTCAGGTTTTTGCGGCGTTGCTTGGCTGGCAAGCCTATTTGATGCGGTGTGTCGCGATGGCGCCGACAGGATGTCAGGTCTAGCGGAATTTCTAATTCCCTGGCGACATGACGGGCGATTTCGATGGATTGATTGAAGCCACGCTGACGATAACGGGCCTTGTGCAAGGGTACCGGCAGCAGGCAATCCGGTTTTTCGTCGTTTTGTCTCAAGTGGTCAGCGAGCAGCAGGCCGAGGATGCGTGCATTTTTGTAATCAGCGTTAAATTTTAAAGAGCTGATCAGATGGCGGATGGCGCCCTGATGCAGAAAGGGTGCGAAAGCCTGGTCAAAAGCCGGAGGGCGGCTTTGGCAGCGGCCGCAAAGGGTTGGAACATTCAGGTCTGTTTCAAAGGCTTCAGCACAGCGATAGCAGCAATTATTGTTTCTATGCAAGTGGCTGTAACAGAGAGGACAGATGTCTCGAGAGTCATATCCCGCGTGTCCGCATAAGATGCAGGTAGGCGGCAGCAGGTAATCCTGTATAATATTGATCCAGTTGTTTACTATTTTCATTTAAGCAGGTTGACAAGATTGTCTTGCCTGATGCGACACTCATGCCGGAGATTAACAGAATGTCTGCAAGTTCTGCAATTAGCTTTCAAGTTTCAACATCCATTCGCCATGACTGGCAGTTGGACGAAGTGCAAGCGCTTTATGCCTTGCCCTTTAATGACCTGATATTTAAGGCGCAAACCATACATCGAGAAAATTTTGATCCTAACGAAGTTCAGGTAAGCAGCCTGCTGAGCATAAAAACCGGTTCCTGTTCGGAAGACTGCGGCTATTGTCCGCAAAGTGCACGTTATGATTCTGATTTGAAGCCGGAAGCCTTGATGCCGGTTGATCAGGTGATTCAGGCGGCGCAACAGGCGAAAGATCAGGGCGCCTCCCGGTTTTGCATGGGCGCGGCCTGGCGCCAGCCTAAAGACCGGGACATAGAGCGCGTGGTCGAAATGGTGAAGGGCGTTAAGGCCTTGGGCATGGAAACCTGTGTAACGCTGGGCATGTTGACCGATGCACAAACGGCAAGGCTTAAGGACGGCGGTCTGGATTATTACAATCACAACCTGGATACTTCGGAGGACTATTACTCCGAAATCATTACCACGCGTACCTATCAGGATAGGCTGGACACCCTGGAGCGGGTCAGAGAGGCGGGTATCAACGTCTGCTGCGGCGGTATCGTCGGCATGGGTGAAAGCGCCGATGATCGTGCAAATCTATTGATTCAGCTGGCGAATATGCCCAAGCATCCTGAAAGTGTGCCGGTGAATATGCTGGTGCAGGTGGAAGGCACGCCGCTGATGGGCACCGAAGCCCTGGATCCCTTTGTTTTTATCAGAACCATTGCAGTCGCCCGCATCATGATGCCGAAATCGCGCGTGCGATTATCCGCCGGCCGTAACAAAATGAGCGATGAAATGCAGGCGCTGTGCTTTCTGGCGGGAGCCAATTCGATTTTCTACGGCGACAAATTGCTGACTACCGATAATCCGATGACCAACCACGACTTGGCCTTGTTTGAGCGTTTAGGCGTGCATTCAGGCGGATCAAGTTACGCCGGTTAATTCTGCTTTAAGTTCGGCGTAGTTAAATAACTTCAAGCAATGAGTTCAGCGTTTTTACATTTGGCGGAAAATCTTGATACGCTGCACGAACAGGGTTTATACCGTTCCAGGCGCGTCATCGAATCCCCCCAGGGCATTCACCTGCAAATGGATGGCAGAACTGTCCTGAATTTTTGCAGTAATGACTATCTGGGCTTGGCCAACCATCCGGAGGTCGTACAGGCGTTTAAAACCGCGGCCGATGCGTATGGTCTCGGCAGTGGCTCGGCGCATTTGATCTGTGGCCACAGTGTGCCCCATCATGCCCTGGAAGAGGAGTTGGCGGCCTTTACCGGTCGTGATCGAGCGTTATTGTTTTCTACGGGTTACATGGCCAATATGGGCGTCATTTCTGCGCTAGTCGGTCGTGGCGATGCGGTATTTGAGGATCGCTTGAATCATGCTTCGTTGCTGGATGGCGGCTTGTTATCCGGCGCACGATTTAAACGCTATGCCCATGCCGATGTCGATCAGCTGGACGGATATCTGGCCAATGCGCAGGGCAACAAGCTTATCGTGACCGATGGCGTATTCAGCATGGACGGCGATTTTGCCCCGATGAAAGCACTCGCGGCTACCGCAAAGGCGCGCGATGCTTGGCTCATGGTCGATGATGCGCATGGCTTGGGCGTGCTGGGCAAGCAGGGCGGCGGCATACTGGACGTTGACGGTCTGAATCAGCGGGACGTGCCGGTTTTGATGGGAACCTTGGGCAAGGGGTTGGGGACTTTCGGCGCATTTGTGGCCGGGTCAGAGACATTGATCGAAACCCTGATCCAGAAAGCCCGAACCTATATCTATACCACTGCATTGCCGGCTGCTGTGGCTCAAGCGACGCGGGCCAGTTTAAGCATCGTCATTAAGGAGACCTGGCGCCGGGACAAGCTCAACGAATTGTCGGCTTATTTCAGGAGTGGCGCCAAACAACTCGGTTTGCACTTGATGCCATCTGCCTCGGCTATTCAACCTATCATGATAGGCGACAGCCATCGGGCGGCCGCCCTCAGCCGTGCCTTGCTGGATCAAGGTCTGCTGGTCAGCGCCATTCGCCCGCCTACCGTGCCGCAGGGGAGTGCCAGGCTGCGGGTGACTTTTTCGGCATTGCATGAATTCCAGCACATCGACCGCTTGCTGGATGCGCTCGATAAAACCTGCACATAAGTCTGAGCTGACAAGTGATTAAAATTCACCAGGAAACATTCGGCCAAGGCAAGCCGATCGTGCTTGTGCATGGCTGGGCCATGCACACGGGCATCTGGCGAAATTTTGCCAAGGCCTTGGCGCAACATTATCAGGTTACCTGCATCGATTTGCCGGGACATGGACGCAGCGAAAAAATCAATCCATTTACGCTGGAGCAAATGAGCAACGCGCTGGTGAAAGCGGTTCCCTATGCACAGTGTTGCTGGATGGGTTGGTCTTTGGGGGCTACCGTGGTGCTGGAGATAGCACATCGCTTTCCGGAACGGGTTGATAAACTGGTTTTGCTGGCCGGAAATCCAGCCTTTATGCAGTCCGGATCATGGCCTGGCATGAAGCACAAGCTGCTGGATGATTTTGCCGAGAATTTGCAGGCAAATTGTCAGGCGACCTTGTTCCGGTTTTTGTCGCTGCAAGTCAACGGATTGGAAGATTCCAAATCTATGTTGAGGGAACTCAAGCAAGCTGTCTCCGAATGCGATGCGCCGTCCCCCGAAACCCTGCAGGGAGGCCTGGATGTCCTGAAACAGGCGGATTTGAGGCCGGCGTTATCAGGACTTAAGCAACCCTTAGCGGTCATATTGGGAACCAGAGACACGCTGGTCCCAGTCGCCATAGGTCAAAAAATACAACAACTGAATAAAGCTTGCGAGTTAACAATCATCGACAAGGCGGGGCATGTACCGTTTCTATCACATCAACAAGAACTGATTGCGAGTATTTCCCGCTTCATGGAGACCCGATGAGCGCTGTTTTTGCTGTCGACAAGGGCAAGGTCAGGCAATCATTTGCGGCGGCTTCATTATCTTATGACGGCGTTGCCGGCTTGCAGCGCCAAGTGGGTAAGGCACTGCTCGACAGCATCGATGCACAGAGTCTTAACGGCACAGTGCTGGATTTGGGCTGCGGCACCGGATTTTTAACCGGTGAGCTGATGGCGCTGTCGACCGGCGGGCAAATGATAGCGCTGGATATTGCCCTGCCCATGTTGCACAGAGCCCGTAGCAAGTTGATTGGCCAAACTAATGTCCGTTACCTCTGCGCCGATGCCGAGCGACTGCCGCTACAGGCAGATTGTATCGACAGCGTCTGCTCCAATCTCGCCCTGCAATGGTGCCGGAATCTGCCCGTTGTATTTTCGGATATGAGGCGCATATTAAAGCCCGGCGGACGCTTGCAGTTTTCAACCTTTGGTCCGCGAACCTTACAGGAGCTGAAAACCGCTTGGGCTGAGGTGGATCAGTTCGACCACGTCAATGAGTTTTATAGCGAGCAGGCGTTGCGAGATTTTCTTGAACAAGCCCGATTTGCCGACATTCAGATCAGCAGCAAAGTCTACGACACAACCTACAGTTCGGTGATGGCGTTGATGCGAGAGTTAAAACAAATCGGTGCGCATAACGTGACGGTGGGTCGTAATAAGCAGATGACCACAAAGGCCCAGATGCAAGCCATGATGAATGCGTATGAAAAGCAGGGTGCTGACGGCGAAATTTCCGCCACTTACGAGGTCATTACCGTGTCGGCCAGGGTATAAGTATATGCAAAGAGGCTACTTCATCACCGGCACCGATACTGATGTGGGCAAAACCTGGGCCACGATTGCGCTGATGCAGTATTTCAAACATCAGGGTAAATCCGTTGTCGGAATGAAGCCGGTGGCGGCAGGCTGTTTCAAGCATAATGGCAGTTTCTGTAATGACGATGCATTATTGATACAGGCCCATTCATCAATCCCTATCGAGTACGCGCTGATTAATCCTTATGCCTACGAAGCGCCGGTTTCGCCTCATATTGCCGGCGGCAACAATCCGGTCAATCTGGATACGGTGCTGGCTTGTTTCAATCAATTGAAAGAGCAGGTTGAAATTGTGTTGGTTGAAGGCGCTGGGGGCTGGTATTCGCCTATAAATATGCAGCAAGATAACGCCGACCTGGCAAAAGCGCTGGATTTGCCGGTGATTCTGGTGGTGGCGATTCGGCTGGGCTGCATCAATCATGCAAAGCTGAGTTATCAGGCGATTTTGCATTCAGGCGCCCGTTGCGCTGGCTGGATAGCCGTCTGTAATTATCCCGGAATGCTGCAGCCGGAAGAAAATATCAGCACGATTAAAAAAGGGCTCAATGCTCCGCTATTGGGGGTGCTGCCATATTGTGCGGCGGAGGATTTTGATGCATTGGCTGAGGCCATTGCTGTAGATTAAATAAAGCATGACAAGGTTGGGGTGTAAGCCCTATTATTTTTAATTTTTGCTTGAGTCGCCGTTGATTTAGCGGCACAAGGTGTAGGCATGTCGATTCGTTTTTTTTCCACTTTTAATTTCGCTTTAATCACAACGGCCATGGTGTCTGGTTGTGCCTCAACCCGGCAAATTGCCATTGATCATCCAACGGTACAGGCTCAGCCGTTCCAGCCATTGCACGGTTTTCAAGTAATAGATGGAGATGATTACTATGTACGGCTGGCTTCGGAATTTGATTTCAAAGGCGATAGTGTCTTAAAAAACGGATGTTCCAGTATCACGCCGTCTTATGAAAAAGGGGATTTGTCCGCCGCGTTGATTTACCATGTGCGTAATGATGCCGTCAAGTTGAACAGCGAAGCAACCGGTTTTTTATATCAGGCGACTACCGGAAAATGTAACTACAAGTTCGATGCCAAGAAATTTTACCTGACGCCTTGGATTCGTTTGGACTCAGGTAAGGAAACCCAGGTGGACTACAGCTTTTATACCAACGCCAACAGTGACCTGGATGTATCCAGTCTGGTCAGCGATGTGAATGCCGCCAGTGGTTTGCTGGCACTAACCGGCGTCGGTATGGGCGTAGCGGTGATGGGCCAACTGGCCGGCCAGTGGGTCAATAACAAACCGCAAATGGCAGCGCCTCCAGCCCAGTCCTCAGCCAAGCATAGCGCCGAATCACATTCCATCCCGACGGCAGCAGTATTTTCGGGTAAAACCGGCACGCTCAATCAGAGTCTATTCAAAGTTTACGAAGTGACCGAAGGTGGTATCCAGTTGTTTGGTTCTGACCCCGCGTTGCTTGGAGAGCTCAAGCTCTATCCGGAAATTGTGCCGACATTACTATTGAAGACGAACTCGGATGGTCTTCCCGATGCGCGTGATCTGTCGCTGGAAGAAATAAGTTACTCCCAGAACAAATCGGCTGGGAGTGAAATCAATTTGCAAAAACTAATTGAGCAGTCAAAACATCCGGCCAAACCCAATCTAAACCCGAACTGGTCCAATTATGCTGAGGTTGAAGGCAATTGCCGCAAGCTGAAGCTGGTCATGAAAGATTTAGGCTTTAATAAATTTGACCGCAATGCCGTGCTTTACTATTTTCTGACGAAAAGCGGGGACTGGAAAAATTACAATATCAGCGGGCAAAAGGCGCTGGCCGAAGATGTCCAGCCGAAAATTCTGGCGGAATATCGTAGCAAGGATTTTGGCCAGTGTCTGGCGGTTGAGGATTATGCCGTTATGAAAGCGATGGGTTTGCCGGTCAATACGCAGGATGACTGGAATGTGATCGGCGAATCCAGGCAGAAGAAAGAGCAATTGTTTTCACCGTTGAAATCGATTGAGCGGCAATTGCTGTCCGTACTCAAAAATCCTAATACTCCAGAAATGGAACGTCAGCTATTCCCCTTGTTAGGCACGGCCAAAAGCGGTGAAGGCACGGTGTTGTTGCAAAATCATTTGGGTGATTTTGGTCTGGAAACCTTGCTGAACCCGCCTGCAGCGTTAGTTAAGCCAGTCTCAGCGCCTAAACCTGCAGCCATTCCCGGAGAAGGCGTCATCGTCAGTGCGCATCAATTGGCGCAAGTTTTTTCTGGACTGGCGATCAATGAATTGAGTTGCGCGCGCCCAGCACCTGAGCAGCAGGGTAAGTCGGCTGTCAATGTTGGAATTTTATTGTTCACGACCCGGGCGGGAAGTCCTCGGGAAAAAGGCGGCGCCATGGAATTTGAGTTTTCCGCTGGAAAAATCAACCGCATCGCATTCCAATTGCCCACCTACCGCGACTTTGAACAGGATTTGCTAGTTAGGCCGGAGGTGGGCGGTTGTCGTATTGATCCGTCTTTTTTGACGAAGCTGCACTAGCATTAGTGATGGCTATCCGGGTGTTGAAATTCACAAAGAGCAGTGGGATGACAAGCTGTCTGAGCAAATTGAAGCAAAGAAACATTTATTGATCTGGTTCAATTTTTTTGTTCCGCATTTTGTTTAAATAGCGGCGCGTTGATGCAAATCAACTGTTGCCCGTAATTAATATAGAAAATTAAAGAGGGATTTTGAAATGGATCAATTCCATATTAAAAATACGGTTAATTTTAAACGAAAATGTCAGGAGAAAAATTATGGCTCTAATTACTTGGACAGCTGATCAGTTCGGCACCAATGTTGACTTTGCAGATCAAGAGCATCAAATTTTGTTTGATAAGCTTAACAAGTTATATGATTTGGCTACCGGCGGTGCGGCCCGCTCCGCAGTAGGCGAGCAGTTGGATGATCTGATTGCCTATGTGGTAGGGCATTTTGCTCATGAAGAAAAAGAAATGCAGGCCAAAAATTATGCGGGTTTTCCAGTTCATAAGGCAGAGCATGAAGCACTGGTGGGTATTTGCGCAGGCTTGCAAACAAAATTTCATGCCGGAGAGGCGGAAGTCACTGAGGAAGTGGGGCAAATGGTGAAAGGGTGGCTGGACAATCACATTCCTACCTTCGATAAGGCTTATGCCGAGGCATTGAATAGTTAGGCCGCGAACACATCTTAAAAAAGCCTGTGAATGACTTAGATTCACAGGCTTTTTTTTTGCATAAAACAAAATCAGGAAAAGGACAACTGGTGTAGATAGCCGTCATAGGTTAGAATTTCACAGTTTATTTGTGATAATTACTTAGGTAAAGGCATAAGGCGGGCTTACGGGCGCGGCTTGAAATTACTGAATTAAATAGCGCATACAAGAGTTTATAACTACTAACGAGGAGGCTGCTCCGTGAGAAAAACCAAGCAACTATTCGCAGCTCTGATCTTGATGGCTTTGGGCCTAGAGACAGCGCAAGCGGCATATACGCTCAATTTAATGAAAGGGGTCACCGAGGTCAGTAATGATATTTATGACCTGCATATGTTGATTCTATGGATCTGTGTGTTCATAGGCATCGGCGTATTTGGCACTATGTTTTACTCGATTTACCATCATCGTAAATCAAGAGGACATAAGGCCGCGCAGTTTCATGAAAATACTACTGTTGAAATTATCTGGACGATTATTCCAACCCTGATTCTTGTCGCTATGGCTATTCCTGCTACTAAAGCCATGATGGAGTTGGACAATGTGCAAGAGTCCGATATGTCTATCAAGGTTACTGGCTGGCAATGGAAATGGGAATATGAGTATCTTGACAACGGCATTCATTTTTTCAGCAGCCTGGATGATGCCAGTAATAAAGCTCGGCAGGTGGGTGCGGATATCGATCCTCGCACCGTTCCCCATTATTTGTTGAACGTGGATCATCCTCTCGTTATTCCAACTAAAAAGAAAATCCGTTTTGTCTTTACCGCAGCTGACGTGATCCATTCATGGTGGGTGCCTGATTTAGGCTGGAAAAAAGATACCATTCCAGGATTTATCAATGAAGCCTGGACTTCTGTCGATAAGCCCGGTACCTATCGCGGTCAATGTACCGAGTTGTGCGGAAAGGATCATGGTTTTATGCCTATCGTTGTCATTGCCATGGATCAGCCAGACTATGACGCCTGGGTGAAAAAGACCAAGGAAGAAATGGCAAAAGGTCCTGATTTGGCGGATCAAAGCCGCGATGAACTGGTTGCCAAGGGTGCTGAAGTCTACGCGAAAAACTGCGCATCCTGTCATATGGCGGGTGGTGAAGGCGTTCCCGGTGCTTTCCCGGCCATGAAGGGAAGTCCAGTCGTGAAGGGAGATATTAAGGCCCAGGCTGATCTTGTGCTGAATGGTAAAGGCATGATGCCCGCTTTCGGCAAAATGCTAAAAGCGGATGAGTTGGCGCAAGTGATCACTTATACCCGGAATGCCTTAGGTAACTCGGTTGGTGATGAGATTCAACCCAAAGCCATACAGGAATTATTGCCTAAAACAGCTGCCGCAGCCGATGAAGATGAAGACGAGCAGGCAGACGAGGCCAAGGAAAAAGTCGACGCCAGTGTAGAGATGTCAAAGGATGATTTGATTGCTCGCGGAGAAGGTGTTTACGCTAAGAACTGTGCTTCCTGCCACATGGCTGATGGCGCGGGACTTCCAGGAACC
>Ga0208509_1000620_pt1 | contig 12277 bp, 12 predicted proteins | sample LakWasMeta7_HOW4_2_FD_183857 | JGI IMG/M metagenome (GOLD analysis project Ga0208509, IMG submission 183857) | Freshwater sediment methanotrophic microbial communities from Lake Washington under simulated oxygen tension - Sediment Metagenome... | ecosystem: Environmental > Aquatic > Freshwater >...
GAAAGCCGGTGAGTGTTTTCTTCTCGTTTTGAGTGACATCTTCTACTCCGTTTTAACGTCCTTCTGGACATTCAAAAGTAGCAGGCGTTCCACTTAACCAGCTGTTCAGTTTTTCGGCGCCACCTCTATTGGCAATGGTTGATTTTATGGGGATTGACTGGCAGAAGTCGACCCAAAAGAGACAATCACCGAAGAAGTGCGAATGACAGAAAACAGAAAATTAGCAGACTTTAGGATATCCTCAGGATGGCTGGAGCGTAGCGATACTCATCAATTGTCAGCCTAAAATGACGGGTTTCGGCTTTCGCCTCTGCATGTCCTACTACACTAAATTCCTTTTAAAAAGTGGATATTTTTGACAGAGTGATTGATAAGAATCTCGCAATAACAGATGAAAATCAGGACTATTCATAATATCTAAAATTTCAGCACGACTGTCATCAATTTGTTTTTGTAATATGAAGGAAAGGTTTTCATCATTATTTGGCAAAAGAGGTAAAAACATTGCGATAGATTCAAATCGTCCGCGTAATAACATAACTTTATTTCGGCGTTTACGACATAACTCATCAGAATTCAGCATTGTTTTGAGTTCGCTATTTTTGAATCTTTCCTTCCAATAATCCTCATTAGCAACGTTGTCTTGTAAAACATAACGCCCAGTATCTTCATTAAACACTAAGCTATTACAATCTTCTTCACAACTGGGGTTTAACAGTGGATAACTAACACTGTGAAACTCTAGCTTTTGTTGATTACACGGCTTACATGACCAGATATAATTATCCCATTCGTAAACTTTTTCAGGATAAACTGCTTTGGGCAGGAAATGGTCAACATCTCCTTTACTTGCTTGTCTGTTTTGAGGTGTAGGAATAACTTCCCCGCAATAGCCGCAATTATTATGAAAGTCCTGAATTAAGAGAAGACGTATTTCATCTTTAAGCCAATGATTGTCTGTTGGTTTAGGTGGTTGAATAGATGGTACACTGCTATCTTTTTGCCAACGATAATGTCCAATCCAAGGAGCAGTCCATTGCGCTTGATTTGTTACCAATAATGGCGGGCAATCACTTCGATTAATAAGCTGCATAACTTTAATGAGATGCTTGTTGACTCAAACTGGTAATCAATGCAGCTAACTCCTGTTCTTTGGCTTGCAGTTTTTGTTGCTGAGCATACAATTCATCAACAAAAGCGCGACTTTTTTGAACTCGCTCCAGTTGCATTTCTAAGCGTGACAATTCTTGTAGTTGCTCGAAAGTCAGTGCGGAAAATCGTTTAAGAACGGAAATTTTTTCTTTAAGCCTTTGTTCCTGCTGTTCGGTCGCAAGGTTTTTAGGAGAGGCTTCAAACAAATAACGCACTACATCACCGTATTGCCATAGCCATAAATCCACTGCATTTTTTTCTGCAATGAATTTGCCTTCTTCATTTTGATGTAACTGAACGACTTTTCCTTGATCTAAACCTGTTACTACCATTGGCGAATGAGTTGTGATTATCCATTGTATTCTAGGGAAAACTTCAGATAGAACACCGAGAATATTTTGTTGCCATTTGACATGCAGCAATTGGTCAATCTCATCAATGATAATAATAGCGGGCTGTAACAAAGGATTGGGTAGTCCTGAATAGGCTTCAAATACACGCTGAACAATATAGCCAACCCATCCCATCACCGCTTGATAACCTTGGCTATACAAGTGTAAAGGGAGTGTTTGTTTAAAATCTTGTTGTTCAATCCATAACTCCAACGGGTCAATGCTTGTTAAATCTGAAAATTGGATATTCTCTTGCATTAGGGCGGAAAAAATGTCAAAACTTGTTTTAATCACTGTTTGACTATCTTCATTACCATCCTTAGCTTGTAAGGCTAAATTAGCTAACCATGAAGCAAAATGAGCAATACATGCCTGTACCTCATTACTAATCAGGGGGAGTAAATCTTTTACTTTAGACTGTGTGACTTCAAACCCTAAATTATGCGGCTTTTTAAGACTGACAATCCGCTGCTCACCAATACCTAATGTCAAATTGAGTAAGTGTCCTTTCTCATCGAATAACGCATCAAAACGTTCTCCTTTTATATCCACTTTTTCAGTATTACTGTTATAGCTTAACTCAATTCTATTCTCATAAACTTCACCATTGACACTTGCCGAAAGTTCAATACTGCCTTTTGCTTGCCAAACTGCTTGATTATGACTTTTGCCTGTAATGCGTAATAAACCAACTATTGTATCCGTTTCATCATTAGCGAATTCACTTCCTAACGTAGCTAATGCAATTGCTTTCAGAATCGTGGTTTTACCTGCACCATTCAAACCAATCAGTACAGTTAAATCGTGATTGAAGTTAATTTCCAAATCTTCATAAATGCCAATATTGATCAGTCTTAAGCGCTCGTATTTAACACAAGGGAATTGACTTTGACCACTTAACCAATTTATTTCTAAGTTTCCATCAGGTAAATCTAGGCTTAGAGGTTGAGTGATTTTATCAACAGTTGAATTTGCTGATGTTTTTGAAAAAAGATAGCTTTCGATTAATTTTTCAAGTTCATAGTCGCTACTTACAGGCTCAGTAAAAATAGAATTAGGAACTTCAAAATAATCACAACAAACTTGCACAGATTCAGCAGGAATGCCATCAGATTCCCATTTTCCTAACTGGATAAAAGAAATGTTAAATTTTTCAGCCACCTCTAAAACATCTAATCCTTCTAATTCGCGTAATTTTTGTAAACGCTTACCTGAATGAAATTCTTGAGTTGTCACTCTATTTTCCATAAAAATATCCGCTAATTAAACTTAGCCCAAAACGCTTCAATATTTTGTTTAAAAATATCTTTAACCGTAAATATATCGTGTTTAGGAAAGTGCTGATTATTATCGAAAAAATCAACAATTTCATGCGCAATTTTGGCAGAGCATCTGTCAATTGTTGGTTGATCCAGCCCTAACAATAAAAACCAGAGGATATAAAATGGTCTTTGTTGACGCGATCTACTTTTTACACCTAATAGTTTATTAAATAAGGTAGCTAAATCCACGGCACCTGTAGATTTTTGAAAGACATTAGCTAAATGCTCAGCTTTTTTGATAAATATTTCTACATCCCCAATGCTGCTAAGTATTACTTCACGATGAGTATTACTTTGACCTTCGGCTAGTTTTAACCAATCAGTAATTGCTATTTTAGATAAACGAAATGTTAATAACTTAGGCGTCGAATTATAAATATCAATCACCTCAAAAACAGTTTCTATGCTTTGACGCGCTTTAGAACTTAAATAAGCAAAAACCGTCAATAACTCCTCATTATCCATTCGATTATTATTGATTCGATAATCAAACCATGGGTGATATTTTTTCGTGAGATTTTTAATTTCTTCGATGACGCTACGTTCAAAATAAGAATTCCACATTTCGAAACTATGATCCTTGACCGGATAAGGCTTATTATTCAACCGAATAAACAAATCAATTGGGTCAAATGTTTCATTAAGTTTTTCTTCAATATAAACCAGCGATAATTCAAAATCTAAAATAACGTCTTGAAAATCCCTATCCAAATCGGCATATTTTTCTCCACAAATATTTTTCAGAATAGTTAGGTGTTTAGATAACCTATAATTGTTTTTATTTGACCAAACTTCTTCATTCTTATTATTTCTATAGGATTTCCCTAAAAACCCTAAAATAGCCAATAAGCGTTGTTGACCATCAATGACCTCACAAACACCATCTTCACGACGATAAATAAAAAGCGTTGGCAAAGGAATTCCCAACAACATACTCTCGATAATGCCAGAAGCCTTTTTAATATTAATCACTTCCTGTCGTTGATAAGCAGGACGAATTAAAAAGTTATTTCTCCTCATATCTTCTGTCAAATCTTCAATGGTTTTAGTCACCGCATCAGGACGATATAAACGCATCGTATCTAGTTGATTAATTGAATCAATAATATCAGATGTTTGTTGCTCAGCTTCCTTTTTTAAATCATTCTTTAAATAAATGCTAAAATCAACAATCTCCATTTTTTTGCTTTGTAACTCCTGATTGACAAAATCAGCTAGATAACCAAAACGTTGCTTAGTAATACTTGCAAAACCGCGCTCACTCCCCGTAAAAAGATCAATATGACTGCATATCATATTACGCAAATTATTTTGAGTATCTATATCGAAAAACACATAAATATCAATATCATTTTGTTCTAAAACAACCAAGCTCCAATAAACGGCCTGGTAAATCATCCACTCTTTTTCATTTAGCAGTGTGGCGAAATGATGAAGAAGCCCAATTTTTTGAACAAAAGCTTTTAAAATCTGTTCTTGATCCTCGGCTTCTTTAATATAAAGATCATATAGCCATTCAATGGTATCTGGTCTTCCTGAAGTAGAAGCGTAAATATTAATAGGAAAATGAGATAAAACTAGCAATTCTCGAATTTTTGCCTGACATTCTGCTTTTGTGAGAGGTCTATTATTTGAAATATATTTGGCAAAAAATACCGCTTTAAATTGCTCTATCCATTCAAGATGGTCTAAAAACTCAGACTCCAGCAAGACAGTAAAGTTGTCTTTTAAATGTTTTGCTGATTGTACCTCCAATGATTTTAAAGGTGTAATACCTGAATTGTACCGCCAAAAGATTTCTTTTTTGATTCGGTCTTCTAGGTCTTCTAATTCTATTTGCGCTTGAGGCTCACCATAGGTTGAAAACTCAATGATGCGAATAGTCGTATCTAAAAATATACGTTGTATTTTTGGATCAAGGCTTTGGAAGTTTAGACCTTTTAAGCCGCTTAAACGCCGCAATCCATTTGAAGTAAGTTTAAACTCTCCTTCAAAAAAACGCTTTAATGTTTCAAACCGTTGACGACCATCAATCACCTCATATTTATTTTTATCACAGTCAGGAATAAACATGATTAAAGGCGGAATTTCAATACCTAATAAAATACTTTCAATAAAAAAAGTCGCCTTGTGATTATCCCATACATAATTACGTTGATAATAAGGTGTGTAATTAATAGGCTTTCTTTTATTTTGCAATAAGGTGCTAATGCTTTTGCTTAGCGAACGGGCATTCAAATGCTTATTTAACGCATCACGTAAATCAATAGACTGTTCTTGTGATTCCATCATTTCAAGGTGGTAAAAATATTTAGATGTTTTGTATTTTAACCTGAGTTCGCCATAAAAAAGTAAGCATTTTACAAATCTGAAAAGTTATAGTTTACGGCAAAAAATTAGAGCCAGGTCGTTCAATCAAGCTTGTATGGCTGATTCGGAAGGCCGTTACTCATTCGATTTCTGTCACTCAAATTCATAGACAGCAGTCGGCTTTTGGCCGACAGCCACCAATGCTTAAGATCGTTACTCAGTGGCAGCTTTGAGTAAGGATACACAATTTATCGGTTAGCCCGCAGTTCAACCAAACCACGGTATGTCCGAGACAGTTCTAAACTTGGCTTCCAGGTCATCTGGGTTAATGTAAGTCCGTATTGATCCCACCTTAGCAGAACCTGCTAGATGTCCTGTAACCGCTCCGACTACTTTCTCATTGATTCGCTGATTTACAGTTAGCTCTGTAATGACTGTAGACCTGAATGAGTGAAAGCTAAGCTTCCTGGGTTTGCCTGTAAGCTCGTTTGCTGGTTCCCCTATGGTCTTATCCTTAAGTTCCTTGAATCGACGTGCTACGGTCCTGTCGGACATATCGAATGTGAAGCCTTCCGGTAGCTGTAGGGTAGGGTGTAGGGGGACCGCTCTAGTTGACTGTTCGGTTTTGCCCTTATCCTTGAACTTGAACAACCAGCAAGACCGTTTCCATGTTGTCGGCGTCTGCACAGTGGCTGTCAGTAACTCGTTAAGTCTGGCACCGGTGGTTGCTGCTGCATGGATCAGAGTCTTTAGCTCATCATCGGCGGCTCTGTACATAGCTGCTACTTCATCCCATGTGTACGGATCATAAGACTGAGTATCCTTGCTGATCCGGTGCCTGCTGAATGGGTTCTCCCCGGTGACTAGCTTAGATCGTTTAGCTCTGTCCCATATTTGCTTCAGTCCATACAGATGGCCGTTGATGGTGGCACCTGCCGCCCCGTTGGTCAAGTCCTGGGTGATGAATCCCCGCACTTGGTCATAGTCGATCAGCTCAATATCAATGTCATCCTGTACAAGGTGACCAAGGAACCAATCCGCTGAGCGTCGAATCTTTAGGACAGTCTTCGGTGCCAGCTTATTGGCGGTGCATTCTTCCAGGAATTTAGCTGTGATGAACTTCAGGCGCTTATGCTTGGCTGGCTGTCTGTTGTTGATCACATCCAGTACCAGCTGGTGTTCTTCCGAGATTTGCAAGGGGTCTCCGGTTTCTGGGTCAATCCCGTACTCTTTGATTGCCTCATCCACAATGGAGTCAACTAAAAGATCAGCATAAGCTTGCTGCCCGTTTAGGTGTGGGTTGTCCTTGTCAAACTCTAGCGACCTGTTTTTAAGCTCATGCTTCCAGGCATCATACACGTCATCAAGTCCGGCATTTAGATCCCTGATGATTGCGTCTCTTAAGCGTCTAGCTGTGGTTAAGCTGTCCGTATGCAATGATCGGGTATAAAAAGCTGGTGAATCCTTGAACCTTGGGTGGCTCTTCAGGCGTTCGGGAATTTTGTAATGGATTCCCCAAGTTTTGTATCTGAGCCGTAAATGCTTAGTGTCCTTGGGCTTCATTTCTGGTGGTTCTACAGGGTGTCTGAAAACCTAAAAGTTACCAGGTTAGTTACCATGTGTCAAAGCTGTAGACATTGATTACCGTGGATTCTGGCTTTGATGGGTGTTATTCTGAGAATCTCTGTCTCTCCGCCATTCACATCATAAAAATCAATAACTTAGGTTATTTTTTCCATTTCTGCCCATCAATATGCCCATCAATTGGCATCGGATGATGGCGGACAATAGCGGATAATCCATCCGCAATAATTGCCGCTTACACTATCTTGCTGCTAGCAAGGTCCATATACTCAGGCACGATTTTTGACGCAAAAAAGCCGGTGTTTAGGATGCTGGCATCTCCGCCCCGCGGCAATTTTGCATACTTTGTTAAAAGTTAACCAAACCGAAGAGCGGGTCAAGTCACAGACTCTTATCAGAGGTTTGTTTTATAGCATAATCGGCTACAGCACAAATTGCCTCTGCCAACGACGTTCCGATATTTCCAGCCCCAAAGACAAAGTCGTTTTCAAATTGATACTCTCCGGCAATGTTAAGTGATACAACCTTGCCCATATTGCTCGCACAATCCGTAGCGGATACGTACCACTGATAAAGATCGACTTTCGATGTTACTGGATCAGTCACTTTTCCAATTACTAATGCAATTGGAGTTCCGTTTCTAGTCTTCTTGAAACCAAAGGAACCGGGTTTTATCTCATAAGTTTTGCTGTCATTTGATGTTGCGATGTTTATCCATGTCTCTTCAGCAAATGTCGAGATACTTGTGAATGCAAAGGTTATGGCTATAACGCTGACGAGCGGTTTCATTGGTGGGATTCCTAGTTCAGAGAGCTTCCCTGCTCTTCGGCGTGGTCTAAATCATTATTCAGACTAGTCTAACGTACATTTTTTTCTGCTTTATTGTCAAGATTGGCGCTTCAACGCTGGAGTTTCTAATCCGGTATAGCTCGCATTTAAGATCAAGTGGAGCCCATCAAAAAGGCAATGCCCTTTGATAAATTCACTTTAAAAGAAAAGCCGGGTTTCCCCGGCTCTGGTGTTGTCGATGTTACATTCACTTCTTTGGTCGTTCTGACTAGCGCCAATTCTCGAATACCTCGGTCAGCATCGCATCGTATTGCGCCACAAGCCCCGCATCCGCGGCTGCCCTCTGCAATGGCTGTTTGGCCGCTTCGATGTCCAGGCATCGCGCCATCGTCTTAATGGGGATGATGTCCACATTGAACCGCTCGCAAATGTCGGTAAGCGCCACTTCGAGCGCCAGCGTCTTTTGCAGGAACCGCTCGGCGGATTCTTCGGCTCCCGCCGTCTCGCAAGCGTAGAGCATCAAGGCTCTGATCCGCCAGTATTCCAGACCGTAGACAGACGCCAGGGCTTGCAGGGCCAAAATCTGCTGCCGATAATCCGCGTGTGTGGCCCGGTAACTGCCGATTTCGACGCGGCTTAGGATGGTTTCAGCTTCGGCATTATCGCGCCGTGCTACGGCTGCAAAAACCATATTGGCCTGCTCACGCGGCGTGAGGCCGTCATACAGACGATGTACTTGTTTCGGTGTCATTTGCGCTGCCCCAATTGCTGCTCGATTCGTTCCAGGCGGTCGGCCATTTCCTGCAATTCAATCAGCTTGCCTTGTTCGGCCAGCGCCCTTATCAGCATTGCGCCAATGTCTGGCGGTACGGCTCCGCTGAGAGTGGCATTAACCACGTTGCCGCCCGTTTCCGGTAGGGTTGCGCCGGTTTCGATATTGACCGGCAAGGCTTGCGGCCTAAGTGGTGGGCAGATTCTATCCAACAAGACTTTTGCCGCCTGTACATCGCCGCCCTTGGCTAATTCGACCAGAGTTTTAACGATGTCCGGCATATCCTCGGCGATAGACTTCCTAAGTAATGTTGCCGGGGTCTTGTTCTTGGGGCGGCCTGCTGGGTTTCCGCTTTGGCCTGGTTTGAATTTTGTGTTTGCCATCTGTTCAATTCCTGCATGTTTCAGCGGATTTGATAATTACCAATTTTGGGCCGCCGCGCTGTCTTTGCCTAAATTGCGCCCTGAAATCGGAATTAATAAAACATCTAACCCCTTGGTAAATTATAAAGGTGTCCGAATAGCGGGAAGAGAAGCGGGTAAAAATCCTCTGACTTGACCGAATACCGGGAACATAACAGCTATTTTTCATGATTTTTTTCCTGACTTGTCCGAATAGCGGGAAGGCTTGACCGAATAGCGGGAACAGTTTTTGTTTTTGCCTGCATCTTTTCCCAAACCGCAACAGCGCGTTTATCACGTTTCGCCGCGTTATCTGCTTTCCATAGATTTGATGCTACGGTGGTCGGCGATACATCCAGCTTGCCCTTGCAATCGTTTATCGGCTGCCAGGTAATCGCGTATAACGAACATTGATTACGGCCTCCCTGCCGCGTCATTTCGACAAAACCCAATGCCAATAGCTCCGTTAATGCATCCTGTAGGCTGCCGCGTGAAGTCCAGCCGAACAGCGCCATTATTTTTGGCGCTGCCGACAAATCGCCATTATTCGAACCGTTGTATTGCGCCGTTAGGTTATCGAGCAAATGCGCGGCCTTGTGACTCAATACGGACGCAGGCGAAGGTGTACCCGTTGCAAAGTTGGGTCTAAAAATATGGTGCGGCTTTGCTGCGAAGCTGTGATTTTCTGATCGTTTAGGATGTTTTCGGGCGGCCATGCCTAACCGCCCCAAGCCATCCGCCACCATGCCACAAAGCGGATAAGTTCGAGCTTTACACGACCCGCCAGTTCTGTAAAATGGTTTTGCTTTTGTTTGATATTGATCGCCTTTGCATTGCCGTGCAGGGCGACTCTCATTTTACTTTTTTGGTTATGACGAGCCCTCATACCGCCTCCTTGCAACCAGCGATAACCGACAAGTTAATGGCGTAAGCTTCTTGCCAAACAGTCGAATGATAGGCCTTGACACTACCATAATTCGCATCAAAAACATCAATCGGGTCTGTACCCATTTCAATGCCGGTAGATTTCAGCAATCGCCAATCAAACCTCTGGCCGTGGCATAGCATTTGTGCTCGTTTGACTGTGAAATATTCCTTAGATCGATCAAGCTCTGCCTCAAGCTGGTTCGCCCGTTTAACGGCTTGGCTTGCTGTATTCATTGCCGTGGCCTCACGGCGGCTACCTATTTCGGCCTTGGTTTGGATTGCACGGTCAAGCTCGACTTTGGTCTGTTCCAATGCTTCCAAAAGCAATACTTGCTCACGCGCCAACTCAAGCGCTGATTTTGGTTTTATCGAATAGCTGCCGGTTTTGCGGATAATGGGCAGAACCTCGGCTGTAACCCATTTTTTGAATGGCTTGGCTACCTGTTTACGACTTCCGAGAATAAGCGAGTAAAGACCGGGCTCGTTGACTGCGGTCATTTTCTGTTCGCCGCCAGGGGTGCGGATTAAAACCGCACCCTTTTCGTCATCATCAATTCGGCTCATTCCGTCATCTGTACGGCTTATAGCCAACACAGCGCAGACATCTGCGGCAACAAACCAAGGTTCGCCGTTTTCATCGGTGACAACGCGAACCGAATGACCTTTAAAATCGAATGGGGCTAATTGGCTCATTAGTTGCCCCCTTGATCTGAAGCTTCAGTGTCAGCGCCGCCCCGCTCTAGTGGCTTTCGTGCGTTTGGGGTCATCGTTAACCCTCCGCGCCAGCAGTTCGAGCTGCTTCGAGTTGTTTGACGAGTGTTTTTATTTCCTCGTCCGATTTGCCAGCAATCCGCGCCGCGTTGATTGCGGCAACCTCATGCGCCGGCCACGCTGACGCGCGCAAACCGATCTTGACGGGGGGCGTGAACAGACCATTCTTGATGTCGTTGTAATGCTGTGTTTTCCGAACGCCGCGCTCATCCAGAACGATCGGAAGGCGGCAAAGGGTGGAGTGGGTGTGGAATGTAGTTTTTTTAGGCATGGTCCTCTGTGTTCTAAGTTGAACTTACAGGGACTATTCTACTGATCACGAAAAGCTTTTTTTTTCAAGCGCCTATTAAATTACCTTAAATAGCTATCATAACTATATGTTTTTTATAAAAAAATAAAATTAATTTTTTTTGGTTTTTGAGGAAAAACAGCTGCATCCGTTGCGGTTAGCTACCTATGTCTGATAGAGGAAGTCAGGAAAAATCCATGAATTTTCATGGATATGTTTACTCAGTAATGGTTTACGGGTAGTTAGTCCGCATCAAGGGGGCGCGCCACGATTTTTTAATCCGCTTCGGCTGTTCGCTTGAATGGAATCACGGCCCCGGTCGAATCGGGAACGGTCTCGCAAAACCTTACCCAATCCTCCATCAGATTGCGCCTTTTCTCGATCAGGTCGCCGCGTCGATAGGCGGCCTCGGATTGGTTACGGATCGTGTGCGCTAGCGCCATTTCACAGACTTCATGCGGATAGGCGGTGCGTTCAGATGCCCAGTCGCGGAAAGTCGAACGCATACCGTGCACAGTGGCATCAATGCCAAGGGTTTGTTGCAGCAGTTTGTCCATTGCCGCATTCGATAGAAAGCCGCCTTTGGATCGTCCGGGGAAAATGGCGTCGTTCGTTTTCAGAGCTTGCATTTCTTTAACGATCTCGATGGCTCGGCTTGAAAGAGGGAAGCGGTGCTCACGTCCGGCCTTCATGCGGTCGGCCGGAACAATCCAAATCTGATTGTTGAAGTCGATTTCATCCCACTTTGCCCCGATTATTTCGCCAGTACGCGCCGCCGTCAGAATCAGGAACTCCAGCGCCTTGGCCGATACGCTGCCATTGGCGCGCAATGCCAGCATCAGCGGGTTAATTTCGGAATAGGGCAGGGCTTTGAAGTGGTTGTTCTTCTGCACCTTGCCGGGGGATGCCAGCAGGTTATCAAGGTGACCTTTCCGGCGCGCCGGATTCTCTACCGCTCGGAAGCCTTGCACCGCCGCCCAGTCGAGGATGTTTTCGAGGCGTCCGCGTAGCCGGCCGGCCGTTTCGTTTTTCACCAGCCAAATCGGTTGAAGGACGCGCATGATTAACGCGGTGTCCACGTCCTTGATGATCGTCTCACCAATGACCGGGTAAGCGTACTGCTCTAACGTGTTTTCCCATTGCTGGGCATGTTTGGCGTTTTTCCAGCCGTGCCGGTGCAATTCGATGTATTGCTTAGCGCAATACGCGAAGGTTACGGCGTTATTCCGCTCGGCGCGTTTGGCGGCTTGGTCAATCTTGCGTTGTTCAATAGGGTCGATGCCAGACTTCACCAGGCGACGCAATTCGATGGCGACCTCTCGCGCCTTTTCCAGGGTGATTTCAGGGTAAGGGCCGATGCTCATATCCCGACGTTTGCCGTCAAAAGTAAATCTGAACATCCAGCTTTTTGTTGTCGGCGATACGACGCGAAGATAAAGATTGATCTTGCCAAGATTTCACAGACACTCAGCTAAGAGAGTAATCTCTATCCCTGAGGAGCCATATGAAAACGAACAAATTAGAAACCGAACCCACCAAACGCAATCGCTATACGCCGCAGTTTAAAG
>Ga0208509_1000623_pt1 | contig 12272 bp, 11 predicted proteins | sample LakWasMeta7_HOW4_2_FD_183857 | JGI IMG/M metagenome (GOLD analysis project Ga0208509, IMG submission 183857) | Freshwater sediment methanotrophic microbial communities from Lake Washington under simulated oxygen tension - Sediment Metagenome... | ecosystem: Environmental > Aquatic > Freshwater >...
CTCGAGGTGTGCGCGCATCTGGCCGGGCAGAAATCGATCGCGGCCGAATTTGAGTGCAGCGCGCCCGAGCGGCCTAGCGATGATCTCGATTTTGCCGATGTGCACGGCCAGTATCACGTCAAACGCGCCTTCGAAATCGCCGCGGCCGGAGCGCACAATCTTCTGATGCTCGGCCCGCCCGGCACCGGCAAATCGATGCTGGCTTCGCGCCTCCCAACCATTCTGCCGTTGTTGACCGAGCAGCAGGCGCAGGAAACCGCAGCGATCGCCTCGGTCAGCGATCACGGCCTCGATGTCGCAAATTGGCTGAGGCCGCCTTACCGTGCACCGCATCATACCGCCTCGGCTGCGGCGTTGGTCGGTGGCGGATGTCATTTTTCACAATAAATGCGACATTTTCAAAATAGATGCGACAAATATGCCATTTTTTCCCTCATCTATTTTAATATCGCCAGGGAGACTCGCTGTTTTCCTTGGCTTGGGGGATAAAAACCAATTTAGATTTGCCTTGACTGCTTAACGCGAATATTTCAAAAGTTTCTGCATATTCCATATTAAAATCGCCAGCAGTTCCGATGCAAATTTCCACCAATTCTAATACGATTACGTCAGTAGTAAGTGTCAGCTTTTGAGGAGACCATATTGGTGCTATCGACACTAAGCGGTGTCCAGGGTAGATAAAATACTTCCCACTGTTCATTAGATTAGCCACATATCGATATCGTAACTAATTTTTGGCGGCCAATACACTAAAGGAACCTAACGATGCTATCGGATAAAAGAATTTGTGGAGCATGTGTCTCGGATGAGTATCTGAAAGCCGAAATCGCGAAGAGCCTAACCGTAGACCAAGCATGCGACTACTGCGAGTCCGTTTGCCCCACCATCGACATGTGGAGTCTGGCGGAGCATTGCGACAGCGTTATCAAAAGCTTCTATGAAGTGTCCAGTCTTACCGATGCGGTTATTATTTATGAACGTGATCCTGAAGGTGAAGAATTATCAGAGGTACTTGATCGGTTAGTCTGCCCGCCACAGCAAGCCATCGATGATCTCGTTGAGTTGCTTACAGAGATATGGTTCGACCGTAGCAGTCTTGAGCACCAATATGGCGAGGATCCTTGGTTCATTGAAAAGTCAAACCTCTCTGAGCCGCTTAGCGTTGCCTGGAACAAAATGGAGCAAAGCCTAAGACACGAGGCGCGCTACGTCAATCCGACAGCAGCCAGCATGTTGGAAAGCGTGTTTGGAACGGTTCTTGATGACGGAACTCGCGAAAAATATCCCGTTATCGTGGAATTGGGGCCGGACCGCCATATTGACACTCTGTACCGAGCTCGTGTATTTCAGTCGTTAGCAGCAATGGAGACCGCCCTGAGCCATCCAGAGCGTCACATCGGCCCACCGCCATCTGGTGTAGGTGCAGCTGGTCGGATGAATGCCAAAGGGGTGTCTGTTTTTTATGGATCAACTGAGAAGGAAATATCCATCTCCGAGGTTCGTCCTCCCGTCGGTTGCCATGTGGTTGTGGGAGCATTCAAGCTAATCCGAAAACTCCGGCTTCTTGATCTTCATCGGCTTGGTTCCATCACGCTCAAGTCGACTTCGAGCCCTTTTGATCCCGTCACGGCAATTGAAGCCTCCAGGCGTGATTTCCTGGAAACCCTCACGCAGAAGATGGTGATGCCGGTTATGCCAGAGTTGGAAGAGCAGGGATATCTAATCACACAGGCTATAGCTGACTTTCTCTCAACTCATCCCAACCTTAAGCTCGATGGAATTCTCTTTCCCTCGGCCCAGAACACAATGGCGTCTCACGATACATCCAGACGCAACGTGATCTTATTTAACAAGGCATCGAAGGTACTCAATGCTGAAGCACATTTCGGTGGAGCTAGCGTCAAATTCTGGGAATACGACGAGGACTTCCCCAGTGGTAGGTTTGAACCGGAGATTCTAACAAAGGCTGTTCAAAATGATGAGGCTGACGATGCTCATATTTGGTTTTATCCAGATCCTATAGACCCCGCTCTCGAACTTGATCGCAACTCTATTGAAATCTATGAGATCGAGGGAGTGGAGTACAAACATTTCGGACATAAGGTGAGGCATACCGTTCAGCCAGAAAAGACTAAAAGCGGGCAGGTCTGTTGATTTTTCATGGCCGATTTACCCTGATTGATCAGTAATACCCAAGCCTAATCAAGGTCTTTTCCCGAAGGTCCGCACGCATATGGCCGAACTTTGTTTCTTGAACTCGGCGCAATGTTATGGTGGTGGTTTTCAACGGAATACTCTGGTTGGCCGAAAGTATTCATCCCCCTGTTAAGTAGCAATGCAAAATTAACCCGGTATTTGCCGCCCAAATTTTCGAAAATTTCGCCCAACGCGGAGCGCATGGTTTCAAAACACTGGTAGGCCGCCCAGGGCAACCACTCGTATTTGATTTTCTTCCATAATATCTCGATCGGATTCAGTTCGGGCGAGTAGGCGGGGAGGAACCATGCCCAGACACGCGGCCCCAACACTCCCAACCGGCTTCCTTCACCGCTTTGCGATGCACCGAGGCATTGTCCATCACCACGATGGTCAACTTCTCAGGGTTGCGCGAGCGCATGAAGCCATCCATCGATGCCATGATCTCCTGATGGGTGACCGAGCCAGCCACCGTGTGGAAATAGCCTTCATTGTCCCTATTCAGGAAACCAATGACGTTCGTTCGACCGGGCACGTTGGCCGGTAGACGCCAGGTTTCTCCCTTGATCTGTCAGGCATAAGGCACACAGGAACGGGAGCTAAAGCCGCTCTCGTCAAGGTAGAATACATCGAGTTCCCCTCGCCGCTTCTCGCTCGTGAAAGGCTTCCAATACCCGCTTTCTTTCCAAAAAACCCGCTTTGTCGCGCTTTTCTTTCAAACTGCGGCGGCAGCGTTTCCATCTTAACTCCTTCTCTTTCAGCCAGTGCCGCATGGTATCCCGCGACAGAGCGCACGCCGTTCGTTCCTCGAACCGCTCGCACAATACCCGAAGTTGGTGGGGCGCGTCTTTGATCGTCTGGCACAGCCATTCTCGGTCTTCCACCGACCCTTTGCGTGGCCGCCCCGAATGCTTTTGGTCGCGAAGACCCAATAAACCGTGCTGTTCCCATACCTTTAGCCATCCAGACACAGTATCTCGGTCTACCTCAAAAATGTCAGCCAACTGGGCCAAACTGTAGCGCTTACCACTCAAGAAAACCGCATGCGACCGCTGCCGGAATCGCGGCCACGGTGCGTAGCGGGAAAGCATCCAACAACGTGCGCTGCTCCGCTTCGCTCAATTCCCTCACAATCTTCATTTATCCTTCTAAATTCAGCGATCACACCCCCAATTTTACCCGGTTTTTTATGCACACCTACTTACAACTACCAAATGCCCTTCCTTATTGATCAAGCAGCAGTAAGCGCTTAGCAACAAGTCAGCATGTATATGAAAGCGTACTGTTGCCGGCTTTACTGGAGCTGCAAGAATCTAATGCATGCGAACTTTTTCCAAGGCGCTTATCATCAAATCAATTCATCGAATTTTACTGTTTCTAAGTCAAGATTTATACTGCCTTGATCATGTAGCCGTTTTTGAAAAACCTCAGTAAGAGGTAAAAATATTGATGTTCCGTTGTCATTTTTATAAAAGCTATAGACAGGGTTTTCATCAACATGATTATTTTTTGAGTAGTGCTGAAGCCACATATAGCTATCAGTGAATATCATTTTCCATATTGGTCTTTGTGAATATAAAGTTACTTTTATATCGACTCCTGCTTTTTTAAGCAGTTGGCAGCTTTGAAGAGTATTGATTAATTCGGCTTTATGAGTTTGTTCATTTGCTTGAATTTCAGTCATTCTTGTTTTAAATGCTTCACTCTTGGGGTTTAACAATAAGATATTAACTGATCCTTCAAATTGAGAAATAACGCTATGAAGGGATGATGACGGAGAACCAAACGTGTTCCATCCTGTTAATCCTAAAATATATAAATTTTTAATGGCGCCTTTTTTTAAGCCGCCTGCTAAAGCCTCCCAATCTTGTTGTTTTTCTTGTGGTACTTTATGGAGGTAAAATCCTTTTACTCCGATACCTTCAATAAGATATTTTAATTTCAAATATTCAGTTGATAGCGTCAAGGCTCTGGCGTGTGATCGAGTTAATGCTAAAAAACTAATAATAACCAAAAAAAGTAAACCATAAAATGTCCAATCTATATCAACTGGTAAATCTTTCGCTAGTTCATTCTTTATCTTGGAAATTTTAGATATAAACATTCCCCAGAATGAAAAGCTAGCAATCCAAAGTATGAAGCTACCAATTAAGTAATGGGACATCATAAAGTCAAATGCCCATTTTATTATTTCCTTAAAAAAATGCTTTATTTTCATGGTTTATTATTATTTTTAATATCTCAGGGTGAAAAAAAAGCCCAAAACGGGCTTTTTTATGAAAAAAATTTACAGCTTTAAAGTTTTAATTCGCTTCTATTTACATTGCTAGGCTTAAATGTTCTAAATTCGATATCGCTATTATTTTTGAGATAATTTACAAGCAGTTTTTTTATCAAATCTTCGCTTTTAGAAAGGAAATATAGGCTCAAAGCAGGAGTGATTATGAGAAAAAATAGTTTTATAAGCATAAATAATTCCATTGTGCTCTAGTAAATAAGTTGATAAAAAACTTTTGCTTAACTTGATTTGCAAAAGCTTATTTTAGGAGAATTCACTATTTGTAATTAGTGTACATGGGTAATTACAAAAGCAGACAAGCAAATAAAGAGCTACGATCTAGCTCTCACAGTTGTTTTGTGGCTAACAACTTAGACTATAACAAAGGATATCGAGCTATTTGCGGCGTATTGGCAGGGATTGTGTAAAAACCTTATTCTAGGCTCCAGCCTCAAAGACAAAGAAACCCTCTCATTAAAATCACTAGTGATCCAATTTTATCATATTTTAAAAAAATGAAAAGCCCTAATTTATAGCAAAATATTCGTTTATGAGGATTTTTACCTATCAGAAAATCCGTACAAACTTGCTAAACCATCCTTATTTTTTCCCCTCACACTCTAAAAGCGGTTTTGGCGCTACGTTTTTTATCTGGATAGCTCAATGAGAACTGGGCAATCGAGTGGCCGAACGCTCTGTACGCGACAAAAATTTTCGCAACAACGTAACTTATTGATTCATCAAGATCACACATTATTTCTGGAGATGAAAAATCAATGATTTACAGTGCTTTTGTATTTTTTGTCGTGTACAGGGGGGGGCGAACGTTAAATCAGGATTGTTCTTATTGAGCATAGTTAACCGCATCAATTCCAAGGCCTGTTGAAATCAGCCTCTGTGCACGACAAAAATATAATTTCTACTTCCAAATCATAGCCTAAGCGCCATTATTTTAGGATTCAGTGCGCTGACTCCAATCGTATCGGGCGGGCATAAGAACAATATTAGTAGCCTGAACGTCTCCTCAATTTCCCGGATGCCCTGCAAAAGGCTATTGGTTAGATAATCCAAGCCATAGCGAAACAGGCTTTGTTCAGGTCGCCCATGTTTTTTATTTTCAAGGGCTTTGACCTGATGTTTCCGCTCGCCGGTTTTATGTGTCCACCAAAACGCATGTCCAGCTTCATGCCGCTGAGCCGCCCACTGTTGACCGATGCGGCGCTTTTTTCCCAGTGAGCGGCTTTTGCCCGCTTCCTGGTCGACGAACAGCGAGCGGGCAGCAACTGGTTTATCAGATAAGGAATGTCCTGATCGCTTAACCATTGCCACCATTGATCGTCAATAAATTCTCGATCGCCCAGGACGCCCAAAATACCCTGCCGACCAAAGCGAGCGATAAATCTTTGCAACAAGGCGATATGCTCGCGCTGGTTGGCGTTGCCCTGTTTATTCAATACCAGCCAATGCACTGGAATCGCCGCGCTTTTGTAGACGATGCCCAACTTTGTAGACGATTGTCTATAGCTAAAATCCGGTGGTTGCTTTGGAATAGAAATAGCGGGGAGTCGCTATTTCTGCGAAAGCTTGTTTTGTGCCTCCCATCCCTCGGCACCTGCTCCTGCGTTGCCCTCGATCGCAGTTCCAGACGCGATTCTATCGCCCACATCCATGTGGGTGTGCCTCCCGCATCCATGCGGTCGAAGCAAGCGGCAGAAACTTACGCGACCGCTAATGCCTGCGGCGCCCCAGCCGTCTGTCCATAGACCCCTTGAGGGGCTCCCGGCGTTGACTACCCGGCAACCCGGCAAGGGGTAGCCAACTGCACGCGCAAAGACTCGCGGCCTCCGCTCCTGCTTACGCTAAGTCCCTACATCCTGTAGGGCGGCTACCGCTCCTGCTCACGCCAAGTCCCTACATCCCTGTAGGGAAACGCGACTTCGGATGTCTTTGCAATTTCACTATGCAAACAACGCTTCGTGAAATCGCCCAGACCTATCGCTTCTGGGGACTACTCGACTCCTGTCTCGCAGCGGCGGATATGGTTAAGTTATTGATCTTTATAGACTCCTTGAAAGTCGGGAGTCCATAAACTGTCGAGAAGTTCACAGAGTGCCGAAAATCTGCCGTCGTCAGCTCTTATTGCATCCAACCGGAATCATCCAAGAATCCGAGGGTTTGTCATGCTTCACATAGTCTGCGGCCGGTATGTTCTCCCCGATTGCGCGTTCCAATTCCTCAATGCTGACCAGATAACTGTCCAGGTTCTTTCGTGTCGCCTCTGCCATATTAGGCACGATCCAGGCGATTGCCCGCTCATCCTGGCCGGTGCCGCGGATTATTACTTTCCAGAAAGCATCCGGGGTTTCCACTCCATGACTTTGTAGAAAGAAGTCATCGGCCGGATTATTGCCCCACACGACGCCGCCGATGACAAGAAGTTCATCAATATCTCGGTAGCACTCGACTATCTCTTCCGTTTCTAGCCAGGCGCCGCGATTCATTTGCGAAGTTTGCGGCAGAATATTTGTCATAAAATTTGACTGCTTGATCGCTACTTCGGAGGCGTCTAAATGATTGGCCGGCACCTGATGCCCACGGTCATAGCCATGCCCATATGCCTTCGCTGAGATTTGCTGGCATTCTGCTGGTACCTTAGGATCCAACATGAACTTATCATAACGTTTCGAGTTGCCCCCATCATGCTGGGCCGTATAACGAAACTTGACCGGCCCCCTTTTTGCGCAATCCACCCAAACCGTGAAGCCTTCATAGTCGAGTTGGATGATATCGCCTTGCCGAGTGGCCTTTTCAGTTCCTGTCGTTAGAAGGACCGTCGATTGTTTGTCCTCACTTAACAGATCGGATGGCGTTGTACGCTTCGTGGTACTAGCTTTTTCTGCTGCTCGATGGCAATGATATTCACCCGTTTTGCGGTTGTTATGACAGCCTTCCACATTCAGTCTGCCAGGATGAGCAACCGAATAATGACTTAGGCCAAGTCCGATAAGGATCAAGAAAATACGCTGAAGTGATGTAAGTTTTTTCATGGGCTTTGTCGTAAGTAAGAAGGAAAACACCATTCTAGATTCAAAAAGCATTGAGCTCTGTTGGAAGCTGGCTTTCTACCCATCAATACAAGTATGCCTGGAAGCCATCTTAAGTTAACTGAAACGGAAGAATCAGTATAATAACTAGCTTATCACGACGGCTTTGTTGCATAAATCGGTAACGCATTGAATTTAATTGGTTGCTTTAAAGTAAAAATTTGTAATTTTACAATAAAAACAAATTGTTAGGATTTGTTTGTGCAGCAAAGCCTATCACGGCCTGAAGCAGATGATTAACTAAGAGTTAAAGCGTTTAGAAGTACCTTCTTTTGAAGAGGAACGAACTGGCTGGTCTATAAAATCTTAGACGGCGGCTTTGAGCAGTAATCTGCAAAACCTGGTTTTACTTACATTCAGTTTACACTACTGCGAAATTTCAGTTCCACCGTAATAAAACTTCCATGTCAGCCATCAACAAACAACCGATTGTCATTACTGACCTGCCAAATAATGACAAGCGCCTCATCGTAATGTGGTACTGCGGGTTGAAGAGAAATAATTTAGCTCCTTCAGAACCAACAGTAGTGGTTTGTTTTAAACATTTTTCTAGTATGATAACTAAACTCCAATTTCACGAAGTTGGGATTACTCATATTGGTCAACTCAGAATTGGAACGGTCTGGCAAAACCAACAATTAATTGAGGAAAATAACTACGAAGAACATTTATTCGAGGTGGATGGCAGCGATAACGGTTGGCAGATTGCTAATACTTGGAGTTCTGTCAGCAAGGACGATAATACTTGGTTAATACCAAATCTCACATACGGTCTTGGTGATAAAGAGAATTGTGCATCTGCAAAGGTTGTAAAATTTTCTGTTGCTGGTAATCCAAATGGGCTTATCATTCCTTGTATGGAAGTATTTTCCAGGATGTATGGTCGTTCGCAACACCTTAAAAAAACTTTGATCAACTATCCATTAGAGCGGGCAATGGAAAAACTGATCTACAAGGACGTCCAACCACAAATTCCCAATGCTTGGCTATTAACGGTAACACGAGATTGCTTAAACGATGATGCGGTTTACTTGGCGCATCTCAAGCATGATCCAATCACTTACGCTAGAACCAATCGAATATGGCATTCGCTTCAGAAATCCTATGCTGACTCGGACCGAAAACTTGCATTTCCTGTAATCCCACCTTGTTTTTCAGGAAAGTTACAGCTTAAAGTGAAAGGGCTCTGGCTAGATAAAATGAAAACAAGGTTCCTAGGTCTGCAAATCTTAGGCTGTAGTGATCCTCTAGGTCCAGACATCTATTTGGACCGTGAAAATACCAATCTGTCAGAAATCAAGAAAAAAGAGGGCGGAACAGCCTATCTTTACAAGCGAACTAGATTCTTAACGGATGAAATAAAGCTTACCAGTAGAGATGAGCCAGGCCGAAATCAAGAGACAATCCAGATATTTAACGAGCCGATTGAAATTATTGGTGATCCAAGAGAGATAAATCGCGTTATTCGTACTGAAAAGGAAACAGGTGAAATACGTATTTTGAGAAACGAGACGGATATTAGTCATTATTCTGGTGGTGACGAATATGGTTCGAAACTTCATATTCAATCCGCGTCATTGGAAACACCGCAAAAGATTGTTCCAACGATGTTTATAAATATATGGAATAGCTTGCAGAAAATGGCTGTTGAGAGAAAGATCGTATCTGCCTCTAGTGTAGACGCGGCTGGAAATATAATCGGATCTGATGAAATGCCAGGCTTGATTAGTCTTCCAGCACAAGGCATTTCCAATAAAGTAAAATTAAGTAAAGAGATTATAAATTGGTTATATATGGGGCCATATAGTGATGTCCCGCGTAAACTGTTGATCGCACATCTCAGAACAACCAATGGCGATTGCTATTTATTGGAAATAGAAAGGCGTGTTGGTCGAGCATCAGAAGAGTCGGAAAGCTTCAAAGGGCTTGTTGTTAGTTCTGATCAAAACAGTGACTTCATCAATCAACTTGATCATTTATTGATTGAAATCGTGAAATCCAAAGGAGTGTTTGATAAGTGTATTAATGGCCATTCTGGTTTCGCCACATTTAAGCACGTATCAGATGAAGATGGTGGGATGGAGAGAGCTATTTCAAATGGCTTAAAGAAGGTAGGGTTGAAATGATTGTCCACTTTTTTAAAGCCAAATTCCTCAAATCCGGAAACAAATGGTTTTCGGAAAGTTCCTACAAAAATAGGCCAGTTGATGCTGGAAAATTATTTTTTAGATGGCGTGCTCAACAAGGCGGGATTTCTGAGCGCAAAACGATGATAGACCATCACGCGAAATTGTCGATTAGCCGTCAGGCTGATTTACTCAATATCAGCAGGGTAGTGTCTATTACTTGCCTAGGAGTGTGTCGGACTTTCCCAATCTAAATTGTTAAAATATTTGGCATCGCACAACTTTCCGTGAGCCTAGCCATGAGTCGATTCATCCCAGTTGATCGAGACACCGACTATACTTAAGCGCTCGATCAAACGATAGCGGAACGCTTTCAAGGACAAGAAAAGGGAAGGCGAAGCCTGAAAAAAATGGCTGCTGCGAAGGTTTGTCCTCTATAGTGGGCTCAAGTCTGACAGACTCCTAGGCCCGTCTCGGATCGTGATTTGGACGTGATGCGGCAGCTGGATGAACTGCATTTCCTTATTTCCTGCGCGGCATGGCGATCAATCGAGCCAATCAAGCTAATCAGGTGTGGGCACTGGATACGACCTATATTCGTCTCGCCAAAGGTTTTGCATACCTGACGGCCGTGGTAGATTGGGCCAGTCGCAAAGTCTTAGCGGCCAAACTGGCGATTACCCTGGAAGCCAGATATTTAGCCGACAAACAACGAGCGCATAGATTTCCTGGTCTTTACGGCGATAGATGACGATAACTGTCTCCTGGGGTGTTGTTTCGCATTCTGACGGTTAATTTCACCTCAACCTCTTGGTCGAGCCGGTTCAAATGCGTGAGGCCGCATTGATGTCCATGAGTTCACAGAGAACGGCGAGGATTTGTGCGCGTTCCTTTGTGCTTAGCTTATTCTTGTTCTTTTATTCAAGCATTAAAATCAGATTAGTTTTTAATGCTTGCATTCACTATTTGCAAGCAAAATTTATAATTTATGCTTGCATTATCTTTATTAATAACTAAAATGCAAGCATGTTAAATTACACAGGATGCTTGCAATGAATTCAGACGATGTTAAAGGCAAAGCAAAAGGCGGCTTAGCTAGAGCTGCGGCATTATCGCCAGAACAAAAGCGAGAAATAGCCAAGAAAGCGGCACTTGCTAGATGGGGCGAAAAATTACCGATAGCAACTCATAAAGGCAATTTTGAAAAAGAATTTGGAATTAATGTGGAGTGCTATGTCTTAAATGATAAGCACAAAACTGCTGTGATTAGCAAAAGGGGCATGGGGTCAGCATTAGGATTTAGTGAAGGGGGAGATAGGTTCACAAGGTTTATAAAGGGGAAAATAATGTCGGAATATGCCGGCCAAAAATTGATAGAAAAAATTGATAAACCTATTAAATTTCAAGGCATTATCCCCGGCCAAAATTCAAAACTTTCGAATGAAATGCACGGCTACGACGTATCTATACTCATAGATGTTTGTCAATTAATTGTTCAAGCTGATAATGATGGAAAACTGACAACCGCGCAAAAACCGTTAGCGAAACAAGCCAGTTTAATACTTGGAGCATCAGCTAAGGCTGGGATAAAGGGCCTTGTTTATGCGCTTGCTGGTTATAACCCTACTACAGAGGAAGTTATAGCGGCATTTAAAGCATATGTGCAAGAAGAAGCCAGAAAGTATGAACAAGAGTTTCCTAATGAACTTTACATGCAATGGCATAGGCTCTATCAAATACCAGTGCCAGTAAGGGGCAAACCGTGGCAATTTATGCATCTGACCATCAAGCATATCTATTACCCATTAGCAAAAAGCAATGGAAAAATTCTTGATCTTATTAGGGCTGCTAAGTCTAAAGATGGCGACAGACAGAAAAAGCTATTCCAATTTTTGAATGAGGTAGGGGCAAGGGCCTTAAGAATGCAGATAGGAAGGGTTTTAGAAATGTCTGAATCGTCAAAGACTCAACAAGAATATGAAAATAAAATTGCGGAAAGGTTCGGCGGGCAGCAAGAATTAGAATTTGAATTAATCTAATCTTTCCTCCGCAGGCGAGAGCCTCGATCATGCAATGATTGGTACAATCGATTCAGGCCGCATTAAAGCCTGGATCGAAAAACACCCTTGTATCAGGCTTATATCGGCATGTTGCCACAGGTTAAAATGACAGCGTAATCATCGGCAGGGATTTCACTTTAAAATCGATGATCGCTGTTCAAAGGTTTGGGGCCACCTCTGTCGGCACATCATATGATCGTTGGGTTAGCCCAGTAGGATAGGCTGTATTTTTTTACCAATCAGTATCGCTAATTATTGATTTGTATTTTATAAATGGAAGGATTACTAAAAGCATTAATTTTCTGCATAAGCTTTTCAGTTTGTAAAAGAGACGTATTTTTATCAGCAATAGTTACATCTAAAGTTAGCTTATAGTCAGCTATTACTCGAAATCCCTTTAATTGAGAAAGCATATATCCAATTGCTCTATCTTCAGAAGCGGGACTTTTTTGCAATGCTTGGATAAGTTTTTCGTGCGATCCAACATCTGCATTTGAAAAGGCTGAGC
>Ga0208509_1000625_pt1 | contig 12243 bp, 14 predicted proteins | sample LakWasMeta7_HOW4_2_FD_183857 | JGI IMG/M metagenome (GOLD analysis project Ga0208509, IMG submission 183857) | Freshwater sediment methanotrophic microbial communities from Lake Washington under simulated oxygen tension - Sediment Metagenome... | ecosystem: Environmental > Aquatic > Freshwater >...
TTCGCGCCCAAAATATCGGCTTCGTGTTCCAGGCCTATAACCTGTTGCCGGCACTCAATGCGGCCGAAAATGTCTCGATTCCGCTGATCATCAACGGCATGAAGCGGCGCGAAGCGGTTCGCAAAGCCGCCGCTGTCCTCGATCAGGTCGGCCTCGGGGATCGGGCGGATGCGCTGCCCTCCCAGCTTTCCGGCGGCCAGCAGCAGCGGGTCGCGATCGCGCGCGCGTTGATCCATAGCCCGAGGCTGATCGTCTGCGACGAGCCGACCAGTGCGCTCGACCATGAAACCGGAATGCATGTGCTCGAATTGCTCAAAGCGGTCGCGGTCGATCATTCCAGGGCACTGGTGATCGTGACACACGATGCCCGCATTTTCGGCTTCGCCGACCGGATCGCGCAGATGGATGACGGAAAAATTGTCCGGGTACAGCAATCCCAGCCTTCGAACAATCCCGGCCGCACGGCGCAAGGAGCCCACGATGTTACCTAAATATACGCTGCCCGTACTGGCCGCCGCTGGCTTCCTGTTCGGCGTGTTCCAGGTCGTCAGCAGCAACAAGCCGGCACCGATCGCGCAGGCCGCGGCGGAACCTGCGATCTCGCCCTATAGGACCTTCATTGCCGGGGCCGGCATTGTCGAGGCGAAAAGCCAGAATATTGCGATCGGCGCCCCCTTGGCGGGCCTCGTCAAGGCAGTCAATGTCAAAGTCGGCGATCGCGTCAAACTTGGCGATACGCTGTTTTTGATCGACGACCGTGCCGCGCTGGCAGAATTGACCGTGCGCGAGGCCGATCTTGCGAAAGCGAAGGCCGCGGTCGGCGAAGCCGAAGCGGGGGTCAAGGATGCGGAGGTGTTGCAGCGCCTGGCCGATGCCATTCAGGACCGGCGCGCGATCAGCACCGAGGAACTGGAGCGGCGCCGCAATGCGACCTTGATCGCAAGGCGCAGGCTCGACAGCGCCAGGGCGGAGGTGCTGCAAGCCACAGCTGCGGTCAAGGCGAGCCGGACGACGCTCGATTTGTTGCGGGTGGCCGCCCCGGTCGAGGGCGAAGTGTTGCAAGTGAATGTGCGGCCCGGCGAGTTCGCCCAGGCGGGGCCGCTCGGTACGCCCTTGATGATCGTCGGCAATCTGGACGCGCTTCATGTCCGGGTCGACATCGACGAAAACGACGCCTGGCGCTTTCGTCCCGAAAGCAAGGCCGTCGCCTATTTGCGCGGCAACCGCAGGTTTCAGACCGATTTGACGCTGGTCTGGGTCGAGCCTTATGTGGTGCCGAAAAAATCGCTGACCGGCGACAGCACCGAACGCGTCGATACGCGGGTCTTGCAGGCGCTGTACAGCTTCAACCGCAGCAAGATGCCGGTGTATGTCGGCCAGCAGCTCGATGTGTTCATCGAAGCGCCGGACTTCGACCGCGATTCGGCCCCGGCCAAGGCCAGTCCCTTGCCGCCGGCATGAACAGACTCCTGACGCTTTGCCTCTTGGGGGTCATCGCCGCTTGCACCGTCGGCCCCGATTATGTCCATCCCGAGGCGCCAACGCCCGCCCAATGGAGCGAAAGCCAAACGGCTCCAGGCAATATTGAAGATTCTCATATCTGGTGGAAAACCTTTGACGATCCGGTTTTGGACCGCTTGATCGACGAAGCGGTCACGGCCAATCTGGACCTGAAACAGGCATTCCAGCGCATCCGCATCGCCCGCACGCAAAGGACGCAAGCCGTCGCCGCCGGTTTGCCGACGCTCTCCGGCCAAAGCACCGTCTCGCGGCGCCTGAACAGCATCGCCTCGCCCTCCGGTACGACGGGTACGGTCGGCGGCGCCTTCGGCATCGGTAACCGGCTGATCAATATCTTCCAGTCGGGTTTCGATGCGCAGTGGGAGCTCGATTTGTTCGGCGGCATCCGGCGGACCGTCGAAGCGGCGGAAGCGACGGTCGAAGCCGAAACCGAAAACCGCAGCGCTTTGCAGGTCAGTCTGCTCGGCGAAGTAGCCAGCCAATACATTACCCTGCGCGCCAATCAACAGCTGCTTGCCATCGTCGATGATAACCTGATCACGCAGCGCGATACCTGGCATCTGACCCTGGAAAGGCAAAAAGCCGGGCTTGCCTCCTCCCTGGATGTCGCGCAAGCCGAGGCGCAGGTCGATGCGACCGCGGCGGAGCGGCCGCTCTATCAAAACCAGATCAAGCTGGCCATGCACGCCTTGAGCGTATTGTTGGACAGAACGCCGGGCGAATTGAGCCTGCGCCTGGGGCAAGCCTCAGACATCCCGCTTCCGGCAACGCCGGTCGCCGCCGTCCTGCCGTCGGAGTTGTTACGCCGCCGACCCGACATCCGCAGCGCCGAAAGACAGCTCGCGGCCGCCAATGCGGAGATCGGCGCCGCGGTCGCCGCGCAGTATCCGCGCATCAATCTTGCCGCCTTCATCGGCCTGCAAAATACCGACATCACCGATTTCACGATACTCGGCAAATCCTGGTCGATGGCATCGACGCTTGCGTTTCCGATTTTCAACTGGGGCAGCATCAAGGCCAATATCGAAGGTAAAAAGGCCCGCCATCAAGAGTTGTTGTACGCCTATCGGGCGACGGTGCTGAATGCGTTCAAGGAGGTCGAAGATGCGCTGGCATCCCTAGAACAGGAGCGGCAGCGCCATGAACAATTGAAAAAAGCCGAGTCTGCGGACCGGCTGGCGCTCGCGCTGGCACAGGAACGCTACCGCAACGGCTTGACCGCCTTTTTGGACGTGCTGATCGCCCAACGCGCGCTGCTCGCCAGACGGTTGGCGTTGATCGATAGCCAGGCCAAGCTCGCCGGACAAAGAGTGGCCCTCTACAAATCATTGGGCGGCGGCTGGCAGATCAAGGAGACTTCCTTTAGTCCGAAAGGCGGCTAAGGTCTGGATGAGTTCCCCGATTCGATACTGTATGCCTCCCATGTGGGAGCGCTTTTCAAGCGCGACCTGGGCTGAGAACAAGGCATTGAGTCGCGGTTGAAAACCGCTCCCACTTCGCTTTTTTGTGCTCGATGCCGCGTTTTCGTCGCTTTCCTAAGTCAGTGTCTATACTTGAACTATATTTTTTAAACTTATGCTTTCAGGCCAACGCAGGGCTTTTTAATTCATCGGGCAAGCAAAATCCATTATGAGCACAGCAGATTGGCTTTCGCAGGAAGAAATTGAGGGGCTGCTGGACGGCGTCGAGGGGGACGATTTTGCAAGCGCAAACCTGGAGGTTCTCGCGCAGGACGAGATCAAGCCATATGATTTCAGCAGTCAGGAACGCGGGATTCGAGGCGGGCAGATACGGACCCTGGAGATGATCCATGGCCGCTTTGCCGGCGCTTTGCGCACGTCTTTATTCCAGTGGCTGGGGCGGGCTCCGGAGGTCGTCGTCTCCGGGATTCAACTGCAAAAATATGCCGATTATATGGACCGGCAGCGCTCCCCGGTCAGCCTGAATAGTGTCCGGATGGCTCCATTGCGGGGGCGTGCCTTGATCGTGATGGATCCCCGGCTGGTGTTTACCGTCGTGGACTCTGTCTTCGGCGGCAACGGGCAATTTGACCCGCAAGCGCAAGGCCGCGAGTTTAGCCGGACCGAAACGCGGGTGATCCGGAAAATTCTGGACAGGGTCTTTAACGGCCTGAAAGATGCCTGGGAGCCGGTGTTGTCCGTCGATTTTGACTATTTGGACTCGGAAACCCATCCGAATGATACGACTGTCGCCGGCAGGGATGACTATGTGATGACTGCTACACTCAACATCACTCTGGAAGGCAGCGGCGGCGACCTGACCCTGCTGCTGCCTTATGCGATGATCGAACCGATCGGCGGCGTGCTGGAGGTTTCCGGCGAGGAGGCCGAGGAAGCCGATCCACAGTGGCGGCTGGCGCTGCGCGATCGGGTGACGGGCGCGAGTGTCAATGTGAGCGGTGTGCTGGCGGAAAAAAGACTGTCCGTCGGCGATCTTTTGCGTTTGAAAATAGGCGACGTCATTCCGATCGAGATGCCGCAGATATTATCGCTGCAGGTCGAAGGCGTGCCCGTGTTTACCGGCAGGCCGTGCACCTCGGAAGGGCATTGCGCAGTGCAAGTCATTGAAAAAATATAAGGACCGAGGCCGTCTGAAGCGGTTCAGGTGTTCAGAATCAGATGAAGGAGTGTGGGGAAAATGACCGAGAGCGATGGTGTTAAGGCGAATGCCGGCGAGGAGGAAGTCCGCCAACTTGAAAGTGAAAAAACGTCGGCCGCCGTCCAGGACGGGCTGAATCTCGATGCGATTCTGGATGTTCCGGTGACCCTGTCAATGGAATTCGGCCGCACCCAAATCAGCATCGGCAATCTGTTGCAGTTGAATCAAGGTTCGATCGTCGAGCTGGATAGGCTGGCGGATGAGCCACTGGATATTCTGGTGAACGGTACCCTGGTGGCGCGCGGCGAGGTGGTCGTGATCAATGAGAAATTCGGCATTCGGCTGACCGACATCATCAGCCTGCCGGAACGCGTCAAAAGATTAGCCTGATGCGGGCAAGAATCCTCCTTTCCGTTGTTTTATGCTTGCGGCTTGCGGTGTGCGAGGCATGGCCGGCGAATGCGCCAACGGGAAATCTGGCCGTCGAAGACATTGCGCTGTGGAGCGTGAGCCTGTTGGCGATTCTGGGTATCGTGTTACTGGGTTTTTGGGGCTTCCGCAAGTTCGGCGGCGTTAATGCGGAGCGTGCGGACAAAATGCGCGTCGCCGGCGGATTATCCTTGGGGCTATGGGAAAAGGTCGTGCTGTTGCAGGTGGGCAGGAAACAGCTGGTTTTGGGCGTGACGCCGGGCAGGATTCAAACCTTACATGTACTGGAAGGCGATGACTGTTTGAACCAGGCCGACAGGATTCAAGGCGCTAAGACCGAAATCCCAGGGCTAACCGAAGCCAATCGTCCGGTGCTGCACGTGCCGACTGATCGTGCCGCCCATGTTGCCGAGCAACAAACCGGCAAGCAGACGCCATCAGCCGATGGGGAAGTGCCTTCACGCTCGTCTTCGCCGGAGGATTACGAAAAATACCTCGAACAGGTGCGGATTCTGGTGGATCAAGATCCGAAATTAGCCGCACAGACTCTGAAAGCCTGGATCAAAGATGAATAGCGCCATGGAAAAATTAAACGGAGTCGAACGCGCTGCCTTGGTGCTTTTGGCGTTGGGGCAGCAAAGGGCCTCCGCAGTGTTGAAACATCTGGAATTGAATGACGTGGAGCTGCTCGGCTCCCATATGGCGTCGATGAAGGCGGTTTCACTGGCCATGGTGGAATGCGTATTGGATCAATTCATGACTTCCCGGCAAAAACAGGCGGCCATAGGCGGCGATGCGGAAGACTATGTTCGCTGCGTGATGGCGGATGCCCTCGGCCCCGAAAAAGCCGAAGCGATGATTGACAGGGTATTGCTCGGCGGCAGAAATGAAGGCATCCAGCGCTTGCAGCGGATGGATGCCCGGACGCTGGCCGATTGGCTGCGCTCGGAGCATCCGCAGGTCGCCGCCAATCTGCTGTCCTTGCTCGACGGCCAGCACGCGGCGGAGGTGATCATGGCCTTGCCCGAGGAAATGCGCCCGAATCTCGTGATGCGGATCGCCGCGCTGGAGGGGGTGTCGCCAGAAGCCTTGCTTGAACTCGACGAAATGATAAGAGAGCAATGGGCCGGCAAGCCAAGCGACAAATCCTCGCGTGTCCGCGGCATCAATACCGCCGTCAACATTTTGAATCATTTGGATAACCCTATCGGCAGCCAGGTGCTGGACGCTATTTCCGGCAGCCATTTCGAATTGGCGCAGAAAATTCAGGACAAGCTGTTTGTCTTCGAAGAGCTGATCAATCTGAATGATCGGGGCATGCAAAGCTTGCTGCGCGAAGTGGCGACGGATCGGCTGTTACTGGCGCTGCAGGGGGCGAGCGACGGGCTTAAGCAGAAAATTTTCAGCAATATGTCAAGGCGCACCGCGGAAATGCTGCGCGACGATTTGGACGCTGCGACGCCTGCCCGGCCTGGCGATGTCGCGGCGGCGCAAAAAGAGATTTTGCTGATCGTCAGAAGTCTGGCCGACTCGGGGGCGGTCGTATTCGGAAGCGGAGATGATCCGGCGAACTAGATTATCAGCCGTTGCGGTATGCGAATAATGCATAAACTCAATTATGTGCGAAATTCTAAACGTTATCGCTCCCCAACAATCCTTCCTTGAGCGCCTTGATTTCCCTGGCCGGCCCCATCACTACCAGCACATCGCCGGCATTCAGCCTGTGCTCCTTGTCGCCGACCGCAAAATGCAGTTGTTCGCCGATTTCCTTATCGACGACGCCGAGCAGGATCAGGTTATGGCGCTCGTTTAATTTCAGTGCGCTGGTTTTGCGGTTTTCGAGCCACGAGCCTTCCGGGATTTCGATTTCGGCGATATTCAGATTGTGCCGCCGGTGCACGGTCTGATCCAGGATATGGGTGATTTCCGGCTTGGTCAGAATTTCATAGGTTTTGCGTCCGCTGATTTCGTAGGGGTCGATGATTTTGCTGGCGCCGGCGGCCAGTAATTTCTCGGCGGAATCCGGCGCATCGATGGTCGCGATGATGTTCAGGTTTTCGTCGAGCGCGCGCGCCGACAGCGTCAAAAACACATTGTCCGAATCGGCGGCGAAAAAACAGAACAGATAGTCGATATCGACGCCGATGCCGAGCGCATGCAGCGCGCTGTCATCGCGAAAATCGATCACTTCGGCGGCGAAACCCTGGTCCGCGATGAACTCGGCATCGTGACGGTTTTGCGCGGCGTAAATGACGGTGCTGGTTTCCTTGTCGAACCGGGACAGCGCTTCCTGCGCCATGCGGGGATCGCCGAATACCGCAATTTTTTTCATCGTTTCCTGCCTATGTTGAGCCGGCTTTTTTCGATCTGATAGCGAAAATACTCGATGCCGATCTGTTTGCCCAAAACGACCAGCAAATCGCCTTCCTGCATCTCGAATGTTTTTTTCGGATTGAAATAAAAATGCCGGTCCTGCATTTGATAACTTTCATTGTGTTTGAGATGCGGGGGATGCGCGCTGATCACCCCGATCAGCATCAGCTTGCTGTGGGCGAAATCGATCTCGGCGATTCTTTGGCCGACGATCGAAGAGCCGGGCTGCGCGCATACCGTTTCGAGGGTGAACTCTTTTTCTTCGTGCATGATCCCCGCGATCGCGTCGAATGCGACCGGTTGGCCGACATATTCGGCGGCGGCCATGCCGGCGATTTCGAAGGGCTCGATCACATGATTCGCGCCGGCCTGGTACAGTTTACGGACATTGTCATGCAGGTAGGCGCGCGAAATGATCCGAATCGATGGATTCAACTGACGACTGGTCAGCGTGATATAAACATTGCTGACATCGTCTCCGGTTGTGCATAAAATCGCCGAGGCGTTACGGTTGATGCCGGCCAGGGTCAGTACGTCGTTCTTGCTCGCATCGCCCTGGATGGTCAGATAGCCGAGGCGTCTGGCGCTTTCTATATGATGATCCAGTTTATCGATGATCACGAAAGGCTGTTGATGCTCGGCAAGCTGCCGCGCGATGTGCATGCCGACCCGGCCGAAACCGCAAATGATCACGACGCCTTCATGTCGGCTCAATTCGGCAAAGACCTGATTTTCCCTGAGCTCGTTCGCCCTATCGTTAAAGGCCGAGACGATGATCGAGGTAAAGAATGACAAGATGCCGAGGCCGGTAAAGATCAGCCCCATCACGACCAGGCGCCCACCCGGGGTTTCTGGGGCGATGTCGCCGTAGCCGACCGTCGACATGGTCACGACGGCCAGATAGAAGGCGTCGAACAAGTCGTTGACGTGACCGCCGTTTTCCGGGTTCTCAAACAGGAAGATCGCGGTGCTGCCGATAAAAAGCAGCAGCCCCAAAAATACCGCCAGGGTGTAAAGCTCGAAGCGCTTATTAAAGAGAATCTGCGTGAACAGCTTGATGCTGTTGATGTAGCGGAACAGCTTGAACAGGCGGAAAATCAGAAAGACCCGCAAAAAGCGCAAAGGCCGGTAGCTGGGCAGGATGGCCAGCAAATCGATCAACGCCAGCGGGCTCAAGGCATAGGCAATTTTTTGTGCCGCGATCGCCTTGATCACTTTCGGCAGTTTAAACGGAATGTCCAGGTATTCCGAGCGCTCGTAATGATCCAGGACGATTTGATGGCTGTCGTTATAAACCCAGGCGCGCAGGAGATATTCGACGATGAACAGCGCCACGATGCAATCTTCAAAGACCAGGTGCCAGCGCGGCGGCTGATGGCTGACTTTGTCGATCTGCAGGAACACGCTGATGATCACCATCACGATCATGAAAACATCGAAATAGGCTTTCAGCCGGCTCTGCGGGATCACCAGCAAGCGCCGGAAAAAATGTTTGGTGTTTTGATACCGTGCCGAGGTTTTCAGGACGTAAGCGAGGTAGATCAGCAGTCGCGTCAGCATGTCGGCAGGGAGAATATGAGATTAACCGTTGACTGGCCGCGGCCAAGGCTCACCTGGAGCGAGAGACATTTGGGGCAAGCGTTGCGGTGATCTTCCGGGCCAGGCTTTCGACCCCTTTCAGGGTCAATTTCTTGTCGCTGCCTTTGACCTCGGAAATATAATCGCCGATCAGTTTGCCCTGCCGCACATCGACCAGATGCGCCATCAAATAGACGAATAGGTAGCTGGGTTTGTGCAGCCTGCCGACCACGACATAGTCGGCGCCAATCGTTCTCCCCAGTTCGGCGCCCAGGTCGTGGTGATCGAACAGGTAGCCGGGGCCGGCGGCGGCCTCGGCGATGTCGCGGCGATCGATCTGGACGATCGGGTAGCCTGCTTTTGCAAGCTCCTGTTCCAGTAGCGGCTTGATGCTGGCCGTGCGGGCGATTTCGGCCGGAATATAGGGTGCGGGGGTTAAATCCTTCAGTTCAAAATCGAGCACCGCGATGCGGGGTGCCGCGCTGCAATACAGCGCGGACAACAGCAAAAATGCAGACAGGCTGCCTGAGGCCAGTTTATGACGGCACATGGTTGCAAACTGCGTTGGAGTGCCGGCGTTTGGCGGCGTCCGCCAGCAGTTTCAAGCGGATCGACGCATAAAGCGATTCCAGGTAAGGGCAGGGCACGTTCGCGCGCTCGGCCGCGCGTAGCGCATTGCCGAGAATCGCCTCGGCTTCCAAAGGCCGGCCTTGTTCATAATCGAGCAACATGCTGGTCTTATAGGGCGGCATCCGGTAGGTCTTTTCGATGTTTTGTTCCACTGCATCGCTAGGCAAGGGGAGGCCCAGGGCTTCGGCAATCCGGCAGACGTCCTGCATGATATGGCGCACGAAAGGCTCTTCGGTGTGCAGGATTTCGGCCGTGCTGAGTCCGCCGGACAGCACCGATAACGGATTGAACGGGGCATTCCAGACGCATTTGAGCCAGCGTTCGGCGACGATCGCATCGCTCGCGCTGCAGTCGATGCCGGTCTCCCGAAACCAGTCGCACAATGCCAGGGTTTTTGCGCTGACCGAGCCCGGCAGGTTGCCCAGCGCCAGACGGCCATAGGCCAGATGCGCGATCAAGCCCGGGCCGATCCGGTTGCAGCAGATGAAGGCGAGGCCGCTGACGACCTCGTTATCGGGAAAGGCCGCGAGCATTTCTTGTTCGATATCGACGCCGTTCTGGATGAACACGATCGACGTTTGCGGCGCGACCACGGGGCGCAGCAGCGCGGCCCGATCGGCGCCCGGCAGTATCTTGGTGCAGAGCAGGACATAGTCCGCAGGGCCTTGAAAGTCCGCGGTGTCCTTGAGCACTTGTTTCGGCATGAAGCGATAACTGCCGAGATCGGCGCTGTCGATCGTGAAGCCGGATTGTTTGACCGCGTCATAATCGGAGCGGCAGACCACCGAGACTTCCGCGCCGGCCTTCGCGAGCAGCGATCCGTAAAAGGCGCCGATGGCGCCGGCGCCGACGATCAGTACTTTGCTAGCTGGGGTTTTCATCCAAAATCTGTTTCAAAAAAGGGATGGTCAATTTGCGCTTCGCGGACAAGGAGGCCTGGTCGAGGCTGTCGAGCAGACGCCACAAGGACGCCATCTCGCGGTCGGCGCGGTTCAACAGGAAGCGCCCGGCCTGCGGCGAAATCTCCAGTCCCATGCGCCGGGCTTTATATACCAGCGCGGCGATCCGCCCATCATCGTCCGGCGTTTGTATATGCAAAACGAGCCCCCAATTCAGGCGCGTTTTCAAGTCGGGCAATGCAATCGCCAAGGCTTTGGGGCTGACGCTGGACGATATGATCAGCCTATGTCCGAGGTCGCGGTGCCGATTGAAAAAATTGAATAAAGCCAACTCCCAGTCGGCAAGGCCCGCCACCGCTTCGACATTGTCGAGGCAGACGAGTTCGCAGGCTTCGAGACCGTTCAGTAATTCGGCGGAAGACTCGGCGGCTTGATGCAGGTCGAAATAAAAGCTCGCAAGGCCCAGCTTTTGCGCTTCGTGACAGCAAGCCTGCAAAAGGTGGCTCTTGCCGAGCCCTGATTGTCCCCAGAGAAAAATGAAGGTTTCGCCGCTGCCGTCGACGCAGTGTTGCAGATGATTCACGACGGCCGAGTTCACGCCCGGAAAAAAATCCTGGAACGTCTGATTGGCCCTGAAGACGAACTGCAACGGCAGTTGTTTCGCCATGATTCAGCGGGCTTTCCCGCGAGAACGGAGCGCCAGCGCCGAACCGAAAAACAGCAGCAGGCTGAACAGGATTTCAGACCCGGCCAGCCAGCGGGCGCCGGCATTCGCGTAAACTTCGACCGCGCCGTGCGCGAAATACAACAGGCTGATGAAGCCGGCCCAGGCATAGCTTTTCGGATTGAACGCCAGCAAGCCGCGCACCAAGAGCAGCAGCGGCGTCACCGTGACGATCAGCACCAGAGCGACCGGTATTTGCGGTGCGGCCGCCAGTACGGTCGGCCACAGCATCATCAGCGCGAACAGCCCGAAATAACCGGTGAGCGTCAGGTAACGAAAGGTCTGCGCCATCTTGTTCAAACCGGCATTCCCGCCTTCAGCGCTTTTGCGGTGAGCGCGAGGCGTTTGCCGAGCGCCCGGCACAACGTCTTTTCGGGGTCGCTGAGCGGCGAATTCTTCTCTTCCAGATGGCTCGGACCATACGGCGTGCCGCCCGATGTGGTCTCGCGCAGCGCCGCCTCGGTGTAGGGCAGTCCGACCAGCAGCATGCCGTGATGCAGCAGCGGCAACATCATCGACAACAGCGTGCTTTCCTGGCCGCCGTGCAGGCTGCCGGTCGAGGTGAACACGCCGGCCGGCTTGCCCGCCAGCGCGCCCGAAAACCAGATCGGGGTCGTGCTGTCGAGGAAATATTTCAACGGCGCGGCCATGTTGCCGAAGTGGGTCGGACTGCCCAGCGCCAGGCCGTCGCAGTTTTTCAGATCGTCCAGCGTCGCATACACCGGGCCCTCTGCGGGAATCCGTTCGGCGGCTTTTTCGCACACGGCGGACACGTCGGGCACGGTCCTGACGATCGCTTCCGCGCCGTCGACCGACTCGATGCCGCGCGCGATCTGCATCGCCATGTCGGCGGTCGCGCCGTTCCGGGAGAAATAAAGCACCAGGATTTTGGTCATCGCTACAGGATCGCGAGGATGTTTTCCGGCGGCCGGCCGATCGCGGCCTTATCGCCGATCACCACGACCGGGCGTTCGATCAGAATCGGGTTCTCGACCATTGCGCGGATCAAGGTCTGCCGGTCCAGCGATTTGTCGAACAGGTCCAATTCATCGTAAGGCTTCTCTTTTTGGCGCATCAGGTCGCGCGGCTCGATCCCGAGTTTTTGCAGTATCTCGTCGAGTTCTTCCGCGCTCGGCGGATTTTTCAGATATTCGACAATTTCCGGTTCGATGCCCTTGTCCCGCAACAGCTGCAGCGTTTCCCGGGATTTGCTGCAACGCGGATTATGATAAATTTTAACTTTCATAACGGCTGCCTTTGGCGCTTCGGCGCTCTTTCAAATAAAAAAGTTATAATAACATTTCTCGCCAAAACTCTCGCTGAAAAAGGGGTTATCTTGACAACACGCATTGCCGATCGCATCGCCGATCGCACCAAACAATACTGGCTGCTCGCCCGCTTCGACCGGCCCATCGGCACGCTGATTCTATTATGGCCGACGCTGTGGGCGCTGTGGATAGCAGGCCGCGG
>Ga0208509_1000627_pt1 | contig 12223 bp, 13 predicted proteins | sample LakWasMeta7_HOW4_2_FD_183857 | JGI IMG/M metagenome (GOLD analysis project Ga0208509, IMG submission 183857) | Freshwater sediment methanotrophic microbial communities from Lake Washington under simulated oxygen tension - Sediment Metagenome... | ecosystem: Environmental > Aquatic > Freshwater >...
TGGCGGCGCTGCAGTGAACGATCTGTTGGTGCAGTTTCAGGCCGATCTCGCCGCTATCGAGGTCGTGCGTCCCGACGATCTGGAGACTACCGCGCTGGGCGCCGCCTATCTTGCCGGCATCGCGCTTGGATGGTGGCGCCTTGATGATCTTGATGAGAAATGGCGCGTTGAGCGCTCCTTTCACGGCACCATGACCTCGGATCAGGTTGAAGGGCTGAAAAAACAATGGCGCAAAGCCGTGGCAAGAGCAAAAAACTGGGCGGAATGAAGCGGTGTCTTCAGCCTGATGACATTTCCAAGGACTGATCAAGCCATTGCTTCGCTCAACAAGTTTTTATTGCTGAACTTATAGTCTTTGTTCAAGCAGTGGTCCAGCCACTTTTGCAGGAAGTAGTTTAAGCGCCATTTGTAATTCATGATTTCCAGACTCATGCCCGGATCTTTAAAAACGCGGGATACGCTGGCGCGGGCGTGGTCGCTCAAGACTTCGGCCAGTTGGGCGTCCAGATACACTCTTATTCTGACGGCGGGCTCCAGAAATTCATCCAGGCTTTTATTAAAGCAGTGACTGAGTTCAACCGTCATCGTGTACGGGGTGTGTTCAATGACCTCAAGATATAGCGAGGTTTTATTGGGCGCAAGGCCGATGGCCTGGTCTTTAAACGCCAGCAGGTCGGGAATTAACTGCAGCAGCTTGTGATAGTTGGAGGCGCAGATTTGTTCCAGGCAGTAAGATTTGTTGACCGGATTGATAAAACTCATACCGGCGGTCAGCTCTCACTGTAACAAGCATGGGCGCTGGCGGTTTCCCACAACACCACCTGGGCAACGTTAAAACCGGCTTGTTTCAGGTGCTGATAAATCATTTTGCTGAGTACTTCGGCGGTGGGGTGTTCTTCCAGTGCGAGGAAGCGTTCCTTGTTTTCGATGAGCATAGGGATGATCGGGTCATCTTTATGCAGCAGGAAGTTGTGGTCCAGCTGTTGATCAATATAGCTTTCAACACAGTCCCGAATATCGGAAAAATCGCAGACCATGCCTTGATCGTTGAGTTCTTCCTGCCGGATGGAAACAGAGGCCTTGACGCTGTGGCCATGCAGGTTGCGGCACTTGCCGGGATGGTTCATGAGCCGATGGCCGTAGCAAAAATAAACTTCTTTGGTGATGGTAAACATGAATAGCAGCAGTAGCTCGGTTGTATTGGGTAAGTAAGGACGCTTAGTTCCCTTTGATGCTCTTTATTGTGGCGGCAATTTCGTAAAGGTTGTCGACTATCTGGGTGCTTCTGACGACTTCGATAAATGCCGTCATTGCTGGCGTCGCAGAATTTTTGGGTTCTACATGGATTTCCATGGCCTTGCCCGGATCAACGTAGCGGTCGGCCGTAAATGAAACCCCTGCGCCGCTGATGGATGTGCATCGCCCTTGGTAGCGATCATCTGAATTGGGCAGCTTAAAGGTAATGTCACAATCTAGTCCCATCCGGATACAATCACGTTTTTCATCGTATTTCAGCACGTTATCCCCCTGTTGGGTTGAGGTTGTCGGGGCCGTTAGTGAGCGGCATGGTTTCGTTGGAAAAGTGTACTATAAAAAACATAATGAGGGCGGATGATTTCCCGCCGTCTTATTAATTGATTTGTGCCTCTGGATATTAGGCTGAATTTATGTAAGATGTTAGTCCTAAAAACCAGGCTTGCCACTGTGGAAGGTATAGCCAAGAGCCTTACAACAAACCGGATTATTGGTGTTATAAATGACTAAAGCGACAGTTTTGACGGGCATTACAACTACAGGAACGCCCCATTTGGGTAACTATGTCGGCGCTATCAGACCCGCGATAGCTGCGAGTAAAGACGCCCATGTGGCGCCTTTTTATTTTCTTGCCGATTATCATGCCCTGATCAAGTGCCAGGAGCCTGAACTGGTCAGGCAGTCCAGTCTGGAAATTGCTTCGACCTGGCTGGCTTTGGGGCTGGATACCTCCAATGCGGTTTTTTACCGGCAATCCGATGTACCTGAAATTCTGGAATTGGCCTGGATGCTGACCTGTGTGACCGCAAAGGGTTTGATGAACAGAGCCCATGCTTATAAAGCCGCGGTCGCCGAGAATGAGGAAGTGGCTGAGAATGATGCCGACAAAGGCGTGACCATGGGGCTGTTCAGTTATCCGATACTGATGGCGGCGGATATACTCATGTTTAATGCGCATAAGGTACCCGTTGGTAAGGACCAGGTTCAGCATATAGAAATGGCGCGCGATATAGCGGGGCGGTTTAATCATATTTACGGCGAGCATTTTGTCCTGCCAGAAGCGGTCGTCGATGAGAATTCCGCAACTCTGGCGGGGCTGGACGGCCGCAAAATGAGCAAGAGCTATCACAATACCATTCCATTGTTCGAGCCCGAGAAAAAATTAAGAAAGCTGATCAACAAGATCAAAACCAACTCGCTGGAGCCTGGTGTGCCCAAAGATCCGGAAGGGTGCACCTTGTTCAGCATCTACCAGTCTTTTGCGACAGCGTCGGAAGTGGCGCATATACGTCAACGTTATGCAGAGGGTATTGGCTGGGGGGAAATGAAGCAGGTGCTGTTTGAGCATATTAACGATCATATCGCTCCGGCCCGGGATCGTTATGAGGCTTTGCTGCAGTCGCCGGAGCATATCGAACAGCAATTGCAGGAAGGCGCGGAAAAAGCGCGCGCCATCAGCGTGCCTTTTATCAAGGAACTTCGCAAAGCTGTCGGCATTTCGCGGATCGGCTTGTGAAACGCAGCAGCTTCAGCGCCTGGCTTGTCCAGGCATTGATGTTAATCAGTCGCGAGCCCTTGGTGTGGACCGGCTACACGGTGTTTATCGGCATCGTTTTCGCGATCGGACGAATTTCCCTGGCGTTGGGCGTCTTGGTCTCAGTGACCAGTTTGTTTGTCGGAGTCGGTGTTGCCAAATACATCGATCTGAAGTCATCACCGGATGATGCGGTCGGCTTTTACTGGGCGATTAACAAAAGCCTGCCTCTGGCCTTGCTGGCGGCAATCAGTATTTTGCTGTGCTGGCTGGTGTTTCGCGTGGCAGCCAATATTTATGCCAGCGAGTGGGACAAGATTGGTCAGTTTTTCTTTTACTGGGAATTTACGTCCGATAATCTGGAGGATAAATCCCTGCGCCAGCTAGCCGGCTGGATCTACTCATCGGCCCTTGCGGCGCTGATTTTTGTGCTGTTAATGTTGACGACGTTTGCCAGTTGGTTCAGCTATCCGCTGATGCTGTTTAAGGGTCATACTTGGAGCCAGGCCAAATCACTGGGCAATAAGTTGGCTGTCAAACACCAGGGAGCCATGTACAAGCTGCTGGCGTTTGTTTTTGCCGTGGTATTCATTGGCGGCGGCCTGATGCCTTTATTGACGCCGGTTTTGTATATGCTGGTGTCAACCTTGATGTACGTGTCTTATAAGGCGGTTTTTGAGACCGCTCACATTTAAGCCCTTCGGTCAATAGACCGAAGGGAAGGATTCCAGCAAGGTCTGCACATGGCCTGCCGGCAGGCGAACAAGCAGTTTTATCTGGCCGGCAAAATCCTGTTCCACAATTTGTCCGTCGAGTTTTTTCAACAGATAGTCGAGTGGCTGCATCTGTTTGTAATCGAGCGTTAAACGGATGTTGGCCAGTTCCACATAGGTGCCGATATCGGCGGCTTCAATGACCAGGCGGGCGGTGTTGCCGTAGGCGCGGGTCAGGCCGCCGGCACCCAGCTTAATACCGCCAAAATAGCGAATCACGGCGATCAGCACATTAATCAAATCTTTGCCCTCGATATGCTGAAAAATGGGTTTTCCGGCCGTGCCGGTCGGCTCGCCTGCATCATGAAAACGGTAGACGATGCCATTGTCAGTCTTGATCCGGTAGGCAAAGGCAATATGGTTGGCGTTGGGATGTTCGCTGACGAGTTGTTTCAGATGCAGTAATGCCTCGCTTTCACTGGCGCAGGGCGCGATAACGCCGATAAAGCGGGATTTCTTGATGTTGTCTTCTATTGTGTGTGGGGATTTGACACACTGCATGGCCTGCCTCATATCTTGCGAACATTTATGATAACAATTCAGCCGCATGCATCAGAGAAAATTCAACACCGGGTTTGGCGTGATGAGTTGATTGAGCAATTTAAATGTTTTCTGCCTGCAACTGCCGTTATATCTGAACCGGAAGCATCAAGGCGGTTCGAGTGTGATGGTTTCTCAAGCCGTGGCGGAGTACGGCCTTTAGTATGCGCCCGGCCCGTGTTCGCAGATTGCTAGTATTTTGGGCGGTAATGTTACCGAAAATTCAGGCTGCGTGCGTTGTCTTAAATACGGGCTGACCACATGTAATGTAGCGAGCAGGTTTAGACGCAGTTTCGTGCTGTCAAAAGGGGAAGGAATCCTGGCAAGACTTTGCCTGCTCTGCATCGTTGCGCCAAGTTTGGCGCCATGCATATGCATCAGGGCTTTTAAGCCATGCCGAGCTGGCGCGATTCTGAGGCTTAACAGTAATTACAGTATTTGACCAAGAGCAAAGGCGGCGCCGTAAGTCATCACAAAATAAAAGACGGCTAAAGCCGCGCTGGCGGTAAGATTAATGACTAATACCCGTTTGAAAATGTAGGTGATTAAGGCAAAATCCCAAAGCGCCAGCAGGGAAAAAACATAATAACTGAACGGGCTATCGCTGACGGTGAGCCAGACTAGTACCGGTATGGCGAAAATAGAAACTACGTTTTCGCAGAATAAAACGGCTGTGGCGACTCGTATAAAAGCGAATAAGGATTTGTTGAGCAACAGCATCAGCCCGATAAACAAAAGCGTTAGCGATGTTTCCAGGGTGACCTCAAAGAACGATTCTATGGGATCATCGACCATATTCGTCTGTAGAAAGTATTCGACCAAATAATAAAACAGCAAGTTCTGGTTAAAAAACGCCAAGGATTTTGTCAAATTCAGTGGATTGTTTTTAAACCAGCACAGGGGCAGGTATTGTTTTAATGCCTCTATATTCGCTTTAAAGGTCATAAGCGGCTACAGGTCTGTAAAATCCGATGACTCTGAATAGGCAATAAAGGAAGTGGGCTCGTAAGCGCCGAAATTATCATTCAATAATTGCACCAGTTCTTTGGTTTTATCCGATAACTGAGCTACGCGCGCCTTGATTTTCTTGTTCCAGCCGGCCGGTTCACTGATCGGTAGCATCGTGCGCCAGAAAGTCATGTTTTTCTGAAAGAGACCTGCCAGATTTTCCATGAGATGCAGTTCCTTTTGTCGGGCTTTCAGTTGCGTGATGATGAATTTGGCTTGCAGTTTGCTGATGAAGATATGCACGGGAGTCATGATGGCAATGAGCAAGACAAGGGCAATAGGCCCCATGATTGGATCTGCCACAGTGGCTAATACGATGCCTGTATTGATTTCAGCAAACAGGCCTAGGGTAATTACAAAGCCCAGGATAAGCAGGCTGGAAAAGTTGGTACGGTCCTTCCACAAGGAGATGCCCGCTTTGACTTCAGGTATAACGATTTCATCAAGATCACGAATGCTTTTTTCCAGGGAATCGAGTACGCGGTATGAACGGTCATGCGCAACGTTGGTCAGGCGTAGATCGATGGCTGCGAAGACGGTCGCCTGGTTTTGAGAATTAAAGCTGTTTGCTGGGTTCGGCAGCACAATAAATTGTCCCGTATTCAAACCCAGTTCGAATAATTTTCTTTGGCAGGAATCAATCAGGTCATTGCTGTTAATGCCCAGGCTGGAATGAGGCTCGTCTATCAAATAAACGAATTTATTCGAATCCTGATGTTGGCGGATGGTTTCGATTAATTCACTGAGCAGGGGCGAAGCCGCGTCAAAAACATCGGTAAAAATGAGCACCAGATCAGAGTTTTCAATGCTGTGTTTGTTTAGCAGTGCGGTTATAGGGCTGCTGGTAGCGGCGCCGATATTGGGCACATCAATAAACAACCTGCCTTTTAAACGGTCGTTGTTGATGGTTTTGAGTTCCAGATAGGAATTAACGCGGTTGCCTTCGCCGGCTTGTTGTTGCTCAATTTTGCGGCTGATTTGATAAAACGGGTAGCGATGGTCAACATCGAGAGCCGTTCCGGGCAGTGTGGTTGGATTGGGTTGGTTATTGTGCAGTAATACGGTAAATTTGTGGCTGGATGTCTGAATGCCTGCAAGCTGCTGTTCTGCGCCCAGAAAACTGTTTATGAATCGGGATTTCGCGGTTGAGTTCCCCCCGATCATGCTGATAATTGGCCACCAGGAATTTTTACAGGCGGTCGTTTCGTCCAGCTCGATAAGGCCCATTTCATATTCGATCTGATCGAGGGCATGAAAGACTTTTGATGCTTTCTGCAATACCGGATTGTCATGGGCAAAGTGTTTTTCAAGGTTGAGCAGATATTTGCTTACTGTCTTTTCCGTCATCAGATTGAAACCGTGAGTTAAATTTTAAGGTATAAACAGAGCAGGCAGTTTATAGCCAGAAGGGTTGCTGCCATTTGCCATGACAAATTACCGCTATTTTAAGGGGAGCGGGAACAAGTCTCCGCGGAGCCCAAAGTCTTTTGATGATACAAAAACAGTGGAAATATTCAAGGTATTTTTATCGCTGGACCCTAGTGCGTTCTGGGGCGGTGGATTTCATAGCCGGAAGACGAGAGGTTATAGTATATTGATATTTTAATTCAGTAGCCTTCCGTGAAAGGTGTAAGAAATCGGATGAAAAAACGAAATAAAATTTTTTGCCCCCTCTGTAATGTGCTTCCGATTTTGCTGGCTACGATAGTGGCGGGCTGCAGCATGCCTTTTTCGGGAGGATATGGTGCAAATGGGCTGTCCAGGGAGGCGTTTTCTCGTTATGTGGAAGATGTCTTCCGCTTGCAGAATAGAATGACGAGTGAAGTGATGATGTTGCTGGAAACCGGTGACCCAGCCAGCAGTCCCGATGACTTACTCCGGGCTGAACGGCAAATGCATGAGGTCTGCGCTTCGCTAAATGAATATGCAGACCGTGACATCGAGGGGCAAAACATAGGCTTTTTTTTGCAGCGTAAAGTAGAAAAGTCGGCTGTCGAATGCGAGCAGGCGGCATTTCGGGTTGAGACCTTGTTGCGAAAGCAGTAAGTTAGAACGGTTGCTGCGTCAGGGTTTCAGTATGGTGTTCTGTGCCGGTTTACTGTCATCGGTTTCCGGATAATCCAGCGTGAAATGTAAACCGCGGCTTTCCTTGCGTAGTTGTGCGCAGCGGATGATCAATTCGGCAACGGTAACCAGGTTGCGTAATTCCAGCAAATCACTGGTGACCCGAAAATGTCCATAATATTCAGCAATTTCGCTTTTAAGCAGTTCCACTCGCCGCATGGCCCGGTTTAACCGTTTGTCGGTTCTGACGATACCGACATAATCCCACATAAAGCGGCGAAGTTCGTCCCAGTTGTGAGAGACCACGACTTCTTCATCGGAATCGCTGACTTTCGATTCGTCCCAGTCCGGGATTTTGGGCGTTGCCGGAATGTCGGGCAATTTCTGCAAAATATCTTCGCTAGCCAGGTCTGCGAAGACCAGGCATTCCAGCAAGGAATTGCTGGCCATTCGATTGGCGCCGTGCAAGCCGGTGCAGGCGACTTCGCCGATAGCGTACAGGTTGGCAATGTCCGTGCGCGCATGGCTGTCCGTTAAAACGCCTCCGCAGGTGTAATGGGCCGCCGGCACAACGGGGATGGGTTGCTTGCAGATGTCTATGCCGAATTCAAGACACTGTTGATGAATGGTAGGAAAGTGTTCGCGGATGAATGCTTCGGGTCTGTGGCTGATGTCTAGATAAACACAATCGATACCGCGTTTTTTCATTTCATGGTCGATGGCCCTGGCCACAATATCCCGGGGCGCAAGTTCTGCTCTTGCATCGAAATGATGCATGAAAGGCGTGCCGTCGGGCAGGATCAATCTGCCGCCTTCTCCTCTTACCGCCTCGCTGATGAGAAAAGACTGAGCGTTGGGGTGGTACAGGCAGGTCGGATGAAATTGCATGAATTCCATGTTGCTGACTCGGCAGCCGGCACGCCAGGCCAGGGCAATGCCGTCGCCGGTTGAGCTTTGCGGATTGGTGCTGTAAAGATAAACCTTGTTGGCACCGCCGGTGGCCAGTACCACGACGCGCGCGGCGATAGTTTTAACATGTTGTTTCCGGGTATCCAGAACATAGGCGCCGACTACCCGTTTGCCGGCAGGGTCGGCGCTGGGTGAGGTGATCAGGTTAATCGCATTATGGTGTTCGAACAACTCGATATTGCCATGCTCCTGAGCGCGTTCAATCAGTGACAGCGATACAGCTTTTCCGGTGGCGTCCGCAGTATGCACGACGCGGCGATGGGAATGTCCGCCTTCCCGGTTTAAATGCAGTTTGGTTTCGCCAGATTGCGTTAACTCTTCGGTAAACACTACGCCTTGTTCGCGCAGCCAGTCGATAGAGTTTTTGCCGTGGGTGACTGTCAGTCTGACAATGTCGGGGTTGCAGAGACCGGCGCCAGCATCGAGTGTGTCTTCGATATGGGATTCTATGGAATCATCAGCATCGAAAACGGCAGATATGCCGCCTTGCGCAAAGTAGGTGCTGCCGGCCGTCAGGGCGAATTTTGACAATACCGCAATGCGAAGTGAATGATCAGCCAATTTAAGCGCTAAACTTAAACCTGCGCCGCCGCTGCCAATGATAAGGACATCGAAATGTTGCGAATTAGACATAAAATTAAGGGCGAGAACTGATCAAATAGTAAAAAATCGCATTGTACTATAAGGTAAATTGGCTTAGTTGTTATTGTTTATGGATAATAAAGCTTTTTAAAGCGATAGCAATTTTTTTGTAGCCTAAAGAACTTATGCGGTTTTATTCTGTCCATTCAACCATTAAAGAGCAGTAGTGAACAGTCAAACAAGGACTAGCGAACAAGTAGATAAAGAGCTGGTAGTGCGCGTGCAGCAGGGCGATAAATCGGCGTATGATCTTTTGGTGATCAAGTATCAGCATAAAATTATTCAGCTGGTGAATCGCTATGTCAAAGACCCCAGCGAAGCCCAGGACGTGGCACAAGAAACTTTCATAAAAGCCTATCGCGCCCTGGGTAATTTCAGGGGCGACAGTGCTTTTTATACCTGGCTGTATCGTATTGCCATCAATACAGCCAAGAATTACCTGGTGGCCCGTGCAAGGCGCGGCTTTGATGTTCAGGTGGATGTGCAGGATGCCGAACAAATTGAAAATGCACCGCAGTTGCAAGGTATGGAGACTCCCGAAAGGCTGCTATTAAATCAGGAAATAGTTGAAGTCATTAAAGCGGCGATTGACAAATTACCCGAAGAAATGCGCATTGCCATTATGCTGCGTGAATTTGAAGGTATGAGTTATGAAGAGATTGCTTTGGCTATGGATTGCCCAGTTGGTACGGTTCGTTCGCGCATTTTTAGGGCGCGTGAGGCGATTGATAATAAATTAACCCCTTTGCTCGATTAGTGGTGATTTTGGATGGATGAAGAGTTAAATCAAAGAATTTCCCAATTAATAGACAATGAGCTTAGCCATGACGAAGCCTTAAGTCTGTTACACAAGATGCGGAAGCAGCCCCAGTTGCTGGACAAGATGTCTCGGTACGAGGCCATCAGTCATGCCGTGAAGGCCGAAGTGTTTTTGTCGGCTCACACTGATTTTGCTGAGCGCGTTCGACAACAAATCCAGCACGAGCCTGCTTATTTGTTACCGCAACATAACCCCCTACTACGCCGAAATTATAAAATGTTTGCTTTGGCGGCATCCATTGCAGCGGTTGCCATCATGGCTTCTCAAGCCCCGCATGCGCCGATCGAGCCATTTCGGGCGCCGGATATGGCTATGGTTAAGCCGCAGACGCCCGCTGCAACGATGACTAAACCGCAGGCGCAGGAGGAGCCATCGGTGTCTGTCGCTTTCCGGCCGGTGCAACAGGATCAGTTCAGTACCCGTTTCAATGACTATCTGCAGGCACACACTGATAGTGTTTATATCAATGGGCAGGCTAATTTTCAGTCTTATGCGAGAGTCGCGGCTTACGGCCGGGAATAAACAGTGATAACACGATTTTTTCTTGTGTCGTTGCTGTCGATAGGGGCGGCGAGCGCTGGAAATAATGAACTCAATGGCCGACAGGCCCTAAGCAATATGAAGCAGGCTATGTCCGAGCTGAATTATCAGGGGACTGTGGCTTTTTTGAAGAACGGTCGTTTGGAAACCATGAAATATTTTCATGCTGCGGAGAAAGGCGTGCAGCAGGAGCGGCTGTTGTCGTTAAATTCACCGTTGCGTGAAATTGTCAGGGATGCCGATAAGGTGAGTTGCCTGTTTAAATCCACACAACAGATTGTTGTTGATCATCGGCCTTTTGGAGGCTCTTTTCTCGTTGACATGCCAGAGAATTTGGATGAGTTGAGTGCAACTTATGATTTTATAAAAGTCGGCGAGGAGGAAGTTGCCATGTTGCCGGCCTATGTGGTCGTCGTTCAGCCCAGGGATGATTTCAGGTATGGCAAGAGATTATGGTTGGAACAGCAGAAGTTTTTGCCGCTTAAAGTGGAATTGTATGATGGTTCCGGAAACACTCTGGAGCAGGTTGTTTTTACCGAGCTGCAGGTTAAAGAAGCCCTGCCATTTGTTGATGTTAATTTGGCACAGAGCGCAGCGGCGGCGGGCGATGTGCAACATATTCATCAATTGCAGCCCCAGTCGCCTGATCAGGCAACCTTTGTGGTAGGCAGTTTGCCGCCGGGGTTCCGGGAAATATTTTTTACCCGTCGATCCATGCATGACTCAAAGCAACCGGTAGAGCACTTGGTGTTGAGTGACGGTTTCGCATCGGTCTCCATCTATTTGGAAAAAAGCAGTCCGTCAGGCGCGCAGGCGGCGGACAATTTTCAGACCCTGGGCGCTGTTAATTTTTTCAGCAGGACATTGGGCGGGTCGCTCATCACGGTGATGGGGGAAGTGCCGGCAAAAACCGTAAGGTTTATTGCCGAGGGCATAAAACTCCGGCATTCGAATGAATAAAGACATATCAAATATCAATACAATAAGCCCGCGGGGCTTTGTTTGATGGTGACAGTGATATCTGACAGGGGTTGTTGAGCTCCGGGCATCTGTGGTTATCGTCATATCGACTTTTCTTCTTTTCAAGCAACTTTTAAGGTTTGGGCCGTAGATTGAAGCGTGTTTTTCAAGGCCTGTTATTTTTATACAGTTTGGTCGTTCTCTATTTTTCTAAAGACTAAAAAGGGTGGTTTTATGCTCAAAAAGCTAGTTGGGTGTTTTTTTCTGGTCGTGCTCGCCAACCAGAATGCGTTGGCGCAATTACCGGACTTTACCGGCATGGTAAAAGAAAATGGCAAGGCGGTGGTTAATATCAGCACCACGCAGAAGGTCACCGCCGAGACAGACAGCGCTGGGCAGCAATTGCAGATACCCGATGATATGCCACCGGAGATGGAGGAGTTGTTCAAGCACTTCTTTAATGCTCCTGACGGCGGATTGATGCCTAGGGAAACCAATTCATTAGGTTCCGGCTTCATTATTTCCGGGGATGGGTATGTTTTGACCAATCATCATGTGGTTAAGGATGCCGATGAGATCGTCGTCAAATTAACCGATAGGCGCGAATTGGTCGCCAAGCTGGTGGGTTCCGATGCGCTAACCGATGTCGCTTTGTTAAAAGTACAGGCTACGGATTTGCCGGTGGTGACGATAGGCTCGCCTGAGCAATTACAGGTCGGTGAGTGGGTGCTGGCGATCGGTTCGCCGTTTGGTTTTGAGCAGTCTGTGACCGCCGGTATCGTCAGCGCTAAAGGTCGAAGCCTGCCCGGCGGCAATTATGTGCCGTTTATCCAGACCGATGTCGCTATCAATCCGGGCAATTCAGGCGGACCATTGTTTAATATGGACGGCAAAGTGGTTGGCATCAATTCCCAGATCTATAGCCGTACCGGTGGTTTTATGGGGCTTTCATTCGCTATTCCAATGGATGTCGTTATGAATGTGGTTGAGCAGATAAAAACCAGCGGCAAGGTCTCGCGCGGCTGGCTGGGCGTCCAGATTCAGGATGTTACGCGCGAACTTGCCGAATCTTTCGGCATGAAAACACCACAGGGTGCATTGGTATCTAAAGTCATTCCG
>Ga0208509_1000630_pt1 | contig 12195 bp, 8 predicted proteins | sample LakWasMeta7_HOW4_2_FD_183857 | JGI IMG/M metagenome (GOLD analysis project Ga0208509, IMG submission 183857) | Freshwater sediment methanotrophic microbial communities from Lake Washington under simulated oxygen tension - Sediment Metagenome... | ecosystem: Environmental > Aquatic > Freshwater >...
ACGGACCGACCGGCATCGGCGCAGTATACGGCAAGCCGGAAGTGCTCGAAGCGATGCCGCCCTGGCAAGGCGGCGGCAACATGATCGAGGACGTGACCTTCGAAAAGACCGTCTACCAGCCCGCGCCCGCGCGCTTCGAAGCCGGCACCGGCAACATCGCCGATGCGGTAGGCCTCGGCGCCGCGTTGGAGTACGTGGAAAGGGTCGGTATCGAAAACATCGCCCGTTACGAGCATGAACTGTTGGCTTACGCGACCGATGCGTTGTCAAGGATTCCGGGCCTGCGCCTGATCGGCACCGCGCGCGAAAAAACCAGCGTGTTGTCGTTCGTATTGAAAGGACTGAATACCGCCGACATCGGCGCCGCGCTGAATAAGGAAGGCATCGCAGTGCGTTCCGGTCACCACTGCGCGCAGCCTATTCTGCGCCGGTTCGGGCTCGAAAGCACGGTCAGGCCGTCCCTGGCGTTTTACAACACCTATGCCGAGATCGATTGGCTGGCGACCGTGGTGCGCAAGATCCAGTGCGGCAATATCCCGCTGGGACGCTAAAACGGCGAGCCTTCTCTCTCCGGTAGCCAAGGGGAGAGAAGATTTCGCAGGCTAAGACAAGTCATTCCACTGAAGTTACAGACCTGCCAGGTTTTAAAAACCTGGCAGGCGTGGCTGGAACGCAGTGGGAGCGGTTTGCAACCGCGACTCAAGGCCGTGTTTCCAGGGCTGCTCCCGGTCGCGCTTAAAAAGCGCTCCCACAGGGGATGTCGCGCACTTCACCGTGAAGTTTGAATGCAGGCGCTGCAAGCGTCTCTTGCTGAATTAACAACGCCTGCTGTTGCTTCGGTGTTTGCCGGGCAACGCTATTCGAACCTTATTCGGCGCCGGCGTCGATCCAACTGCGCAAGATGTTGAGCTCGCGTTCGGATAGCTTGTGGCTAGCCGCGAACGCACCGTCGGCTTTCGGATCGGAAAGCAGGGCGAGCAAAGGGCTCTCTTGGCTGTTGCCAGGAATCACCCAGACTTTTTTGCCGTTCTTCCCCAAAAAATCTTCCTTGCGGTCAATCCGAAAGCCGCCCTGCGCCATGCCCGGGCCATGGCAACGAAGACAGGAGGCTTCCAGAATCGGATAGACGTCTTTTTCGAAACTGACCCGAGCCGGCTTGGCTTTCGCGGCAGGATCCTGCGTTATCGAAACGGCCGCTTTCGAAGGTGGACAGCAGGGAACGTCACGCGGTTTGACGGAAACTTCAGCCAGCCAGGCAAACATTCCCACGATTGCACTCACACTCAGCAGCGTGATCATGCCGCTCCGAAAAGGTCGGACCTGGCAGGCATTCGCCGCGCCGAATTGCCGCGCAACCACGCTGACTACCCATTGCCAGTGCAGCACCAGATGGATCAGCAAAACGATGAGCAGCGCGAGACTGATCCAGAAATGCACTTCGCCCCACTGATGCCGGCTCAATCCCCACAGAACCAGGGACTTGTTGGTGCCTGGGGGCAACGGAAAATGCAGGATGTAGCCCGTTGCGATCATCCCGATAAAGCAAGATGCCGCCAAAAAGTCGATCAACAGATTCAATGCCGTGCGCTTCATGATGCCCTCATTGGGTTTTGTGTCGTCTTCATGTGCAAGCGGGTCTCAACACTGCCCGCCAACCCCATCGGTGAGTCCACGGCCAGCCGGCCGAATTGCTAGCCAAGCCCCTGAACCCTACTGAATTTACTCATGCATTCTTAAAATTATCTTATAGGTATTCTTACGCATAGTAAGGCTATTTTAAAAGAGGAATAATTGCTCCGGTAGATTTTCTACCAACGGAAGTACCTTGCAAAAAGTTCGCATGTATTGGCTGCCGGCAACGCCACAGCCACAGCCCTAGATATCCTATCTACAGAGACGCAACACATACATCTGGTGACTTGTTGGTAAGCGCTTAATCCTGTGATTTGTTGATGCTTTATGAAAATCAGCAAGGCGCTTTAAACAAAAAATAACCCAGAGAGGAGATTTATCATGACCATATTAAAAACATCCCATCCTAAATTATTAGTTGCGGCCGTATTAATCGGTTTATCCGCTATGACTGCCAGCGCATTTGCCGCCCTCCACCGGGAGCAGGTGGCGGTGGTAGTGGCGGTGGTAGCGGTAACGGCGGTGGTAGTGGCGGAGGCGGGAGCAGTGGGTCCCCGGATCTAGGAGACCTTTTCGTCCTTCTTCGCGATGCCGACGGCGTTCCCATTCTTACCGCTGAATCTTGTCAGCAGCCGCTTGCGGCAGCTACCTTTGATGGCTGTATCGACATCCCGGGAACTACGGATTGTCGCGTGATTCCCGTTGATCCTGGGACCTGCGCAGTCGCTGAAAACTTTGTGGCCCTCACACAGGAAGTCGACTTCGGCCGTACCAGCGTGGTGCGATCGCCTGTCACTGTGCTTGAGCAACAGATGGATGACGTTATCGTCAATCTGGCTACCTCCGACTGCACCACCCTGGATCCCGCCGGACGTCTGGTCACCAGTACGGTCACGGACGGCGTTGTTTCGTCGGCGGCCATCGACTCGCCGCTGCAGAACCTGGCGATCTACAGACAACTCATGCTGACAGGAACGCTCGGGCGTGACTTGCCGGACACTAATGCGCTCAACACCGCAGCCAGGGGCCTGGGCGCGGCAATCGACAAGACGGGCAAGGTCAGCGTGGACACGGTGGCCTACCTGAACCAGCTCATGGGCCTCACGGACGAGAGCGTGACGACCTTCCTGCCCAAGACGTGCATCAATGTCAGGGAAGAAGTGCAGGGCGTGGTCCAGACGGTCCGGAAATGCTTTCTCAACTACGGCGCCGGGGCCGAGGGAGGAAACTATGCCTATGACCGCACAGCGAACTTCACGTCGCTGCCTTCTCCGGCTTATATTCCCGCCGCCCCCGCCGTCCCTGAGGCTGGTTGGTTCGAGTATTTGAGTGTTCTGGACTCCACAATACCTACTTTCGGGATCAAACAGGGCCCGATCCTGGAAGCGGTTCCTGAACTCCTGGCCGCTCCTACTCTGACGGCATCGAGCATCGGCGGCTTCGCACAGGCGGCCGACGATGCCCGTGCGGTGATCAATTTCATGCACAGTTGGCCGTTGCCGGTCGACTTTGTGACGCCACTGACTTGCACGGACTCTGGCGCCACAACCTATGACGTCTCGATCAGCGCCGATTCCGGCCTGCAAGTGCCCGTGCAAATGGTGGACGGCTCGGATAGGGAATTCACCGTGGCCGTCGCTAACGCGGGACCGCAAGCAGCCTCGGGCACCGTCAAGGTGACCGCCGTTGCCGCAAATGGCGCCACCATCATTGGCTCTCCATGGGAATTTCCTTTCAATAATCTCGCTGCGGGCGCGAGCACGTCCATCCCTGCCCAGCTTTTCACCATTAACTCTGGCGAACGAACCACAATCGCCTGGACGGCGACTGTGACAGCGCCTAATGACGTGAACTCAGGCAACAACACCGTCACCGAGACAACCAGCGTCAGGGTGACAGGTGGTGGAGGCGGCGGCCAGTAATGGCAACCCTAATTAAACCATCGTTTAATTAACCTAGGGAACGTGGCCGGGCGAGCGAAATGCTTTTCCCGGCCTTTTGTTTCCGATAAACCTCAAAGGAAGAAAGCAATGAACAACCGTTATTTGTATCCCAACATACTGGCTCTTGGGCTGACGGGGATCGCCGCAGTCTTTCAATTGGCGATGGCCGCATCACCCGTTCCCAATTATGAATGGTCTACCGTCGTCAACAATGGCGTTGCAACACCGTGCACTACGACCACTCCCCCTTGCCGCAAATTCAACAGTTACAATCAACCTTCGGTAAACGCGAACGGCTTGGTCGTCTTTCGTGCACGGAGCAAAGGCGGACAGGGCGGCGAGCCCGAGCACGGGGTCTATCTGCGCGATATGGCGTCAGGCGATCCGCTCGTTAAGATCCTCGACCGCAACACACGGGTGCCACAACCCAATAATCGGGATACCGTGTTCATCGAGCCGCCGTCGTTCCCGCGCATCGATATCGGATCAAATACCATCGCCACCCGGGGTAATCACCAACCCGTTTGGAAAGTATTGGACGAAAACGGTGAAATTGTTGAGCAGTTGGGAACCACAGGCATCTATACCAACCCTTTCGGGGACCTGATTACCGGTGCCAGCAAGCTCGGCCCCGTTCCGGATTTCTCGTTTTTTGAAGTGCCGGAAGCCCCCGGTACACCCTTCGACGTTTTCCCCGGAGCACCGGCGGTCACCGACGCCAATACGATCGTGTTCAAGGGCAATTACACTGTGAACGGGGTCAGCAAGACCGGCGTGTACTACCGTACGTTGAGGGATGAACCCATCCTCTTGGAAGACATGGTAACCGCACTGGCAACCGCCGGCGGCGACTTGCCGGTGGTGCTGATCGCCAATAACACCAGCACGCGCATTCCGGGTACAGAGACGGTATTCGGCTCTACCGCGCCGCCCAGCGCGGCCAACGGCATGGCCGTATTCGCGGGATTTGACAACGAGGATGACCCTACCCTGGGCGGCATCTACCTGGCTCCGCTGACCGGCCCCGAGCCTCCGCTCAAGACGCTTGTCAGTATCGGTTCCCAGGTTCCCGGTGAAAGCAGGAACGACCGTTTCAACAAGCTGGGCGAAGGCGTCTCGTTCGATGGCCGTTTCGTGGCATTCTGGGGAGCATGGGGAACTGAGACCAGGACATTGGTGCTGCAGTGTCCAACCGAAGGAAATCGTGATCGCATCGCGTTCTGCAACGAACAGTATCCCGACGGCTTCAGCGTTCAGGTTCCAGTGCATCAAGGCATCTTTGTCCATGACATTCAAACCAAAATCACCTTCCCGGTCGCAAAGACCCCAAAGGATTTCGATGACCTCGTGTTTTGGAACTTCTCCGGCCGTGTTCCCGGCGCCACGGGCGAGGGAGATGACGACGGTGAGCCGGCGCGCTGGCGCTCCAGTGCTTTCACGGCGGTTTCCGGGGCAGTAAAACGGGGGCTGGTCGACGCGACTTTCCATGTTGCTTTTAAGGCTCGGACAGGAGATGTGGTTCAAGGAGCCTATGTCAACCCAGTGGATGGCATTTATCTTCGTCAAGGGCCGGGTCTATCGGGAATTGTCACCCTGGTTCAAACGGGCATGGATGGAACGATCCTTGATCCCGAAGCCGTTTTCGATGACGACGAAAACCCTGACACGCCGCCTGTTCCATTGCCTGTTACGGAAATGGGCATTGAACGCGACGGTTTCCGCAACGGGCATTTGGTCATCAACGCCAGCATGGGCACGGAGGAGTCCGGTTGGGCGGGCATATACATGGCGGTTCTAAAGTAAACTAGACGTTACGCATTGACAGCCGATTGAAATTTTGGATTCAAATAATCCAGAGATGGCATAAATGAACGGATCGGTGAACAAGTGATGCTAAAGGTCATAGCAATGGTTTATCAAGGACATGGCGTTCAATTTCTGTAACTGGATTTATTGTATTTCGTCACTGCGTAACTTCCACATCGCATTCAGATTCACCCTGACCGTACAACCGGAAGCCAGTGACTCCCTCTAGGGGACGCTGGCTTTTTGGGGGCGCATTCACGCAGGTCCCGAACGCGCTCGGCGCGATCACCCCGGCCGAGGAGATCATCGATCTGGCGCATGTGCAAAAGGCCGGTGACCGAACTGCCGGCAAGGATTCCGAGCCTGCGCCTGGTCGGCCCGCGCGTGAGAATTGTCGTTCCCTGAGACCTAGTCAAATGTGTAGGGTGCTGGAGATTCCGACAAAGGATTATGTAAGCGGATTGCTTGGCGACACGTTACAATAATGAGCCGATAGTACTCCTATGCAAACTTTGTCCGAACTGTCTTGCTGCAGTGATTACACCCTGCGAAAAGCTTGGAGAAGCTAATCGATGCCTGATTGTTTTCGTTATTTGTCGAGGTGTAATTTAACAACATGGGCAAGATCAATCGCATGCATTCAAACGGGAAGGGTGGCTTATCGGTAATCGCCGCTTTGACCCTGTTGAACGGGTGTACTCAGCAAGCCTATCAGCCTGTCCTGCCGCCCGCCTACATGCAGGATTTTAAGGGAGACGGTCTTGAGACGGCGTTGATTCCCGAGCCCGTAACCGCCCCACCCGAAGAGAAAGGCCCGTCTCTGCCTCAAGCACCGGCCAGGGAATTCAATTTAAATCAGGTCGTCCAGACCGCCTTGAAAGCCGACCCTGTCATTAAGTCCGCCTTCGAAAACATCAATCAGGCCGAAGCCGATTTGTTAACGGCAGGGCTTTTGCCGAACCCGGACGTTTCGGTCAGCGGTTCGTTGATGCCACTGGATCGAACTTTTACCGTGAATCGGCAGGGCGGTCCGCCGCAGTTCGATGCGGGGATTTCGATGCCGATCGACTGGTTTTTATTCGGCAAACGCGCCGCCGCGATCGCTTCCGGTCAGCGCGGCGTCGATGTGGCCACTGCCGATTTCGCGAATACGATCAGGGTCAGGATAGCATCCGCGATCGCCGCCTTTTATACAGTGCTGGAAGCGCAGGCGATGTTGGATCTGGCGCAGGAAAATAACGCCAACTTGACCGAGATGGAGAAGATCATTTTGAACCGTGTCGCGCTTGGCGGCGTCGGCACGATCGAGGCGGACAGGATTCATCTGTCGATTTTCAGCAGCCACCGCGACGTGCATGCGCGGGAACTCGAATTGAATGCGGCGCTGAACCAGCTGCGCGCCTTGCTCGGCATCGTCGAAAACGTGCCGATCGAGGTGAAAGGATCACTCGAGATCGCCAAGCCGGCGTCGCCGCTGCCGATCGATGCCGCCTTCAAACTGGCCGAGGAAAACCGCCCGGACCTGTTGTCCTTGCAAAGGCAACTGGCGAAGGCGAATGCCGACATCGCGCTCGAGGAGAAGAAAGCCTATCCGCAAGTCGTGCCGAAGATCGGTTACACCCGCCAGTTCCAGGAACAGGCGATAGGTTTTCCTGATGCGAATTCCTGGGGCGCCGGCGTCGATGTGGTCGTGCCGCTTTTCGACCGCAATCAGGGCAATATCGCGAAGGCGAAATCGGTGCTGGTTCAGTCGCGGGCTAATCTGCAGGCGCAATTGACCATGCTGCGTAGCGAGATCGATCAGGCGGTCAATGCCTTCGCCTCCGCGCATCAGATCCTGGTCAACGACGATCCCGGGCAACTGGATGCCGCCAAGAACGTGCGCGACAAGATCAACCAGGCGTATGAACTGGGCGGCAAGACGCTGATCGAGGTATTGGATGCGCAGCGGGTCTACCTCGAAACCTACCGCTTGCATATCACCAGCCGATCCAATTACTGGCACTCCCTGTATCAACTCAATGCGGCTATCGGCAAGGAAGTCTTGTGATGACGCGACGTTTATTTTCATTTACCGGCCGGCGCTTGCTTTTTCAGTTCTGCGGCGGCGTTTTTGCAGCGGCGATCTTGTTCCTGCTGGCTTCGTCCCAGGCCGGTCAGGCGCAACAAAACAGCGCGGACAATACCGCGGTCGTCAGACTGGCTGGGCCGAGAACGGTCGCCGTCAAATCGGGCAGCCTGCTGGAACAAAAGCTGGATATCTCGGCCGTGGCAAAGGAGCAGATCACCACGCCGCTGTTGCTGGCGACCGGCTCGGTCGTTGCGCATTTGGCGCCGGGCTCGAATCCGAGCGAAGACCGCTGGCAATTCAATACGATCGAGCTTTCCGGTGTGTATGCGGACTGGCAACGGGCGCGGGCGGAAAAAGAGTTCAACGTCAAGCGGCTCGAAAAGATTCGCGAGCTGACGACGGCGCAGACGCAGTCGCAAAAGCTGGTGGTCGAGCGTCTGCGCAAGCTGGTGGCGACCGGGACCGAGGCGATCCGGGATCTGACCGCGGCGGAAGCGAATCTATTGCAAGTCCAGCTCGAAGGTCAGAAGGCGGTCTATGAGGCCGAAACGGCCCTGACGGTCTCGATGCGCAACCGCGCCGCCCTCGAAAGAACCCTGCTGCAAGACGGCGTCGATCCTGCGCTGCTCGAAAATGCGCCGTCCGGTACGTCACTGATCAAGGCGGACGTGCCCGAATTGAAAATCAACCTGGTTTCGGCCGGGCAAACCTGCGTGACCAAATTTTATGGCTTGCCCGGACAGACCTTTACCGGCAGGGTCAAGAGCCTGGCGCCGGCCTTGTCGGCGGAGCAGCATACCTTGCGCGCGTTCTTTGAACTGTCGGATCCCGACAACAAGTTCAAGCCGGGCATGTATGCCGAAATCGGCCTCGGCACCGATCCCCGGATGGCGATCCTGGTGCCTTCCGACGGCGTGCTGCACAGCAAGAATGCCGATTTCGTGTTCATCGGCGACGGTCCGGGCTTATGGAAGATCTCCGAAGTGCAGGTCGGCGAAAGCATCGGCGACAAGGTCGAAATCCTGCAAGGCTTGCAGGGCGGCGAAAGAATCATCGGCAACGGCGCGATCCTGTTGAAACCGATGCTGGTGCAGACGCTCTTGAATGAAGAGGCCGCCAAGGAAACGCAGCCCGAAGGTGTCGCGAAATGATCCCGCGCCTGTTGAACAATGCGATGCACCACCGCCTGATCGTGCTGGGCATCGCGGTGATTATTACCTTGCTGGGCCTATGGTCCTTTTCAAGGATGCAGATCGACGCTTATCCCGATATTTCGTCACAGATGGTGCAGGTGATCACGACGTATCCGGGGCGCGCGCCCGAAGAGGTCGAGCGTCAGGTCACGGTGCCGGTCGAGATTCAGATGCGTAACGTGCCGAGGGTCGATACGATCCGTTCGCGCACCATCTTCGGCCTGTCGGTAGTACAGTTGATCTTTGAGGAGGGCGTCGAAGGCTACTGGGCCCGGCAGCGGGTGCAGGAGAAGCTGACCGGCCTCGATTTGCCCGACGGCGCCTCGGCCGAAATGGGCCCCTTGGCGACCGCTTACGGGGAAATCTTGCGCTACGAGCTGGTTTCGGACGGCCGCTACGACCTGATCGAACTGCGCTCGATCAACGATTGGGTCGTGATTCCGCATTTGCTGCGCGCTTCCGGCGTCGCCGACGTGAGCAATTTCGGCGGCTACGAAAAACAATACGCGGTGCTGATGAACCCGGCGCAGCTGCAGCGCTTCGGCTTATCGCTGAACGACGTGGTCGACGCGATCCAGACCAACAACGAAAGCGCGGGCGGCAGCGTGCTGTCCCGAGGCAGCATGTCCTTCGTGATCCGCGGGCGCGGGGCGCTGCAAAGCGTCGAAGAAATCGGCAACATCTTCATCAAGTCGCACGGCGGCACGCCGATCTATGTGCACGACGTCGCGGACGTCGAAATCGACTCGAAAGTGCCTTCCGGCATTTTGAGCAAGGACCGCAACGATGCGACGATCGAGGGCATCGTGCTGATGCGCCGGGGCGAAAATCCGTCGGGGGTGCTGGACAACGTCAAGGACGTGATCGCCGAGTTGAACAAGGTCGATCTGCCGCAGGGCGTGCAGGTCGTGCCTTTTTATGACCGCTCGATGCTGGTCAACAACACGCTGCACACGGTCAGCCACAGCGTCTTGCTCGGCATCTCGCTGGTGACGCTGGTGCTGCTGTTCTTTTTGGGCCGTCCCTCCTTGGCCTTGCTGGTCGCCTTGACGATCCCGTTCTCGCTGCTGTTCGCGCTGGTGCTGATGAACGCGATCGGCATTCCGATCGGCCTCTTGTCGATCGGTGCGATCGATTTCGGCATCATCGTCGACGGCGCGGTGATCATGGCCGAAAACATCGCCCACCGCATGCACGAGGCGACGCTGCAAAAAAGCCAGACCGGCGCCGCCAAAACGGTGCTGCATGCGTCGCTGGAAGTCGAGCGCCCGGTGTTTTTTTCGATTTTGATGATCGTCGGCGCCTTTTTGCCGCTGTTGACGCTGACGCATATCGAAGGCTTGCTGTTTCGGCCGATGGCGCTGACGATCTTGTTCGCGCTGTTCGGCGCGATGCTGTTTGCGCTTTTCGTGGTGCCGGCGCTGGCCAGCTATTTATTCCGGGAAGGCTATCAGGACTGGGAAAACCCGCTGCTGAAGTGGCTCTATCCGCGCTATTCGGCGCTGCTTGAAACCCTGATGCAGCACCGCTGGCGCACGGTCATGCTCGCGGTGGCGGTGATGGTCGCCAGCTTGGCGGCCATCGTGCCGCGCCTCGGCAGCGAGTTTTTGCCGTACATGGATGAGGGCGTGGCCTGGGTGCGGGCGAATTTTCCGGAAGGCACGTCCCTCGAACAAACCTCCAAATTCGGGCGGCGCCTTCGCCAAATTGCGCTGGAGTTTCCCGACATCGACTTCATCGTGGTGCAGGCGGGACGCAGCGACAGCGGCACCGACCCTTTCCCGCCCAGCCGGATCGAAATGCTGATCAGCCCGAAGCCGCGCGATCAGTGGACGCAATTTTCGCGCAAGCAGGAACTGCTCGCCGCGTTGGGTGATCGCTTCCGCGCCGAGTTCCCGACCACCCGCTTCAATTTTACCCAGCCGATCATCGACAGCGTGACCGAGGATGCGAACGGCACCTCCGCGAACCTGGCCGTGGAGTTTTCGGGCGAGGATTCGGACGTGCTGCTGCGCCTGGCGCAAAAGACCAAGGATTTGTTGATGAAAGTGCAGGGTGCGGAGGACGTCAGCATCGAACAGGAGGGGCCGCAGCCGCAACTGGTGATCAAGCCGGACCGCTTTCTGTGCGCGCGTTACAACATCAGCGTCGAGGATGTCACACGACTGATCGACGTCGCGATCGGCGGCTCGCCGATCGGCCATTTGTTCGAGGGCGAGCGCCGGATCGACATCGTCGCCCGTTTTGCGAAGGCGTATTTGAGCTCGCCGGCCGCGATCGGCCGGCTGCCGGTTTACAATGCCGAGGGCATACCGATTCCGTTGGCGCAGGTGGCCCATATCGACATCGTCGACGGCCAGACGATCATCGCCCGCGGCGACGGCCGCCGCCGGCTGACCGTGCGCACCGACATCGTGAACCGCGATCAGGGCGGTTTTGTCGAGGAGGCCAAAAGCCTTTTCGCCAAGGAAATCGCGGTGCCGAGCGGCTATCGGGTGGCCTGGCTGGGCATGTTTGAAAACCTGGAGCGCGCCGCGCATCACTTTACGATACTGGTGCCGATGAGCATCGGCGTGATCTTCATGCTGCTGATGGCGACCTTCGGCTCGCTGCGCGCGGCGTTGATCTTGCTGTTCGCGATTCCTTTCGCCTTTGTCGGCGGGGTCGTGGCGCTCTATTTGCGCGACATGCATCTGAACGTGTCTTCCGGCGTCGGCTTCGCGGCGGTCTTCGGCGTTTCGATCATGAACGGCGTGCTGATCGTGCGCACGATCACCGAATTGCGGATCAACGGCGCCGCGCTGGAAACCGCGATCGTGCAGGGTTCCGTGCGTTGCGTCCGGCCGATTCTGATCGCTTCGCTGGTCGCGATCCTGGGTCTGGTGCCGGCGTCGTTGGCGACCGGTCTGGGATCGGACGTGCAGAGGCCGTTGGCGACCGTGATCGTGTGGGGACTTTTCAGCGCCACGGTCATGACCATTTTGCTGGTGCCGGTGCTCTACCGGTTATTCGAACCGCCGATCAGTCTGCCCAGCGAGGAAGAGCTGGAATTGGATGAGGTTTAATTTCGGGACGGCCGGGTTTTTAGGGTTTTCCTCCGAATCGCCGTCACCGGGCGTCCTTGCTATGGATTGCTCCGCGCATCACGCGCAGAGCGCCGCATCCTCGGAAAAAGCCGGCAGGCCGCCGTAAAAATCGCCTTCGACCAGGTCAAAGCCGGCGTTCCGCGCCAAGGTGCTGCTTTTGAGCTGCGCCACGTCCGCGAGGATGCTGCGTCCGCCGATCGACCTCACCAAGGCATTCCAGTGCCGCAGCTTTTCGGCGGCCCTGGCGTCGCGGATCGTGTCCAGCGAGTTGGCCGCCAGGCTGACATAATTCGGCTCCAAGGCCTGAATCAACTGATCGGCGTGTTGACCTAGCGCCGCATAATCGAACTTCAGCGCGATTTGATAGCCGCGGCGCCGGTAATTCTCCAGTCCCTGGTTCAACTGTTGCTGAAAACGCGCATAGGCCGGATTGACGGGCACCGTGATCGCGACGTTCCGAGTCT
>Ga0208509_1000631_pt1 | contig 12180 bp, 9 predicted proteins | sample LakWasMeta7_HOW4_2_FD_183857 | JGI IMG/M metagenome (GOLD analysis project Ga0208509, IMG submission 183857) | Freshwater sediment methanotrophic microbial communities from Lake Washington under simulated oxygen tension - Sediment Metagenome... | ecosystem: Environmental > Aquatic > Freshwater >...
CCAGCATCGTCCCGGCGCATTGATGCCTTTGTTGCATGCGATTCAAGACAATCTAGGTTATGTGCCTGAGTCTGCTTATCCGCAGATATCCAAAGCGTTGGCTTTATCCGTAGCGGAAGTGCACGGCGTGGTTACATTCTACCACCACTTTAGAACACATAAACCTGGTCGTAATATCATGCAGATATGTCGTGCGGAGTCATGCCAATCTATGGGTAGTGAGGCATTGGAAGCACATGCGAAGAAATGCCTGAATATTGATTATCACCAGACAACAGCGGATAACGCGATTACGTTAGAAGCCGTGTATTGCTTGGGTAACTGTGCATTGTCACCTTCTGTGATGATGAACGATGAGATTTATGGACGAGTGTCTCCATCTGATTTAGATGCATTGATTGCGGAGGCAAAAGCATGACAGCAAAAATTTATATTCCGCGCGATTCAAGTGCTTTAGCAGTGGGTGCTGAAAAAGTAGCGATTGCTATTGCCGCTGAGGCCAAAGCACGCGGTTTGGATGTGGAAATTATTCGCAATGGTTCGCGTGGCCTGTACTGGCTGGAAACGTTGGTGGAAGTGTCAACACCGAACGGCCGTGTAGCTTATGGCCCGGTAAAAGTAAAAGACGTACCTTCACTGTTTGATGCGGATTTTATCAACGCAAAACCTCATGCTTTAAACTTGGGCTTAACAGAAGAAATCGATTGGCTTAAAAAGCAGCAACGTTTAACGTTTGCGCGTGTGGGGGTGACTGATCCCGTGTCGCTAGATGACTACATTGCACATGATGGTTATAAAGGCCTGAAAAATGCACTAAAACTTAGCGGTGCAGAAATCGTTAAAGCTGTGACTGACTCAGGTTTACGTGGTCGCGGTGGTGCAGCGTTCCCTACCGGGATTAAATGGAACACTGTGCTAGGCTGTGCGTCAGAGCAGAAATACGTAGTATGTAATGCCGACGAAGGCGACTCAGGCACATACTCAGACCGTATGATCATGGAAGGCGATCCTTTCGTGTTAATCGAGGGGATGACTATTGCTGGTGTCGCAGTAGGTGCTACACAAGGTTATATTTACCTGCGTTCAGAGTATCCTCACGCGTTGGTAACCTTGAATCAAGCGATTGAAGTAGCAAATAAAGCAGGTTATTTAGGTGATGATATTTTAGGCAGCGGTAAAGCTTTCCACTTGGAAGTGCGTCGTGCTGCAGGTGCTTATGTCTGTGGTGAAGAAACTTCGCTACTAGAGAGCTTGGAAGGTAAGCGTGGGTTGGTGCGCTTTAAACCGCCACTACCCGCGATTGAAGGCTTGTTCGGCAAGCCAACGGTTGTCAATAATGTAATTTCACTGGCTTCAGTGCCGATTATTTTAGATAAAGGCGCGCAATATTATGCTGATTACGGCATGGGCCGTTCACGTGGCACGCTGCCAATTCAGCTGGCTGGTAATCTGAAACAGAATGGCTTGGTAGAGTTAGCGTTTGGCGCAACCTTGCGTGAGTTGCTGTATGACTTTGGTGGAGGCTCTGCGACTGGTAAGCCTATCCGTGCCGTACAGGTGGGCGGGCCTTTGGGCGCATTCTTGCCTGAGAGTCAGTTTGACACACCTTTAGACTACGAAGAGTTTACTAAAATTTGGGCGGTGCTTGGTCACGGCGGTATTGTTGCATTTGATGATACGGTAGATATGTCAAAAATGGCACGTTATGCCTTTGAGTTCTGTGCGGTTGAGTCTTGTGGCAAATGTACCCCATGCCGTATTGGTTCTACACGCGGCGTTGAGGTGATTGATAAGATACGATCCGGTAAAGACCACGCTAAAAATATTCAATTGGTACGCGATCTGAGTGACACCATGCTAAATGGCTCTTTATGCGCACTTGGCGGCATGACCCCTTATCCTGTACTTAGCGCACTAAATCACTTCCCGCAAGACTTTGGACTACCTGCTGAAACGCAAGTGGGTTAGGAGAGAACTATGGACGAAATTAAATACAATTCGAGCATCGACTACGGCACCCCTAAAAGTCAATCGGCCAAGCAGGTTACACTGACGATAGATGACAGAGAAATTACAGTGCCGGATGGAGTGTCTATCATGCACGCAGCGGCAGTGGCTGGCGTAATGGTGCCTAAGCTGTGTGCAACAGATAGCTTGGAGCCTTTCGGTTCGTGCCGCTTGTGTCTGGTGGAAATCGAAGGCCGCCGTGGCTATCCTGCATCATGTACTACTCCAGTTGCCGATGGCCTTAAAGTGCATACACAAACGCCAAAGCTTGCTGACATTCGTCGTGGCACCATGGAGCTTTACATTTCAGATCACCCATTAGATTGCCTAACTTGTGCAACTAACGGTGACTGTGAACTGCAAGACATGGCGGGTGCGGTAGGCTTGCGTGAAGTGCGTTATGGTTATGATGGTGAGAACCATTTAGCTTCAGCCAAAGATGAAAGCAACCCATATTTCACGTTCGACCCTAGCAAATGTATCGTCTGTTCACGCTGCGTGCGTGCCTGTGAGGAGACTCAAGGTACATTCGCGTTAACCATCTCAGGCCGCGGTTTTGAATCTAAAGTTTCTGCCGGTAATAAAGACTTCTTGGATTCAGAGTGCGTTTCTTGCGGTGCTTGTGTACAGGCCTGCCCAACTGCAACCTTGATAGAAAAAACTGTGATTGAAGCTGGTACGCCAGAACACAGTGTAACAACTACCTGCGCATATTGCGGTGTGGGTTGTAGCTTTGATGCGGAAATGAAAGGCGAAGAAGTTGTCCGCATGACGCCAACCAAAGATGGCGGCGCTAACCATGGTCACTCTTGTGTAAAAGGCCGTTTCGCATGGGGTTATGCTACCCATAAAGACCGCATCACCACCCCGATGATTCGTAAGAGCATCAAAGACCCTTGGCAACAAGTGGGCTGGGACGAGGCGATTAACTACGCAGCGAGCGAGCTAACACGTATTCAGAAGCAGTATGGCAGCGATGCGATTGGCGGCATTACGTCATCACGTTGTACCAATGAAGAAGTTTACGTAACGCAAAAATTGATTCGCGCAGTATTTGGCGTGAATAACGTGGATACTTGTGCACGTGTTTGCCACAGCCCAACCGGCTATGGTTTAAAACAAACTCTAGGTGAATCTGCCGGTACACAGACTTTTGATTCCGTGATGTATTCAGATGTGATTTTCATTATCGGCGCCAACCCAACAGATGGTCACCCTGTATTTGCATCACAAATGAAGCGTCGTTTACGTGAAGGCGCAAAACTCATTATTGCTGACCCGCGTGAAATTGATTTGGTTGCAAACTCTCCACACATTCGTGCGGATTATCACCTCAAATTGCGTCCAGGTACTAACGTTGCCTTGATTTCAGCATTGGCACATGTGATTGTGACTGAGGGCTTGGTGCAAGAAGCATTTGTGAAAGAGCGCTGCGAGTGGGATTCATTCGTAGAATGGCGTGATTTTGTGGCTAAACCTGAAAATTCGCCTGAAGCGCTAGCAGAAGAATTAGGCGTGGATGCTGAAACTCTTCGTGCTGCAGCACGTATGTATGCTACAGGCGGCGATGCTGCAATTTACTATGGTCTTGGCGTTACCGAGCATAGCCAAGGTTCTACTACAGTAATGGGCATTGCTAACTTGGCTATGGCAACTGCTAATATCGGTCGTGAAGGTGTGGGTGTTAACCCATTGCGCGGTCAAAACAACGTACAAGGCTCATGTGATATGGGCTCTATGCCGCATGAGTTCCCAGGTTACCGTCACGTGGCAGATGATGCGACACGTGCCTTGTTTGAATCAGCTTGGGACAGGCCTTTGAGCAAAGAGCCTGGCTTACGTATTCCAAACATGCTGGATGAAGCTAGCGAAGGTAACTTCAAAGGGCTATATTGTGTTGGTGAAGATATTGTTCAGTCAGACCCTAATACACAGCACGTCACCCACGCTTTAGAGAATATGGAGTGCGTGATTGTTCAAGATTTGTTCCTGAACGAAACTGCCATGTTCGCACACGTGTTCTTCCCAGGGGCTTCATTCCTAGAGAAGAGTGGTACGTTTACCAATGCTGAGCGCCGTATTTCACCTGTGCGTAGAGTGATGCGTCCAAAAAATGGTTATGAAGATTGGGAAGTTACCACTAAGTTATCTGAAGCATTAGGTTACCCAATGCAATACAACCATGCTTCAGAAATTATGGATGAGATCGCTGCGTTAACGCCTACATTCAGAGGTGTAAGCTTCAAGAAACTGGATGAAGTGGGTAGTGTGCAGTGGCCATGTGATGATGAGCATCCTGATGGCACACCAATTATGCATATTGACGAGTTTGTGCGCGGCAAAGGTAAGTTCTTTGTTACCCAATACGTGCCAACGACAGAGAAGGTAAATGCTAAATTCCCATTGATCCTGACAACAGGTCGTATTCTGTCTCAATACAATGTAGGGGCGCAAACACGTAGAACCAAAAATACTGCTTGGCATGCTGAGGATATCTTGGAGATACACCCACATGACGCAGAGGAGCGCGGAATTAAAGAGGGTGACTGGGTGGGTATTGTGAGCCGTGCGGGTGAAACCGTGTTGCGCGCTAAAATTACAGAGCGTGTGCAGGCGGGTGTGGTTTATACGACTTTCCATCATCCTGAATCTGGTGCTAACGTAATTACCACTGACAACTCAGACTGGGCAACCAACTGCCCTGAGTTTAAGGTAACCGCAGTGCAAGTGTCGCGTGTCAGCCAGTTGTCTGATTGGCAAAAACACTACAAAACATTCAGTGAAGCGCAAATTGCTTTTGCCGGTAAAAAAGCAGAAGCCGCAAAAATTAACTAGGAGTTTAGGCTGTCTTTAATATTAGATGTATCTAGCAGTCAGTTCGAAGTTGCGCAGTGGCAAAATGGAAAGCTACAGCTCACTTCGGACTGCCTGGCAGAAGAAACCCCGGTTGCCTTAGTTTATAACGGTGTGTCACATGCCGTCATGTTGGCAACAGCGCAAGATCTAGAAGATTTTGCATTAGGCTTCTCGCTGTCTGAAGGCATTATAGAGCAAGCGAGTGAGCTCTACGATGTAGATGTGCAGGTGCGTAACAATGGCATTGAACTGCATTGCGAGATAGCAACCGAACGCTTTGTGCAGTTGAAAGAACGGCGCCGTACCTTGGCGGGTAAGACTGGCTGCGGATTGTGTGGCGCAGAAAGTTTGGGGCAAGCGGTACGCTATCCTGAGCCGTTGAAGTCTCAATCTGTATTTACCGCATCCAGTATCAAACGTGCGCTACATACGATGCAGTCCATGCAGGTATTACAGCAGCAGACTGGTGCCACGCACGCTAGTGCGTTTGTGCTGGCTGATGGCACAATCAGTGTCGTACGCGAGGATGTGGGTAGACATAATGCGTTGGATAAGTTGGTCGGAGCGCTAGAAAGAGGTCGATTGAAGTCAGGTGTGGCTAATGATGGTTTTATTATCACCACAAGCCGTGCCAGTTTTGAAATGGTGCAGAAAACTGCCAGAGCGGGTGTGAGCTTGTTGGTAGCTGTGTCAGCACCTACCGGCTTGGCAGTGCGCGTGGCGCAAGCCTGCGGTTTAACTTTGCTAGGTTTTGCGCGTGAGAGTCGATATGTGGCATATAGCCACGGCGAAAGAATTTTGAACCAATAGATATAGAGAAGCTAGAGTATATGGATATTAAACGATTAATTTCAATGGCGAATCAGATTGGTGACTTTTATGAGTCTTACCCAAACCAGAGCCAAGCACAAGAAAATATCGCCAAGCACTTGAATAGCTTTTGGGCTCTGCCTATGCGTAAACAAATTGCTGAGTATGTAAGTGTGCAGGGTGGTAATGGTTTGCATCAAGCGGTGCAAACAGCCATTAAAGCGCATATCCAACTTTAAGTCACACTACGTCTGTACTCTACCTAACTACAGACTCCGCTGACGCCAATCACATAGTCGTGTCTGGTATGTGTTGCATTACCCTAGATATTTATCTCTGAAGATAGCTTTAGTGCTGGCGTTGATAAAGCCTAAAGCTTTCCTTCCTGTCGGCGGCCCGCTTGCCTCGCCAAATTAAGGTCCAGTCATCACTAGGCTGCATTCTGGTCGTGCCTCGTTCATCCTGTATAAGATAAAACTCGCATTGTGCAGCATGTGCTGTATCCATAGGCTCTAGATGCAGATTGGTGTGGTAATTTAATAATACGCGTTGTGATTGACCAACATTTAAGCTCTTGATGCAGGAGTTACTTTTGCCGATCGATTGCTGTAGCTGCGTAAAAGCAGGCATGTAACTCTTCGCACTATCAATCAGCGGCAACCATAGTGTCATGAGTAATCCCCATCCGAAAGTCATGCCTACTGCCCAGTTGGTAACGGTGGCACGGTTACTTTGCCTAACTCTAACGCAAGTGAATAGCCAGATGCTGGTGATAATGACAGCTAATACTAGGCTGATGATGCTAAGGCTAGTGCTATCACTGCCAGATAGAAACTGCATACGCTCTTTGATTCTGGCAGGGTGGCCTGTCATCATGGCAAACCAGCCAAGCCAGATCAGAAATCCGGCTAAACCAAATAAACTGATGCCAAACCAGTTTAATGCAGATGCGGCACCGCGCTTAAGATGATCCACGCTACCTGCGCCCAGTGCTACTAAAGGTAGTAATAATGTCAGCGAATTGATATCTTTATTATCAGCACCTGCACCTAGTGTAACTAGGCTAATGATAAAAAATACAATAATGAGCTGGAACCTAGGTTTACTCAATAATTGAGTGCGGTGGCGCCATAGGCTCCATAGCGCCAAAGGCAATGCGGGCCAGGCATACCAGATTAATATCTTAAAGAAATATGAAAGGTAGCTATTGTTGAAGCTGTTAACTTCTGTGTGCCACCATGCCTTAAATAGGTCTGGAAAATAAAGTGCGAAAGGTACCAGCCACAAGGCCACCAGCGGTAGTGCGACCAAAACTGCAACGCTGACAAATATTGCAAAACTCTTGGTACGCCAATGGTTGAATATTAAGGCTAAAGATAATGCAGTGCCGATTAAAATCAACACCGGTAACAGCCCTTTGGCTAGAAAGCCAACAGCAATAGCTGAGCCCATTAGTAAACTGGCCCGCCATGGCCTGCGCTTGGATAGTGCGAGTGCATAAAATCCAGTTGCAGTGCTGGCAAGTGTAGCGACTTCGGCATTCAGGCTGTGTGCATTTAAAATCAGGCCAATGGTGCCAATCATAATAAATGTTGCGTAACGCCCCACGCCATGCGTCCATAGCTCACGCCCTGTCATGCCTACCATCAGTAGCGTGATTGACATCCACAGCACGTTAATGAGGCGTGCGCCATCATGTATATCGAACAGGTAGCTAAATAGCTTAGCGCTACCTGCAGCGGATAAGTGATATAAGGGCGGTAAATCTAAAAGTGATTGGTTTACGGCTAACGGGGCGATGATGTGGCCGTTGTCCAGGATGTCTTTAACGATGCTGATGCTGGTTGTTTCTAGCGGCTTCCACGGCGCATGGCCAATCAGGCCAAGAAAAATCCAGATAATAGATAACAGGACAAGGAGTTGTGTTTTTGTGTTCTCACCGATGCGCGCGCGCGGTGTGGACATATTGCCTTGCCAGTCATGATCAAGTTGGAAGCGCATGTGGATTAGCTCGGAGTCTGCATCATTGAAGTATGCCCATTTTATATGAGCACGTGAGTTGTATAAACAACATACTAAAACAAAAGGCAGCCTAAGCTGCCTTTTGATAAACGATAATCTGCAAGCAGGATCGTATTTATTGAATTACATGCCGTATTTTTTACGGAATTTATCAACACGACCAGCAGTGTCAAGAATCATTTGTTTACCAGTGTAGAACGGGTGTGATTTTGATGAAACTTCAATCTTAACTAATGGGTACTCTTTACCGTCAGTCCACTTGATAGTGTCACGAGCAGCGATAGTTGAGCGTGTGATAAAGCTAAAGTCAGCACCAATGTCTTGGAATACGACTTCGCGGTATTCTGGATGAATTCCATCTTTCATAATAATAGCCTCTAATTGATTGCCGAATGATACGGCATATGTTGCAAATTTTTGCGATAACTCAGCATTATATTTATATTACTGAAGCTATGCAAGGTAAATTGTTTAAAGTAAAGGGGTTAGCCTCTACGCATGCTGTCAAAGAAATCTGCATTGTTTTTCGTTGACTTGATTTTGTCCAGCAAGAACTCCATCGCCTCAAGGTCATCCATAGGATAGAGTAGTTTGCGTAATACCCAGATTTTTTGCAGTACATCTTTTTCAATCAGTAACTCTTCACGACGTGTGCCGGATTTGTTCACGTTGATTGCTGGGTATTGGCGTTTCTCTGCCATGCGGCGATCCAGATGGATCTCCATATTGCCGGTACCTTTGAACTCCTCGTAGATTACATCATCCATACGTGAGCCAGTATCAACTAGCGCAGTAGCAATAATGGTGAGTGAACCACCTTCTTCAACATTTCTGGCGGCACCAAAGAAGCGTTTAGGGCGTTGCAATGCGTTGGCGTCTACACCGCCGGTCAGTACTTTGCCTGATGATGGAATCACGGTGTTGTATGCGCGTGCTAAGCGAGTGATAGAGTCTAGTAAGATGACTACATCTTTTTTATGCTCAACCAAGCGTTTAGCTTTTTCCAACACCATTTCAGCAACCTGTACGTGACGCGTGGCAGGTTCATCGAACGTAGAAGCAACTACTTCACCCTTAACTGAGCGTGTCATCTCCGTCACTTCTTCAGGACGCTCGTCGATTAATAGTACGATTAAAATTACATCAGGATGGTTGGCGGTAATGGCATGTGCAATGTTCTGCATCATCACCGTTTTACCGCTTTTCGGGCTGGCAACCAACAGTCCACGCTGACCTTTACCAATAGGCGCGATCATATCGATAACGCGACTGGTGATGTTTTCAGCGCCTTTGATATCACGCTCTAGCGTAAGTGGAATGGTTGGGAATAAGGGTGTTAAGTTTTCAAACAGAATTTTATGTTTGGTGTTTTCTGGCGCTTCGCCGTTCACCATGTCTACTTTAACTAAAGCAAAGTAACGCTCACCATCTTTAGGGATGCGAATTTCGCCTTGAATGCTATCGCCGGTGTGTAGATTGAAGCGGCGAATTTGAGAGGGTGAAACGTAAATATCGTCAGGACCTGCTAAATAAGAGGTGTCTGGTGATCTCAAAAAGCCGAATCCATCCTGTAAGACCTCTAAAGTACCGTCGCCAAAGATGCTTTCGCCTTTTTTTGCCTTATTTTTTAAAATGGCAAAAATTAAATCTTGTTTGCGCATGCGGCTGGCATTGTCGATTTCGTTGGCAATGGCCATTTCTACTAATTCAGTAACAGGTAGATGTTTGAGGTCTGATAGATGCATGAAGTCTCGCTAAAACAAGATGTGTAGAGGTAATTTAAGGCTTAAGATATTAAGTGCCAGAGGCTAATTTATTTGCCTGAAGGGTGTGGTGCTTGGTTTTAAAGCATTAATTGTTTAAAACCAAGCGCTTGATTTATGCTTAGGGTAATGGGTTTAGATGTTGCTGTCAATAAAAGCGGTTAATTGTGATTTAGATAGCGCACCAACTTTTGTTGCTTCTACATTGCCATTTTTAAATAGCATGAGTGTAGGAATGCCACGAATGCCGTATTTAGGTGGTGTTTGTTGGTTATCATCAATATTTAGTTTAGCAACTTTGATGCGGCCAGCATATTCTTTTGAAATCTCATCCAGAATTGGTGCAATCATTTTGCATGGGCCACACCACTCTGCCCAGTAGTCTACAAGAACTGGGATTTGCGATTGTAGAACATCTTGCTCAAAACTTGCATCGCTAAGGTGTGTGATGTGTTCGCTCATAGAAAAAACCTTTAAATTGAATATGACTAAATAATACTTGAAAATGTGTATCGTAACGAAAAAAAATGTTTTAGTGAAGCCTAATTATACTGAATAAGATTTAATTCATGATGTCGAACTGAATGCGTTCTACTTCATGCGTTCTTTCTATTAGGCGATTAAGTGATACCTGTAAGGTTTTTTGGTTGCATGTATATGTGAGCAGGCGACCATGGATGTATGTGCCTCTTGGGGCAATAATAGTCGCTGCCTGATTGACCGCGGTGATTTCGGGCAGTATGAGTATTTTGCTATGGCTGCCGTGCTGAAAGGTTTGTGCAGTCGCGCTGTCTGCATTAGGTGCAATCAGTTGCACGCCGATGTCTAAACGGTCTCTTGTACCGCAATTCGCCCATTTAACTAGCCCAATCGACCACTGCTGTTCATTCTTTGCTTTTAATGCAATTAAACCACCGACTTTGATATTTTTTTGTGCGGTGTGGTAGCGCCTGATGGATATGCCGGTTGCACTGATGTTTAGTATCTTCCAGTGTGACGGGGTAACCTGATAGGCCTGCGCTACAGGGTTGCTGTTATTGGTAGGCGTGTTGGCTGTTGCTGTGGCAGTGATTGTGTTGTGTATATCTTCAATCCCTGCAACGATGTCAATATCCCCATTTTTAGCTGAGCGGCTAAATATTCGTTTAGGGGAGATGCCCCAATTAGTAATTAGGTAGGACAGTAACTCAATGTAGTCATTATGATTTGCATCGGCATTGATGCTGCCATTAGTTGGTGTGCTGCGATTTTGCAGATTGCTCAGGTCTTCGTGAATGCCGCGAATCAGGTCTATGGTATGTAGCAGCAATTCGGAATCTGGGTTAGGTTCTGACTTGAGTTTGCTGTAAGGGATAGGTGGCGCGTCTGATGTTAGGTTAATGATAAATGCACCGGAGCTGTTTTCTAATGGCTCTATTGCAGTTACTCTTGCGCTCTGGATATGATGCGCTAAGTAGTCAGCTGTTGCGCTGATATCTTGCTGTGTCAGATGGTGTGGCTGCGCTAGGCTGACAAGCAGCGTATGTTTGTAAGTGTCTTCGATTGATGTTAGTAAACGAGCATAAGTTTTAGCTTGGGTCGGAACTGGATCGACTGGAATATTCGTATACAGAATGCCAAGTTTGGCTGCGCAGAAATAAAGCTGATGCAAGTCGCTCCAGACATGGCTGGGTGGCGTTAAATAGGTTTGGTAATGTACCAGAGTGTATTCGGCAATAGCGTGCATCGCGCGCTGAATCGCTAGCGCTGAGCTTTTGTCTGTGCGTAGTTTAATCAGTTGGTTCTGTAAGTCGATTAGCACCAGTTTATAGCCGTAACCTAGTTCTAACCACAATGATTCGCAGGCGGTTGCTGCAGACTTTGCTTTATCTTCAAGTGGCAACGTGGAGTTGATATAGTCTGCAGAAAGTGCGGCAGTCACATTGATAATAAGGTTGCGATAGCAGTCCAGTGCTTGCGTTCTTTGGCTGGACGAAACTTTCTGACGGTTCAGAGTTTCCAATTCGTTGTGTAAATGTGTGGCAATGTCTGCCGGGTCTTGCGAGTTAATTTCCTGTAATAGTTGGTGTATTCTTTGCGGGCGAGTTTCAGCAATAAATACGGGGTGTTCTTGTAATACCGGAATATTCAGGTTTAATGCCATATTATTTTTTTTGCAATCAATTTATGTGTGTGGATGATTGTATGATATTGCTTATGTGAAAGTTACTATAAACAATATGTTACGGCTAGCATACATCTAAATATTTGTTTTTGCTAGCATCTCGATTTTTAGGCAGTCAGTTGTAGATTGCTCTTTCTGTGGCGGATTTATGTATAAGTTTTTATTGGGTTTGTTGATATTGTTATCCAGTCAGTTTGCTAGTGCTGAAGTGTCTGTAAAGACTGATTTCTTGCTTAAAGATATGGCAGGTGTGCAGCATCAGCTTTCTCATTATAAAGGTAAGTGGGTTTTGGTAAACTATTGGGCAACCTGGTGCCCGCCATGTCTGGAAGAAGTGCCGGATTTAGTCAATCTGTATGATCAGCATCGTCAAAAAGACTTAATGGTGCTGGGTGTGGTGTTTGATTATAAAGACGTCAGTGAAGTAAAGGCATATGTGGATGATATGCTGATGTCATATCCTGTAGTGCTAGGCGATGATAGTGTAGTGGAGCAGATTGGAACAGCGGAGGTGATGCCAACCACTTTTATCTACAACCCTAAAGGTAAGCTGGTGAA